>Ga0255774_10003585_pt1 | contig 11349 bp, 7 predicted proteins | sample 101ome_17_FD_179972 | JGI IMG/M metagenome (GOLD analysis project Ga0255774, IMG submission 179972) | Coastal salt marsh microbial communities from the Groves Creek Marsh, Skidaway Island, Georgia - 101407AT metaG (version 2) | ecosystem: Environmental > Aquatic > Marine > Intertidal zone > Salt...
CGGTGGCGCCGGCACCCTCCTGAGATCCGCCCCCCCCCGCGTCGCCTGCCGCGGCGGCACCTCCCAGGGAGAGATCCTTCAGCAGCGCATCGGCCACATCGCTGATCGCGTCCGCGCCTTCATGCTTCGTCTCGACGGACATGCCCCGCGTGTGCGCTCCACCTCTGGCGCGCGACGGTTGGGGTTGCCGGTCAATCAACCGGGCTGGACCTGATCTGGTATCGGCGCCGCGCTCAAAATCTCGCGATGGATAAAAGCCCGGGAGGCGAGCCTTCGCCGCGCACATCGTTCGGCGGCGGCACACTTCGCCTCGACCCCTCCGTCAGGACACCATGGCCGACGACAAGAAGGTGCGACTCGGCCTCGAACCCGCGCCGAACCCTCTCCCGACCTCCGATCGACCGCGACGAAACCTCCGCCACGAATCTTCGACGCGAACGCGGCCAGCTGGACCCGGTGGAAGCGCCCCGATCGCGCCCGCCAGTCCGTCATCCGATCCTCCCGCTGACCTCAACCCCCGCATCATCGCGACCTACCCAACCCCGGCAGAAGTTCCTCGAGGTCTTCCAGCAGCTCAAGGACGAGCTAGTGCAGGCGGAGAAGGACGACGCGCAGGTTGCGATCGCGGTTGACTGGATCGACAAGATGGTCGAGTACAACGTCCCCCACGGTAAGCTCAACCGCGGCCTCGCCGTGGTCGACGGCATGCGCGCGCTGAACCCCGACGGCGTCAGCGACGACCAGATGCACAGGGCCATGGTGGTCGGCTGGTGCATCGAGTGGCTCCAGGCCGCCTTCCTCGTCTGGGACGACATCATGGACGAGAGCGTGACCCGCCGCGGCCAGCCGTGCTGGTTCAGGAACCCGAAGGTGGAGATGGTCGCCATCAACGACGGGCTGGTGCTGGAGTGCCAGATCTACAGCATGCTCAAGAAACACTGCAAGGCGCACGCCGGGTACGCGGAGCTCCTCGAGATGTTCCACGAGATCACCTACAAGACCGCCAGCGGCCAACTCCTCGATCTCATCACCGCGCCCATCGGCGAGGTGGACCTCTCCAAGTACACCGAGGAGGCGTACATGAGGATCGTGACGTACAAGACCGCGTACTACACCTTCTACCTGCCCGCCGCGGCCGCGATGCACCTGTCGGGCGTCACCGACCCGGCGGCGTTTGCCAAGGCTAACGAGATTTGCGAGAAGCTCGGGCAGTTTTTTCAGATCCAGGACGACTACCTGGACTGCTACGGCGACCCCGCGGTGATCGGCAAGATCGGCACCGACATCCAGGACAACAAGTGCGGGTGGCTCGTGGTGCAGGCGCTCAAGCGGTGCAGCGCGGAGCAGCGGAAGATCATCGAGGAGAACTACGGAAAGAAGGATGCCGAGTGCGAGAAGAAGATCAAGGAGCTCTACGTCGCGCTCGACATGGAGGCGGTTTACCTCAAGTACGAGGAGGAGAGCTACGCGGAACTCAAGGGCATCATGGAGTCCCAGACCGTGCTCCCGCCCGAGCTCTTCGGAGCCATGCTCGCCAAGATCTACAAGCGCCAAAAGTAGTGCTAGACGGCGGGTCGCTCCGAGGACAGCCCAGCTAGTCGGCGTGATTTTTATCGAGGGTTATTTATCACATGCGATGCAATCGTCAGCCGCGTCCCTTCCCCCGTTCACGACAGCGTAAACTCGGTGTCCTCCGCTCCCGCCGGGCGACCCACCGCCGCGAGCGACGGCTTCCCCTTCCCGATCCCCCCGAAGTTCTTGGTGAGGTCGTAGTTGGTCCAATTGATCGTGTTGGTAAAGTCCCCGACGCCGCGCTTGGCGTTTTCGGGCTCGACGCGCTGCAGGGGCACTCGCTCGTTCTCCGCCACGCCCATCTCGTCCGCGAGCCCCGCGTGGTACTTCACCACCTGGTCGCGGAGGCTGGCGAAGTTCGTGACCAACGCCTGGATCTCGCGCTCGTGCTCCTCGTCCTCCTTCTGCATCTTGAGCTCCAGCTGTTTCACCTGGTTTTCCTCCTCAGCCCTCTTGGCGTCGTTTGCCGCGTTGCGAGCCTTGACTGCGGCGAGCTCCTCCTTCGCAGCCTTGAGCGATGCCTCCGCAGCCTGACGCTTGAGCTCGCCCTGCTCCTTCTGGCGCGCGATCTTCTCTTTCCAGTTGGTCTCCTGGCGCGTGAGATCGTCGATCTTCTGGTCGAGTTGGAACAGCTCCTCCTCCGTCTTGTTCACCTCAGCCTCCAGCCCCTTCACCTTCGCCTCCGCTTCGTTAGCCTTACGGATGTCAGCATCAACCTCTTTCACGTACTCGATGAGCTTCTTGAGCTCCGCCAGGGCTTCATTACCCTTGCGCTCCTTCTCCTGCAGCGCCTTGAGCTTGGCCTCGGCCTCGTCGAGGAGCCTCTGCTCCTCGGCGAGCTCCGCGGCGGCGGCGCGGTCGGCGTCTGTTCCCTCGGCCTTCTCTCGCGCCTCGGCGACTTGCCGCTCGAGCTCAGCCTTCTTAGCCTCGGCCTCGATGACCGCCGCCTTGGTCTCGTCCTCTTCCTTCATCGCCGCCGCCAGCTTGGCGTCCGCCTCCTCCTTCTTCTTGACCCACATCTCGTAATTAGCCTTGGCCTCGTCGTGCACGCGACGCGCCTCGGCGAGTTCCTCGGGGGTGCTCTCGCTCGCGGGCGCATCCTTCTCGGGGTTGTTCTCCTTGTCCTCGTCCGCCGCCGCCTTGGCCTCGCGCTCAGCCTTGAGCTTCGCGATCTTTTCCTTGAGCTCCTTGTTGCGCGCGAGCGCGGCATCGTACGCGGCCTCCTGCTTCGCCGCCTTCTCGAGCAACTCCTCGTGTTTCTCGAGCATCGACTCGCGGAATTTGGCAAAGTTGATGATGGCGCTGATGTTGCGCCTGGTGCGCGCGTACTCCGGCTTGATCATGTCGCGCATGGAGAAGTCGTTGACGCCAACGTTCTTCATGAGCTTGAAAAGGTGGCGGTGGAACTTGAGCGCGCCGATGGCCTCCTCGTAGAGCTCGGGAAACTCCAAGCAGTTGGCCGCAGCTTCGAGATTCGGCGTGTACATCTCCTCGCGCGTTTCGCCGCACAGGAGGACGACCAGGTCCTCGTAAACCTTGAAGAGGGTGTCGGGGTGGGGTCGGAGGAGCTCCTTCTCCGTGATGGTGATGTCCAACTCGGCGAGGCACGCGATGATGTCGTTGTTGCCCAGGATGGGGAACGAGTACGTCGGCGCCATGGTGCGCGTCTGTCGTCGCTCGCGGGCGCCTTCAGTCAAATTTTGAATCCGGGGTTCCTTCGCTCGGCGTGAAGGGGTGTATCGGCGTCGGACCTCCTGCGTTCCGCGCGGGGTGACGTGCGGGGCTTCGACGGCGGTTCGGGCGCGCGCGTTCGGCGTCGCCTCTTTCCACGGAAGATGCGGCGCTGGCGTAGGTGTGGTTGCGGACGCCTCCGTCAGGGGGCTGGTATTTCTCCTCGCAACGGTCACCCGCGGTCGGATGATTTCCGGAAAAAGCTGACATGCGCCGCGAGCCTAATAAAACGAGGTGACTCGTCTTTGACGACCCTCGCGATGCGTCAGCCAGCGTCGCGCGCGCCATGGCGCGCGTCACGTACTTTGAGCGCGATTTCGACTTTGACGATCACGCGAGGGAGGTCGAGGAGACGTGGGATCCCGCCGTGGGCGGCGGACCCGCGCCGAGTCCGTCGGTGACCGCGCTCGACGGAGCCGCGACGGTAGGGCGAGTGGGCACCAATCGTCGCGGTCCGCCCGGCGACGAGGACGGCGCGACCCCCACCACGTCCGAGGCGCAGGCGCGCGCGTGGGACGACTTCCACGGCACGCACGACTCCGGGGTGTTCTTCAAGGAGCGACGGTACCTCCTCGCCGAGTTTCCCGCGCTCCTGGAGGTGGGGTGTGTCCTGGAGGTGGGATGCGGCAGCGGATCTTCCGCGCTCCCGGTGCTCGCCGCCAACCCGAGCGCGACGGTGCTGGCGTGCGATTGGAGCGCCAACGCGGTGCGATGCGCGGAGAGGGCGGTGGCATCCAGGGCCCCGGACGACGCGCACCGATTCGAGGCGTTCGTGTGCGACCCGTCCACGAGCGCCCGCGGTGCCCTCGCGGCGGAGGTCGATCGACGGCTCGAGCGTCGCGGCGTCATTCACCGCGGAGGCGTCGACGCGGCGCTCCTCGTCTTCGTCCTGTCCGCCGTGCCGCCCGGGACGACGACCGTCGCTTTCCTACGTCGATGCGTCGAGGCGGTGAGACCCGGCGGGTTGGTGTGCTTCCGCGACTACGGCGCGTACGATCTACCGATGCTCCGGTTCCCGCCGTCGCAACGATTACTCATAGCGGATCGAACGTACGCTCGAATGGACGGAACGCTGGCGCGGTTCTTCACCGTGGACGAGGTGCGGACGATGTTTCGCGAGGCGGGACTGGTGGAGGAGGGCGCGGGGGGCGACGGGGAGGCGACGCCGGTGCGATACTGCTGCGTTCACAACGAGAACAAGAGGAAGGGGATCCTGATGAAACGGGTCTTCGTGCACGGCGTGTGGAGGAAACCCGCGTGACTGTTAGATTAGTTTTAGTTCGATGAAGCGAATGAATGAGGCTCAGTAGTACTCGTTCTCGCGGCGGTGCCCGCCGTAGCCCACGCCGCCCGGGTGCACCTCCTCCTCCTCCTCCTCCTCGCCGTAGTACTCCTGCGGGTTATCCAGGACGGTGCCGGGCGAATACATGCCCGTATCCGCCGGGCTCTCGCGATACTCGTCGGGGTAGTCGCCGTATTCGTCGTCGCGATATCCGCCGCCGCCGGGTCCCTCGTGGTACGGATCGTATCGATACCCGTCGGGTCCGTCGACGTCGCCGTCGCCGGGTCCGTCCCTCGTCGCATCGAGCCACTCCCTGTTGTGACTCTCGAACTTTAACCTGCGAATCTTAACCGCCCAATCCTCCTCGTAGTCCATCACCGCATCCAGCGCCGAGTCCGCGCACTTCCGCACCTCGACGTTGGTGTCCTGGAGTAGGTCCACGAGGTAATGGACAACCTGAGTGCCGCGCAGCAGCCGCTCACGCGTGGCTTCGCACCGCAGCATCGCACCGAAAGCGTGCGCGATTTGAAGAACGAATTCGTCATCCTCTTTTTTATCGGACATGAGCGTGTACATTCGCTCCACCAGTCCGCAGTCAACGACGTGCTGCGCGTTGAACTCGCACACAATGGAACCGACGAACATGACCGCCTCCAGCGCCACGTCATCGTCCACCTCGCCGGGCGAGAGCAGGATGGCGGCGTATTCCAGCAAGCCGTGTTCCTGGCACGTCTCCGTTATGTCCAGGGCGTCGCAGTTCAAGTTGGCCAAAGTGCCCAAAACCTCCACCATGAGATCGCTGCCCGGTTCCTCCTCCTTCATCAGCCGTATGAGGTCCACGACGTACGGGGTGAAGTTGCGTCGGGCGTCGTCGCTCGCGCGCGCGACGTTTCGTATCACCTTAAACGCGAGCGGATCCCGCAACCGAATCCCTCGGCGTACCAACGCGTCAAAGCCCCTCTCTCGTTTGGGACCCGAGACGACGTGCTCGCACATAATCTCTGCGCACTTCGCGTTCGACGTGACGTTCACGGCGAGAGCGATGAGCTCCGGGGCTCCGTGCAGGTCCTCCACCTGAAGGATGAAGTCCAGGAGGATCTTCGGCGCGGGTGTGTACGCGAACATGCCGCGGGTTCCGGGGTCCACCGAGACGTGGTACAGGAGCGCCATGGACACGTGCTGAAAGTGCGGGTTCCTCATCAGGTCAACCACGCGCGGGATCAGCGCCCTCTCCACCATGGATTTTCGCATGTCCTCGTCGAAGGAGAGGTTCAGCAGCAGCCGCAGCGTGACGAGGAGCAGTACGTCCTGGCCAGGGACGAACCTCGCCAGTTTATCCACGACGGCGCACTGCTTCATGGCGTCTTTGTTCTCCCGGTACATGCTGAGCTTCTTCAGGAACGTCACGCACAGCACGAGCAGGTCCACGCTTCTGCGCTCGAGCGCCTTGCACAGGTACACCGATATGTTCCGCTTCTTCATCTTTCTCTCGACGCTCGGGTCCTCCGACAGGTTGAGGAGCATGTAGAAGCACACGTACAGCAGCCTGTCCTGTTTCCGCTCCGCGAGCGCCAGACGCCTCTCGGTGAACTCGTCCAGCTCGCCCTGCTCCTTGATCGTCTCGAGCCTGTCGTCGTGTCGCTTCGTCTCGAGGTCGACGATTCGCATCGTCGCGTCCCCCATCTGGTTCTCCAGGATCGCCGGGTGGAACTGGCTGTAGTTTGAAAACGCGAAAAACACCGACACGACGTTGGTCGCCAGGTCCACGCTCTTGCGCCCCTCCTCTCGCAACACCCTCGCGAGCGTCTGCACCAGCGTGTCGTGCCCGAGCAGCATCGGCAAATTCTCCACGCGTCGCGCCAGCGCGGCTATGCGCGCGGTGGCGTCCACCCTGGCGTTCATGTCGTCGTCGTACAGCCTCTCCAGGTATTCGTCCAGATCCTCCGCGTGCGACTTGACGTTGGCCAGCGACGGTACCCGAGCGTTTGCGTACGCGAGGTCCATGCTCGCGCCACCTGCGGCGGTTTCCCTCAGCACCCTCTCGTCCTCGGCGATGGCGAGCCTCTCCATCTGTCGCAGCGTGGGGCTCGTCGGGTCTTCGTCGGGTGTTTTTTTGGGGCGAGTCTCGGCGGGTGGCGCGGCGCCGACGCGTTTGGAACCCGTCGACGACGACACAGCTGGCGACTTTGACGACGACACAGCTGGCGACTTTAACGACGAGGGCTTCGGGGCGGTACCTCGGCGGGCGTTCGCGGGTGCCTCCGCGTTGGGCGCGCCCCGGACGACAGCGACGGGTTGGTGCTCGTCGTAGAAGCTCTTGCGGCCGCGCACGGCTCGAACGACGCCCTTGGTGACCACCGGCGCGGGGGAAGAGGAGGGCGCTGTTGTCGCGGTTGTCGTCCCCGCGCCTCCGCCTCGCCGCGGCGTCGGGTCGGGTGCTTGGACCCCCCCGCCCGCCTCCCTGTCGCGCAGGTCGCGCAGAAGACCTTCCACCTTTGGTATCTTGGAGTGGTGGATGAGTTTGCACTTGTCGACGATCTCCGCCGCGAGCCCCTCGATGTCGGTGGTGGCGCCGATGGTTTTCACCTTGATTCGCTTCGTGGCGTTGCTCCGCTCGGTGACGACCGTGACCCCATCCGCGGCGTACATCTGGCCCTCCAGCTCGTAGTGCACCAGAATCGCGGTGTCATCGTCCGCGAGCACGATGGCGCCCGGTCGAATCTGTCGATACGCGGATGGGGACGACACGGGGACGGGGTATGGTCAGGGGGCGGTGGACCACGGGCGGTCAGCGCTCTCGCATCTTTTTCAGGATGCGAGTTGGCTGGGAAAGGCGCGACGCGAGAGGGGCGGGGCTGTGGGGCGCACCTTCTTCTTGATGTATTTCTTCTCCTCGGCCATCGTGCCGTTCTCGACCCGCCCGGTCGCGGCAGCCTCCTCCTCCAGGCGAGCCGAGCAACTGTTCAGGGGATCTGAACGGTGCCTACTCTTGCGGTTTCTTCCTCCCGTCATCAAGAACGATTCAGTGAGCAACGGACGGAATCGGAAGCCTCGGATCCGGTGCCAAAAGAGGGGGACGAAGCCAGACCAGCGCGCGCGCATCTCTCTCGCGCCAGTCCGCCATGAACTACTTCACCAGGCAGGAGATGGAGGGATCGGTGCGGTACTCGGGGAAGTGCCGCATCGGAAACTGGAACGAGAACGACATCCTCGACGAGGTGCGCGCCCCATCTCGTCGCGTCGCGAAGAATCAAATTCGTCGGCCTTCCAACGCGTGCGGGGCCCCCGTGGACCCTCTTCGCTCCTCGCCCGCCCTCGCTGACCCATCTCCGCGCGCACCCAATCGCCGCAGGTTCGCCTCAAGGATTACATAGCCAAGAAAGAGGCCGGGACGCTCAGGATGGACAAGTTCAACAAGCGCATGGCGACGGCGCTCCAGCCGGTACGCGCGCGCTCCCGCGAACGACATTTTTTTCCATTTGCGGCACAACCCGCGACCCGACCTCCCCTCCCCCGACCCTGACCAAACACCCCCGCCTCCTCCCATCCGCGACAGGTCGAGCTCACCAAGGACGCGAGCGACGAGTACGTCCACTTCGGCGACGTCGTGCAGCTCGAGAACGTCACGTCCGGCGCGGTCGTCGCCGTCGACGTCGAGTCGCGCGATCCCAGGCCCGCGGAGAATGCGTGCGCGGTGTCGGCTTCGTTCCACGTGGACGCCTGCGCGAGGAACACGTTCACGTTCGAGCCGTACGTACCTCGCACCGCCAAGGCTGCGGCGATGCTCCCGATGTACGACGACGACGTCCTGCACTACGGCCAGAAGGTCAAGCTCGCGGTTAACACCGCGGCGATCGAGGGATCCGACTGGGACGTTGCGACGTGTTACCTCAAGTCCTTCACCGTGTCGCAGACGCACTTCGCCAAGTTTTCGAGGCGGTGCGAGGTGGTGGCGAGCGGCAACGACTCGTACGAGTGCGTGTTCGAGGTGCTGACGCCGGATCCGGCGAAGAGACTCGTGAGCGAGGGCGTTCCGGTGATGGCGGGCGCTCCAATCGTGCTGCTGCACTGCCAGACGAACCAGTGCCTCTGCGTCGGAACGCACGGGTTCGCCAACGACTTTGGCAAGGAGCTCGAGGTTTGCGGGCACACCGAGACGAGCGTGGGCAACTCGTACAAGATGGAGGGGCTCGCGACGGGCGTGCCGAAGAGCCTGAAGGAGCGGGCGCCCCAGGACTGCAACGTGTTCGCCATCGTCGGGAAACCCACCGTCGTGGCTTGATGATCGGACAACCGATTTCGTGTTTGTATAAAGTTACGAAGGTTAGAGTGCTAGCTACTAGAAGGTGGCTAGCTAGCTCTAGATGGGACACACAAGTCCACGCGTAATAGAGAGTGGTTCTCACAGCATTATACACAAAACAGTCATCAGAAGCATGAACAAGAAGCCTTGTGCGCAAGGAACGGCATGGCTTGCCTCGCATTCGACCACCGTAGAAGAAGGTGAAGTAGCGAGAGGCACGATGCCAGAGTCGACGGCGAAGTCAATCTTCAAGTGGCCGCGGTTGCCAAATCCATGGTAGCCCTTGAGCAGAGTTGACGTGTGGATCGCCCAGATAAATTTGTTCGGGGAACACTTGGTCATGTTCAGATCGGTCCCGTGGATCTTCTTTGTCTTGAAGTACATGGCGGAGCCGCAACCTGGATTGACGTCCATGCGCGAGTCGATAAGGCCGGAAGTACTTGGGCCAGAATCTTTCCAATGGCGGAATGCTGACAGTGTGTCGTGTATTTTCAGCTCCTTCACGCCCGTGCCGACAAAGTTCAGCCATTTCTCGCCTCCGTGTGCATTTTCATCTGGATCATAGATTCCCATCACAGTCCGGGCGCCATTCATGCCGTTATGACCACCACCCGGGTTTTCAAGACCAAGTGCAACGTAACCAAAAGAGCCGTCATGAACCATACGCACTTCAACAGCGCCGGGTGTAAGGGTACACCGGCGCCATTGGAGATACAGCTTTTCCTTGATGAGTTCGTGTTGGTTCGTCCAAGACTCGCCAGATGGTCCTGGTTCGGCGAGGTAAGCGGAGAAAGTTTTGGCGCATCCGCCCGACGGAGCGTTTTTGTACGCAGCCGGCATATCGGGATCTTTTGTGACATTCGCAGTTGAGTTTGTGCAGGTAGGATTGTAGTCTCCATGAGAGTCTGCTTCGCGCCAAATTTGATCGCGCTGGGAAGCACACTTGAGGGTATGCCCGGCCGGTGCATTGGAGCAATCAACTTTCGGCATGCATCGCATCCAGCAGTACATATCGTTCGGGTCCGTGCAAGTTGTGTCGGCGGCTGCGAGAGAGCGTCGCGAGCAACCCAACCCTGGGGTGCCCTCACCGCCTCCGGCACGCACCGAGTCGATTGCAATCTCGCGCATTTCGCCGTAGCTGATCCCCGTATGTTCATCGTGCACGGCGCTTGACGGTGGCAGAAACATCCGTCCATACCAAGATCGGACCATGCCCGAGGATAAGTCGGGCATCCTCATTGCGTGTGGTGTCGAGCGGAGGACAACGCCCTCGGGCATCTTCGGATTGACGACTGCGTCAATGCCATCACCCAGCATAACAACCAGGACGTCGTCGTCAAAACCGAAGTCGCACTCGACGATCGTGCCATCCGGTCGCTCGATGAGGAAAGAACCGGGGGACTCACCTTTTACCGTCGCGGGTGGCATTTGTGAGAGGTCCACGACGATGCCTGGAGTGAACATGATGAACATGCCTTGATCGGCGTGTAGGTCAATAGTCTCGCCGGGAGGTGTGTCGTCGCCCGACGGTGGTCGATCGCCGCGGGAGTAGGCGTGGAAGTGCTCGAGGTGATCGCCTGCGGCAACCAGCGAGTAGACGTCTTCGAATGAGTCAGCATCCGGGTCAGCAGACCGGAGCATGGGCGAGCCGTCCTTTGAAGGGAAGGACTCCTTGAGTCGCTTGACGAAAGCTCGCGATACGGAGGAAACGAGCTCGCGAAAAGCATGGACATCGACGCGAAGATCCTTCGAGCATGTCGCCATGTCCGAGGCGTCAAAGTCGAGGTCGATGAAGTCGCGGGGCTGGAATCCCTTGGCTACGGCAGCAACAGTTCTTCGGGAGGTACCGTCGGGGAAGTTGGTCACCCTCGCGGAGGTCGCAGTTGCCCCGCAAGCGGACACCCCAGCCAAGACTCGTCTGCGAAGGCTTCCAAAACCGGGGATGTTGTTCACGGTCAAGATTCCGTCGTCTAGCATCGCGCGGCGAAAGCGCTCGTCGGAGCTCGCATCACCGCCGTCACCCGCACCATCGGAAGCGTGAAAAAGTTCGTTGAAGGCGATGCTGGGGACCAGCATGCGCGCTGTCTCTTCTGCGTGGACATTCGTGAAGAGGCACGCGCTTAAGCTCAAAATGAGCAAGACGATGCTTGCGCGCATGGATCTTTTAGCGTCGCTGTGCTAGCGCTCCGTCAAAGAGCGTAAACCCTCGATGGATTGCAGGCTAAAAAGTGGGGCAATATCGCACGGATAAGGGTTTTGGATCTTCCACAGATCTCCAAAACGCGTTTTTAGTCTCCAAAACGGCCAAAAAAAAACGTGATCATCCAAAAAATCAGACGACAAAAAAACGTTTTGGAACTTTCTTCATTGGAACTTTCGTGTCAACTTTCTCCAACTGAGAGCCCCCGAAAGCGCATCGGGAGCGCAGAAGCAAACACAAACCGCGGAGATACAGACACGA
>Ga0255774_10003592_pt1 | contig 11338 bp, 11 predicted proteins | sample 101ome_17_FD_179972 | JGI IMG/M metagenome (GOLD analysis project Ga0255774, IMG submission 179972) | Coastal salt marsh microbial communities from the Groves Creek Marsh, Skidaway Island, Georgia - 101407AT metaG (version 2) | ecosystem: Environmental > Aquatic > Marine > Intertidal zone >...
TATATTAGAGAATAGTTACAAAGAATATATATTTTATGAAAATGATCCGCGGACAGATAAAGAAAATATAGAAAAAAAAACCGAGTTGTTTTTAACGCTTTGTAAGCATTTTTTAAACTTAATAGTAAAAATGTTTAGGCATCCTATTTATGAAAATGACGCCATTAAATTTATGCAGCAGTTAGGTAGCACATCAAATAAACCTATTATTATATTCAAAAGTGAAGAAGAAATAAAAGAACTGTTTAAGAATGGTAAATTTAAGACTTTAATTAACGAATTTTTAAAACCCAAAATCGAAGAGTTTATAAACAAAATAAAAACGAATAATAACGCAACATTTATTGGGACCATTCAAACCACTGAACAAGTAAATAGAGTATCTGATAAAATAGTAGTAAGTGAAGAGTTAAATTCAGAAAAAAATCTTGATTCGATGGGAGATAAAAATATAAATCGACAATTACTGAAAAGGTTATTTGTTTCATCTTATTTAACAGCAACTCCAAAAAAAACTATTTTTACTGAATCTAAAAATTATACAAGACCGAAAAGTAACGAAAAACGCGAACTATCTGCTATTTTGTATGAATGTTTATATGAAATAAGAAAACTATACAACCAAGAAAAGCTGCCAATTGCAAGTAAAACTATGAAGGAAAGAGATATTGATGGAATGGTCACCGCAATTGAAACAGCATTTCCGTTGATGTCACGATATTTAGACCCTGTAAAAATAAACAATAATTGGAACCTTATTAGTCATATGGAACGCGGAATAAGTGTCATGAAAAATAAACCCGCAACAATATATGGTGAAACAGAAGGCGAATATAATTCATATCCATATACCGGTGATATTGCAATTCAAAAAGTAGGTGGGAATAAAAAAAAGAAACCCAAAAATAAGAGTGATGAAATGAAAGAAAAGGAAGGGATAAGAGAGAACGCCCGGGAGCGTTTAAGATTATCTAAAAACTATGTAGAAACCAATCCTGCATTAATCCATCCATCTTTTATACCAGCTAAGCCTAATAACGCTTTGAGTAAGTTTAATGAAATTTTAATAAATAATTTAAAACACGAGCCATCGTTAGAATATATAACATCTGGTGTATGGAATAAGTTATCGAAAAAGCCACAGAATGTGTCTTCTTATACAATTTTTAAAGACGCAGTTGGTATTAAAGAAACAAAACGCTCATTAATGCAATATTTAGTCACTGATGACTTTTTTGCCGCGGTATATGCGGATTATATATCGCAAACATTTGAAAAAAATACATGGGATAAGGGGACATTTATTGATTTTACCCCCGTTAAAACTGCCGAGGCTAGAAAACATTTATCCAAAAATTTATCCAAATATAAGGTAAAAGAATCCTATCCCCCAGGGAATACGGTTCAACGGGGGGGCGCTGACGGCGAAGAAGACGGCGACGAAACGGAAGAGATAACAACTGAAGCGGTGGTTCAGCAAATAAATAAAATAGAAGAAAAAATTGAAAGTCTAGGAGGAATAGACCAATCCGAGCGAGAAAAACACGCCCAAGATTTAGCTAAAATTAATGATGCGGTAACTGAATTACAAACACATTTAGCCGAACTTTATTCTGGCGAAGTTAGCATTTCCGATAAGTTACAAGAAGCTTTACGGCAATTAGAAAGAGTAAGCACGGAAACTTCTTCAACTGAAAATTAATTATATAATTATATTTATATAATGAGTGCAAATGATATTTTAGAAAGACTAAAGAAATTAAATGAAAATTTGAGCGGTCTAATCAAAACGAATAGCGAAAAGATTGGCCAATTATTAGAAAAAATAGGAGAATTAAAAGGTAAAGATAAGGAAATCGCGGAAACTAAATTAAAAGCATTACAAACAGAATTAGATAACGTTAAGACCACCTCAGAAAAAATGGCTAGTGATAAAAAAGAGCTTGAAATTCAACTTAGTCAATTAAAAAAAATAGACGATCAAGTTGGAGAGTTAGAACAGACAGTTAACCTTCTTTCTGTCAACAATAAAGGTGTTCAAAAGGAAATTAATAATTTAGGCAATAAACAAGGTAAGCAACAAGGCGGTTTTCAATACAATAAAAAACACTCCAAACACAAAAGACCATTTCGATTATTTTCGCGTTCTAATTCTAAAACAACATCAAAGAAAAGCAAGAAACGGCGAAGAAGACCGGGAAAAAGTGTTAAAAAAGGGGGTATGAAAACACGACGACGCCGACGAAATAAAAAATCAAAAAAAAGCAAGAAACGACGCAAATAATTTAGTATAATATTTAATATATAAAATATATATTATACCACTATGCCTCAAAAACTTGAACTTCCAATAAAAAAATTAAATCTATTAAAAGAATGCCACGATAAAAAAATAAAATCGCTAGTAGCACTTATTCAAAAAATATTTAATACGACAGATGAAAGCCTTGTAATCTCTAAGGAAGTAACCGACGCTATACAAAATCTAACGCCAATTCCCGGAACTAATAAAGAATTAAGTAAATCAAACCTTGAAACAACAAATAATTTAATAAAAACAATAAAAACATTACAACAAACAACAAAGGGAACCGGCCGACAGATAGGCTTAACCGATTCGTATAAACAAGTCGTAAAAGCAATAGTCGAGTATGCTGTAAAAATAAAATGTCCTATACTTAAACAAACCCCAAATCAACTCTACCTTAAAAATATTGACAAATTAATTGATCTTGATGAAAAACTTAAGGGTTGTAATGAATCGGCATGTGATAAAATAGTAAAAGATAATAAAAGATACGAAAATTTGTATAAAACACTTATTGAAGAAAATGTAAATATAATACAAACACCTATAAGTAATATTGACCGATTAATTAGATTTCTCACAGAATATCACAGGGAATATAAACTTAAATATAAAGATAAAGGTTATAATTGGCACCGATTTAGATATGCAGGCGGAGGATTATTACCATATTTAAAATATAAAAGAGAACAAACAGAACAAAGACAACGAAGAAAACGAAGAAAACGAGGAGGAAGCAAACACCATAAAACAAAAACAACTAAAAAGCGTATTAAAGGTAAACAAACCCGACGAAACAAAGCCAAAAACAAAACAACCATAAAAGCCAAAAACAAAACAACCATAAAAGCCAAAAACAAAACAACCATAAAAGCAAAAAATAAAACAAAAAAAAGGTAATTTAGGATTTTTTTTTAGAAAGATAGTATATAATGAAAATCCCCGCTGTTTTCAAAAATGAAGTTCTTTACTATGTTGTTTTAGCATTTTCCGTTCTTAATGTATTGGGATATGTTAGTATGAAGGCCTGGGAATGTTTAGCACTTTTCTCATTGACCGCTTACATTGTAAACATGCAAGTTGATAATGTTACTGTTGGTTTGTTGGCTGGTATTTTTGTGGCCAACTTTGTATTTAGTTGTGGTCGCGTAAAGGAAGGTATCGATAAGACCCTTCAAAAACCAGAAGAAGATGTCAAGGAAGCCGAAAACGCACTTGAACGCGCCGAAGAAAAGGTAAAGGAATGTGCCGAAGGTGAAGAAATGGTCGATGGTGAATGTGTTGCCGTTGCCGATGAAGCCATGAAAAATGCCAAGGATGCCACCAAAGTTGCCAAGGATGCCATCAAGGACATGCAAAAAATGGTTGGTATGTAAATATAGCAATATAGCAATATAGCAATATAGCAATAACATAAGTTAAATCATAAATTATATATTTTTTATTTTATTTATAAAATATATAAATGAAACTATCCGCTGTTGTTAATAAGGCATTAAAGAAAACAAAACTAAACAAAATCGTCCAAAATAAATTTTTGTTGTATGTGATTGCAATCATTGCGTTAGTGTATGTGGTTCAAATGTTAAATGAAGGAAAAAACAACATGGTGGCCGTGTTTGTTATTATAGCATTATTATCTAGCTTCTTTAGCAAAAACATGGTTATTAATCTAGGTATTGCGATTATTGGAACTATCTTAATTAGTTCTTCTAATATCTTACAAGAAGGGTTTGAAGAAGACAGTAAACATGGTAAAAAAAAGAAAAAGAAAAAGGAAGGAATGAAATCCAGTGGTAATAAGCAAGCATATTTTCTTAATGTAGATGATGAATGCGTAAAAGCATCTCCATCTGATTGCGAAGAAGGAGAATGTTATACCAACAACAAATGCACCGAAAAGTTTGGACAACGCAGTATTCCCAAAAGTGAACCTGCTTCGGTAGATGGAAAAAACGACAAACCAGGTGAGCGAATTGATTATGCCTCTACTTTGGAATTAGCATATGATAATCTTCAAGGTATGTTGGGTGAAGATGGTGTAAAGGGTTTAACGGGTGAAACCAAGAAGTTGGTATCGCAACAAAAAGATTTGATGGAATCATTAAAAACCATGACACCTGTTTTAAAATCGGCAAAAAAAACATTAGACCAAATGGAACTTCCTGATATGAAGGAAATGCAAGGTTTACTTGGAAAGTTAAATGTTGGAAAAAAAAAATAATTTAATTAAAACAAGCAAACAAACAAACAACGCAACTTAATTGAAATATAACTTTATTAAAATTATTAAATTTATATTTAGTTTATATAATGAAAAAATATTGCCCACCAGGAGTGTTATGTATTGAAAATACGACTATGTTTTTTTTACTTTTTATAATTGTTTTAGGAGGTTTTGTGTTAAGCAGTGTTATCAAAAAAATCAATTTAAATATGCGTATATTTACAAATCCCAATCATTCCGGTGCCTCTTATTCGCATTCGCACCAGATACAAAGCAATCGCCCCGGATTTTTCGGTATATTTAACCATCCTAGTAATGTATTTTTAAATCCACATGCTCCACCATTAAAAACAAATGGTATGTATCATCCTAATAATAGCAGTGATCCGCGGGGAATACCTATCAATATAGAAACGCAATCAACCAATAGTAATTATAGTCAAATGGGTGTTTTAACTCGTGAAAATGGAAAAGAAACTATTTTGCCATTAATGGGGCGTGTATTAATTTCAAATAGAAGTAAATGGCAATACTATACAATAAGTGATAAATCAAATGTAAAATTGCCTATTTATCATAAAAATAAAAATAGCACAAATGAGTATGGTTGCGATGAATTGTTTAATGGTGATAAGGTATATGTAGAAGGGTATAGAGATACATTTGTGGTGTCGATTTATGAAAACTCGGCACCTCGTTACATTCCATATTTGTAAATGCCGCTATAAATAACATACTTTAGCAATGTTAAGTAATGCGATGTTAAATAATTTAACTATATTAAACATAAAATATAGTGTAATTGTATATTATGTTACATACGTTATTAGATGATTATAATAAAAAATACGCAAATCGACCGCGTAATATTCGAAAGCGCACACACACACTTGGTTGTTTAAAAGATTTAAAACGATCAAATGAGCAATTAAAATTGCTATTATATGGATGCACAGAAAAATTGGATAGTTACTTAACTAAAATGGATATGCTATTAAACATAGAATATGGGCAAAAATTAGGTAAGGTAAATAATCAATATTGTGTTTTTCAAAACGGATATTTTCAACAAATGACTAGATGGTGGTATAGTGAAAATAGATTTAAAACATATGATTATGTTCGACAAGATTTACAAGAAATTACCAAATATTTAGAGAATTATTATAATGATGTGCTGTTGTCTAAAGACTTTCAGTTGCTTAGATTAGAGAAAAGCAATATGTTATACATAGAAGCCGCCCTTTTTAATGATCGTTTAATTTCGTTTATTAAACGATTAGTTACCGGTATTTATACGCTAAAACGAACCTATAAAAATGACAATGAAACAAACTATTTTTCAACAACGGCTAGTGTAGATAAAGCAAGAGAAATAATTGATTTAATTGATTTTAGAATACAGTGTATGTTAGACTACAAAAACAAATACACCGAAATGTTTAAATAATTTAACGATGATTTATAAGTAATTTTTATTTATAAATAATCTCTATTTTTAGTCGTCGTCTTTCCCTTCTACATAACCTTCTTTCGCACCTGGTTGTTTATCTCTGTTCATCTCATTCTCTGTGACTTTAACATGTTGTTCAAAATTTCCCAAATCTACAAGAGCATCTGTTGTTTTTAGGTCAGATGTATCAGTAGATATAACAGCTGTATCGGCGCCGGTAACTCCTGGTTTTACAAGCATTATTTTAGGGTCGTGTTCAGGCAGTTTGTATCTTGCTTCTGCAAATCTCGCTAACTTAATACTTCTAATCATGGCGTTGAATTTTTCGAGTTCTGTAGTATTTTTCGCTTCTGTTAAATATTTTCGTATTTTATCTTGATTGTCTTTATTCATTAAATAATCATATATTTCAACTAAGTTGTCGTCGTCGTCGTTTGTTTGTTGTTCTCCTTCTTCTTTTCCTTTTCCTTCTTCTTCATCTTCTGCTCCTCCTCTTTCATCATCTGCTCCTCTTGTCATTACTTTTGAATTTTCTATAAACTCTTTGAATGGTTTTCCCTCATTAGCCTCCAAAAAATTACTATATGGTCCATTCTTTTTTGTTACTTGTTCTAGAAAATAATTAAATTCCGGTGTTTTAATATTGGTTTTAATATTATTTATTTCCTCTTCTGTTTTCTTTTCTGCTGCTGCTGCTTTCCTTTTTTTTTCTGCTGCTTCTTCTTCCTTTTCTTTCCTTTTTTTTTCTGCTGCTTCTTCCTTTTCTTTCCTTTTTTTTTCTGCTGCTGCTGCTGCTTCCCTTTCCTTTTCTGCTGCTGCTGCTGCTTTCCTTTCCTTTTCTGCTGCTATATCTGCTTCTTCCTTTTTTTTTTCTGCTTGTGTTAATTTTTGTTTTAATGATTTAATAATTCTTTCAAAGTTAACTATAAAATTTCGGTTCCAAGAATCGCTCCATCCAATAGTTTTTTTAATTAAACTTTGAATTTCGTACCTCATTAATAATTTATATAACCGCATTATGTTTGCTTTGTTATTGTCTGTTACTAAAAATATATCATTGTCATTATCATACTCTATTTTTTTAATCGATAGTAAAAATTTGTCCTTTATATCTGGCAAGTCATCATATTCAGCAGCATCAACGGGCGCCTTTAATGTCCGAAATTTGTTTATTACAGTTACTATATCATCATGTGATGCGTTTCCATACCACTTTCCAGGTATCTTCTCAATAGTAGCATCTTCGAGGTTTTCGACTGTTGCTTGTTTTAATATTAAAAATAGCGCTTTAAATTTATCGTCTTGTGTTATTTCAGCATAAATAGCATCTCCTAATTTATCTATCTTGGAGTCTTGCTTTTTGTGATAGCCAGTAATAGCATTTTTTGCACGATCTATTAAATTTTTTAACTTATCTTTTAGTTCCAGAGTAATAGGTGCACCACCTGTTTGCACTGTTTCAACTGGTTTGTCTGTTGTGATTATTTTTAAAGTAGCTGATTTATTTACCGGTTGGTTTTCTTTAAATTTAAGAGATTTATTTTTTAGGTCATATGCTCTTTTTTTTCGTTTATGTGTTTTTCTATATTTTCCAGTGCTTTTATTGTATTTACGATTCTTTCTACGATTTTTTTCTTTGCCATTCTTTTTCTTGTTTTTATAATGAATACGACGCTTGCTTTGATTTTTCGTTTTTTTTATTTTATCCAATCTTTTACTAGTAATATTCATTTATATACATAAAATTATATTATTTTATTATATATTAATTATAATGTCGGATATAAAAACGGGAACATCATGTCATAACGATGATAGTTGCGGAGATTATTTGCAATGTGTCATGGTTGATGAAAAAGCGAAAACTTATAAAAAATGTTCGGGTAAAATGTGTGGGCGACAAGGCGATCCTAAGGGGATTTGTTATCCATTTCAAAAAGCAGGGCAAGTGGATGTTACCAACGCTTCTAAAATTGCAAAAAAAACAACAGAGAAAAGTAAAGCAAATTTGGCGTTAATAATCGGGGGGATCGGTGTCGGTGTATTGATAACTGGTTTTATAGTTTATAAAGTTAGAAAGCATATTAATAAAATAAGAGAAGCAAACTAATACGATCGGTAAATATAATAACTCATTAAATATAGCATATCATTAAAGTTAAAAATCAAATAATAACTTTCCTAAAATTTAGGAAATATATTATTTTATACTTAGTAAATTACAATTTAGTAAATTACAATTTAGTTGCATTATGTAAATTGTTTAATGTAGGTTTGTAATCCGGTGCTTGGAGATCGGGGTTTGTTCGTGGCAACATTTTACCAATCACTTCTTCTTCAACCGTTAAAGGAAACTGATTCATGGCACTAAGTTGTTTGGTTTTCTTTACTTCGGAGGGAGAGAAAGTTCGTACTTCTTCTTTTTTACTACATCTCATAATAAGAATATAAGCAGCAACAATACCAACTGCCCCCATCAACATATCTAAACTAAATAAACTAAGAGCAACCATGATTACAACTGCCTTGCCCACCATAGTATCTACTAACATACATATATTGTTAGGAGGGGAAATATCCATAACAATAAATACAGCCATCAACAACGACAATACTAAATATGCTGGGTTTTTTGGTAACATTTTCATTAAATTTTTCATATATGATAATATGATATTTTATTTATAGATTTTAGGATATTTATAATGGTTATTGGTTGTATTACTTAATGGCTGTCAAATAAAATAAAAAACCCCAAAATGATCGTTATGATTCCAAATATACTTTTAAAAATAGCAGTGTCTATTTTGCTTGTAAAATAACTAGCAAATGTGCCTATTACAAAGAAAAACGAAATCGTCAAAGCATAATTCCATTTAATACATTTTTTTGCCGTGCCGGTGCAAATTTCCCTAGCAAAAAAGTAAACAGCAACAATACCAATTGGAAGTAGTAAAGATGCTAAAGAAGTCCCTATTGCTACTTTATAATCACTTAAAACATTAAAGTAAATTAACATAGGAACAATTAAAATTTCGGCTCCACCACCCACAAATGAAGCAATTATGCCGGTAACAGTTCCTATCATCATTAACTTAAATATATTATGATCTACAATAGGAAACAACCCGTCCATGTTTTTTTTTATAAAACTGTTGTTTTCAATTAATTGTTTAAATTCACTTATCATGTTTGCCATTTATATACTATACATTAACAAATTATAAATAATTACAAACATACAACACATACAAAACATACAAAACATACAAAACATACAAAACATACAAAACATACAAAACATACAAAACATACAAAACATTAATGTAAACAATCTAAACACTTCAACCATAATTAATAAGTAAATTATAAACGATGTCTATAAATCAAATAAACGATGACGATATTGCTACATATCTTGGTCAAAAAGGATATACTATAAAAAAAGAAAACATGATGATTGAAGAGCAAAATCTAATAAAAAAGGAATTGATGATGAAACCATATGTTCCTAAAAACTCATTGGCAAAACCCAACGAATTCCCTATTTATCGCGAGTCTAAAAAAAAACTATACATTCCCAAATTCTATGGAATAAAAAACTATGGTGAACCAGACATATCAAAAATCGGTTCAGGGGCGCCAATTGATATAAAGTTTAAAGGTGAGTTAAGAGATTATCAATTGCCAATTGTAGATACTTATATGAAAGCCGCGGAAGAGAAGGGAGGAGGATTGTTAGAATTGCATACAGGCGCCGGTAAAACAGTATGCGGTCTTAGGATCATATCTAAAATACAAAGAAAAACATTAATCATTGTCCATAAAGAGTTTTTGTTACGCCAGTGGGTAGAACGCATCGAACAATTTTTGCCCACCGCCCGCGTGGGAAGAATACAAGGCTCCATAATTGATGTTGAAGATAAAGATATTGTTATTGGAATGCTGCAAAGTTTAAGCATGAAAGATTATGATATCAAACTATTTAGCGATTTTGGGTTAACTATTGTAGATGAGGTTCATCATATAAGTAGTGAAGTGTTTAGTAGGGCACTTTTCAAGATCGTCACACGATATACTCTTGGATTATCGGCGACTCTAACCAGAAAAGACGGTTTAACAAAAGTAATAAAAATGTTTTTAGGAGATGTGGTATTTAGTAAGAAAAGAAAGGGGGAAAATAAGGTATTGGTGAAGGCGATTGAATATATTAGTAATGACGAGGAGTTTGATAACGAAGTATTAAATTGGCGCGGTCAGGTTAATTATACATCAATGATAAAAAAGTTGTGCGAATACAATCGCCGAAGTGAATTTCTATTAAAAGTGTTGGAAGATACAATTGAAAAGGGGCATGTAGAAGATCAAATAATGATATTGGGACATAATAAAAACTTATTAAAGTATCTGCACGATGCAATACAACACCGCAGTATTGCGACGGTGGGTTATTATGTGGGTGGTATGAAGGAAGCTGATTTAAAAATAAGCGAAGGGAAAAAGGTAATAATAGGCACTTACGCGATGGCTGAAGAAGGTTTGGATATTAAAACATTAACAACGCTTTTAATGGTGACGCCAAAGGTAAGTGTAAATCAAGCGGTGGGTAGAATTCTTAGAAAAAAAGACCACGAAGCTTTAGTAATTGATATTGTAGATGTTCATAGTATATTTCAGCGTCATTGGAGTAAACGATTAACCTTTTATAAAAAACAAAAGTTTAAGGTTGTAAAAACGGACAGTAATGATTATAAAAAAGATGTCTGGGATACGATTGTAGAAAGAGATAAAAAAGAAACGCCGTTTACCAAGGCATCTAAAAGTAAAACTAAATCCGCCAAAACATCAAAACCAACCACTATAAAAATAAAAACAGGTGCGGAGATTTTAAAAGGGGTATGTTTAATTGATGACGATGATTAATATTTAACAAAATCGACATTATTATAATATAAAATATTGTAATAATGTATAAATAATGGCTCATGTCGAAGTCAAGAATTTGAAATCGGTAAAAGATGCTGCGTCACCAATCAAAGCCGATGATGTTGTCACGATTGGTGAAGAAATTGTTGCAATTTTTCCCACGGGAGTAAATTTAAAAAACATGGCCGATGCTACCATGAAAGTATTAACAAAGGTGACTACATTATATAATTTAGGAGCCGAGCAGAAAAAGGATTTGGTAGTTGATATATTGTGTTATGTGGTTGATAATACCGATGCGGGTGCGTTGGAATTTTTAGATCCAGTAATCAAAGATATGTTGCCTGGATTGATTGATACTCTTGTTATGGTGGATGGAGGCAAATTACATATTGTAAAACCACAAAAGTTGATGGATAAAATA
>Ga0255774_10003596_pt1 | contig 11334 bp, 13 predicted proteins | sample 101ome_17_FD_179972 | JGI IMG/M metagenome (GOLD analysis project Ga0255774, IMG submission 179972) | Coastal salt marsh microbial communities from the Groves Creek Marsh, Skidaway Island, Georgia - 101407AT metaG (version 2) | ecosystem: Environmental > Aquatic > Marine > Intertidal zone >...
TGGCTCACCTATCTCTGAGGCTCAGGTCGACGACCTTATTTTCTACGCTGCTTTGGGCATTATCGCTGGCGGGCGAATTGGCTATGCGTTGTTTTATGGTTCGGGGTCACTGCTTGACGATCCAGCAAGACTGTTTCGCCTATGGGAGGGGGGCATGTCCTTTCATGGCGGCTTCCTTGGTGTGGTTATTGCCGTTTGGTTTTTGTGCCGCCACAAAAATTTAGAGTTCTCCGCACTCGTCGATTTCATCGCGCCTTTGGCGCCCATTGGTCTGGCGCTGGGACGCTTAGGTAATTTCATCAATCAGGAGCTTTGGGGGCGACCGACCGATGTGCCGTGGGCGATGGTGTTCCCTTACGACCCTTCGGGATTGGCGAGGCATCCGTCTCAGCTTTACCAATTTGCGATGGAAGGCCTGCTCTTATTTTTCATTTTGTATTGGTACACGCGAGCGCCTCGGCCTCGCTGGTCTTCTGCCGGATTATTTCTTTTGGGTTACGGCGTATTTCGATCGATTGCCGAGTTCTTCCGTGAGCCTGATGCCCACATAGGATTCGACGCTTTGGGCTGGTTAACACGTGGACAATTGTTGTCCCTGCCGATGATTGTTGCTGGCTTGGCTATTATTATTTGGGCGTACAGACGCGACGCCAGAACCTAGGACGACTTTCATGCAACAGTATTTGGATCTCCTGAGAGACATTCGTGATAACGGCGTTGATCGAGGTGATCGCACGGGAACAGGAACGCGCTCGGTGTTTGGTCGCCAGTTGCGCTTCGATTTGAACGAAGGCTTTCCCATTCTTACCACTAAAAAAGTGCACTTTAAGAGCGTCGTTAACGAGCTCATTTGGTTCCTAAGTGGTGATACCAATACACAGTGGCTGCGAGAAAACGGCGTATCGATTTGGGACGAGTGGGCAACTGAAGAGGGTGACCTTGGACCCCTTTACGGAGCGCAATGGGTAAAGTGGCCTTCGCGTGATGGTGGTGAGATAAATCAAATCGATTACGTGATCGACTGCCTGAAAAACCGCCCCGAGAGTCGCCGCATTCTCTTTCACGCATGGAACGTGGAGTATCTACCGGACGAGACGATGTCGCCTCAGGAGAACGTGAAGGCGGGCCGCATGGCGCTCCCACCCTGCCACCTCCTTTATCAGTTTTATGTGGCCAACGGAAAGCTATCAGCCATGCTTTACATTCGCTCCAGCGATGCGTTCTTGGGGCTGCCTTTCAATATTGCGTCTGTGTCCTTATTGGTTCACATGTTGTGTCAGCAAGTAGGTCTGGAGCCTGGTGAAGTTGTGGTCACCATGGGCGACTGTCACTTATATAGCAACCATGCGGAGCAAGTTGAAACGCAGTTGGCTAGGCAGCCAAAATCGAGACCGAGGTTGCAGATAAACCGAGTACCTGACTCACTATACGACTACCGGTTCGAAGACTTCGAACTGGTTGGTTACGATCCGGAGCCCAATATTTCCGCACCCGTGGCAGTCTGATATGAGAGCGTCTGACAGCCTGCCAGTCGCGATCGTTGTTGCTGTTGCTGACAACGGCGTCATCGGTCGGGGGAACGCGCTCCCGTGGGATCTTCCGGACGACCTACAGCACTTCAAGCGGACAACCATGGGTCGACCGATCATCATGGGCCGTAAAACCTTCGAGTCCATCGGCCGCCCCCTGCCGGGGAGGCTTAATATCATTCTGACACGCGACAGTACGTGGCATGCGGCGGGCGTGTCGGCGGCTACCTCGATGGAGCAGGCTATTGAGATCGCGGAGGGTCAGGCGCTGATCGATGGGGCTGACAGTGTCATGGTGATTGGTGGTGCCGAGGTTTATCGGCAGGCGCTGCCATTTACGTCGCGAGCATTCCTTACACGTGTCCATGGAAACGTTCATGGCGATGCGTTTTTTGATCTTGACCAAATTGTATCGTGGCGCGAGTTGAGCCGAATTGAGGTGTCAGCGGGAGATCGTAACAGCCACGATTTTTCCGTTATCGAGCTTGAAATTACTGAATCCACTTAATATTTACGATTTTGCATAAGTTTAGCCCGTGAGAGACATTGCGCTGCAATAAACTACGCTATAGCATTCCCAACCCCAGTTAGTAGATTAAGAGCACGCTAAATAGATCTGCGACTGGGCTTTTATCGTAACGACGAAAAACGGTTCACTAGTGGACCCAGAATTCTTTTGCGTGAGGAAACACAAATCCCATGACTATCACTCGGCTTAAAACACTTTTAGGCGCTGCGACTATCGCCGCCAGCTTCGTGGGCGGAGCAGCAGTTGCTAGCGCTGATTCGCTCGAGGCCATCATGCAAGTCGGCAAGGAACGCACCGCAGACGCGCGCGCCTCGCAGACTAAAATTGATCGCTTAGCAGACGAAACACGCGATCTACTGGCTGATTACAAGACAGTAATGAAGCAGGTTGAGGGCCTTCGGGTCTACAACGCACGTCTCGATCGCCAAATTGCGAACCAAGAGCGCCGAATTGCTGATATCGATCAGTCCATTTCGGACGCCGCCGTTATCCAGAGGCAGATTCCGCCGCTGGTAACCCGGATGCTCGATGGCTTGGATCAGTTTATTGATCTAGATATGCCGTTTGATCTCGATACCCGCAAGGGCAACATTGAAGCCGTTCGAGCTAATCTTGATCGTTCTGATGTCACCTCAGCAGAGGCGTTTCGTCAGGTGCTCGAGCTCTACTCGATAGAGCTTCAATACGGCCGCGGCATTGAGTCGTACTCCGATACCATCACAGTCGATGGCGCCTCGCGTGAGGTGGACATGCTCCGAATTGGGCGTGTTGCGTTGGTTGCTCAAACCACAGACGGTGCGGAAACGCTCGCGTGGAACAACGACAGTGATGACTGGGAGACGCTCTCGTCAGCAGACTACTCAGCGGCGGTACGCAAAGCCGTTCGCATCGCCAAAAAACAGGCGACTATCGAACTCTTAAATATGCCTATCGCGGCACCGGAGGCTAACTAAGATGAATTCCAAGTTTTTGAAAGCAATAACCTTCGTAGTTGCGGGATTGTTTGCAAGTGTTTCAGTGGCGCAGGATGATGCGGCTGCACCTGAAGTTCCAGCGGGCCCCACGCCACAGGAAGTGGCGGCTCAAAACATGAACGAGCTCTTGGAATTAGTAAAGCAGGGTCGGTCTCGGGCAGCTGGAGAAAATCGAGCGCGCGAGCAGCGTTTCGCGCAAGACAAGGCGAACCAACAATCGGAGCTCAATCGCGCGGAGCGTGAGCGTGCCGCTGAAGAGCGCCGATCTGCTCGACTTGAAAAGAAGTTTGAGGACAACGAGCTTCTAATCGCGGCGAAGCAAGAGCAATTGAAAGAGCGCCTCGGTTCGCTGTCAGAGCTGTTTGGTCACTTGACGGCGGCATCGGGCGACTTGGCCTCGAATATCGAGGTTTCATTGGTAAGCTCGGAGTATCCGAGCCGCGAGGGCTTCCTTAAAGACCTCATCGCTAAGATGAGCGGTACCGATCAGTTGCCCCAGATCGAGGAAATTGAGCGTGTTTGGTATGAGATGCTCAATGAGATCACGCAGCAGGGTGTTGTTTCGCGCTTCACGGCAGACGTGGCTACGCCTTCAGGCGAGATTGCACAGCGGGAAGTTGTGCGTATTGGTGCGTTTAACATCATTGATGTCAACGGTAACTACCTTTCATACGGCAATGAAAAGCTTGCTGAGCTGCCACGGCAGCCTAGTGGTGGCGCTGTCGGTAGCGCAGCAGCTTTGGCAGATGCGACGAGCGGTTTGAGCCAGTTTGGTATCGATCCAACGGGCCCAACTGGCGGCTCATTCCTGGCAGCAATCATTGATACGCCCAACCTCGAGGAGCGTTGGCACCAAGGCGGCTATGTTGGCTATGCGATCACAGCCGTGGGTATCTTTGCGTTCCTATTGGCAATTGTTCGTGTGGTCATGCTGACCATGACAGGCGCGGCAGTTAACAGCCAGCTTAAGTCAAGCGAGGCCAATGCAAACAATCCGTTGGGTCGCGTGCTGTTGGTCAGCCAAGAGAATCCAAACATTGATACCGAGACACTCGAGCTGAAGATGGCGGAGGCTGTTTTGCGAGAGACGCCAAAGCTTGAGTCGGGCCTGACGCTCCTCAAGATCATTGCTGCGGTAGCGCCGCTCATGGGTCTCTTGGGTACGGTCACGGGTATGATCATTACCTTCCAGGCGATCACAATTTTCGGTGCAGGCGATCCTAAGGCGATGGCGGGTGGTATTTCTAGCGCCTTGATCACTACCGTATTGGGTCTTTTGGTGGCTATTCCCACAGTGCTTCTACACACCGTCGTAAATGGCCGTGCGCAGAAGGTCATCCACATTCTCAACGAGCAGGCGACGGGAATCGTTGCTGAGCGCGCTGAGGCTGCGGGTAACTGAGCAGCGGGCTAAGCACGGAGTAGAATGCGATGGAATTGTTCGACACCATCTTGGCGTTCATGGAGAAAGGCGGCAATGTCTTGTGGATCATTGCCACCCTTGTCTTCTTTATGTGGACGCTCATCATTGAGCGATTCATCTACTTTCTCGGAGGTGGTTGGAAAGCCGATCGATTGGCTGCCGTTAATAGCTGGGAAGGCCGAGCCGAGCGAAAGTCATGGAACGCAAAGCAGATCCGCGCAAAGCTCTTGTCGGAAAGCAAAACGTATATCAATGACAATATGAGCCTCATCGCAACCTGTGTTGCTCTCTGTCCCCTACTTGGGCTGTTGGGCACGGTGACGGGCATGATCGAAGTATTTAACGTGATGGCGGTGACGGGTGGTGGTGACGCTAAGTCGATGGCTGGTGGTGTAGAGCGATCTACGATCCCGACCATGGCAGGCATGGTTTCCGCGCTATCAGGCTTATTTGCTAATACCCAGCTTCAGAGAATGGCGGCGCGAGAGCAGCAGTTGTTAGAAGATCAGCTGACTTCTGACCACTGATGGATCAACCGAGGAATTTTGAGTGAGAAAAATAGCCAAACAACGCGGGGAAGAAGGAGCGGAGATTGACCTGACTCCTATGCTGGACGTCGTTTTTATCATGCTGATTTTCTTCATCGTCGTTGCTTCTTTTTTGAAGGAAGCTGGACTAGAAATCAATCGCCCTGATGATAACCAACCTCAGGATCCTAACGATTCGATCAGTATCGTTGTTGAGATCTCGTCTGATAACCAGTTGTGGATGGAGAACCGTCGCGTTGACGTACGAGCGGTTCGTGCAAACATCCAGCGATTATTGGCGGAAGATCCCGAGGCGCCTGTGACTATCAAGGTCGCCAAGGGAGCTACAACGGGAATCGTTGCTGATGTCGCCGATGCGGCGAGAGAGGCAGGTCAATACAACGTTAGTTGGGCCACTGACAAGGGTTAATTTATGAGCTTACGAGACCAGGCAGGCTCATCCGCGGCCTCTCAGCAGGATGAAAGCCAAATTGATTTAACGCCGATGCTTGATGTTGTATTCATCATGCTCATCTTCTTCATTGTCACGTCATCGTTCGTGAAGGAGCCCGGTGTTGAAATTGATAAGCCAGGGGCGACGACCACAGAGGCGTGTCCGAATGGAACGATCATTTTCGCAGTGGATGATCAAGGCAAGATTCACTATAACAAAAACCCCATTAAACTAGAGCGAGCTAATTTCTTAGCTAAAGCGGCAAAGGATGAGACTCCCCGGGCGAACATTGTGATTCAGGCTGACTACGACAGCCCCGGATACGTCGTTGAGGAGCTTTTTGATTCCTTGCGGACGACTTTCACAGCTCCTCCATGCCTCTCTACGATAGACGAGTAGAAAAATGCCAGCGACATTACGATCTATTGTTGGAGCAGTCGCAGCGGTACCTATCGCTTTGGGACTGTTCTATTTAATGCAAAGCCTTATCGACACACAGTTTGAGCAAGAGGATGTCAAAACGCGGAAGATCGCCGACATCGTTGTTCCCGATAAGGTCATTGAGACTAACTTAAAAGAGGTGCTCCCAGAGAAGGTCGAAGATCCTGATGAGCCACCGCCTGATATGGAGCCGTTGGACTTTGATACAGATCTCGATATGAGTACGGCGAACATGGCGCCTACAGTTGCCGTCAACGTAAGCATCAACGCTTCCGGGCTTTCATCGGGTGATGGCGAGTACTTACCTATCGTGAAGGTCGCGCCAATCTATCCTCGGCGTGCGCAAACTCGCGGTATTACGGGTTACTGCATTGTGACCTACACGGTGACAACAACAGGTGCGATTCGAGACCCCTATGTGGAGAATGAGACGGACTGTTCTCCTAAGGGCATTTTCGAGCGTGCTTCACTCAAGGCAGCACTGAAATTCAAGTACAAGCCCCGTGTCGTGGATGGTCAGGCTATCGAAGTTGCTGGGGTACAAAACAAGTTTACTTACGAGCTAGAGGGAGGTCGCCGATAATGCGTTTGGTTTCTCAGTTCTTCCGTCAGCTATTTGTTTGCGGTTGTGCAGCGAGTATTTCGTTGGCGCTACTTCTTGTTGCCGATCAGGCTTTCGATGCGGGTCTTGTGTCGACCGCCACCGCGCAGGATGCACCCAAGAAGGAGCGTGAGACGCGCAAGACGCCCGCTCTGCGAAACAACATTTATGAAAAGCTTGCTGAAGCTCAGGTGTTTGCAGAGGCGAAGCAGTACGCAGAAGCCGAGGCGGTACTCAACGATATGCTGGACGCCACCAGCAAGAAGAGCAAGCTTAACCGCTACGAGCTAGCTAACGTTTACAACACGTATGCGTATCTTCGCTATGCCGTCGAGGACTACGATGGCGCGCTGAATTACTACCAGAAAGTCATTGATCAGCGGCCTGAGATTCCGCTCGCGCTTGAGATCAATACGCTCTACACGGTTGCGCAGCTCTATTTCCTGCAGGAGAACTGGCAGAAGGGCATCGACACGCTGAATACTTGGATGTCGGTGACAGACACACCCAGCACAAACGCGTATGTATTGCTGGCAAATGGCTATTTCCAGCTCAAGGACTACGATAAGAGCCTCTCGAACATCCAGATTGCTATTGATCGTGAAGAAGCCGCGGGGAGGGTGCCGAAAGAGCAGTGGTACAACCTTGCTCGGTTTATCCACTTTGACCGCGATAATTTCCGTGAAGCACTCGATATCCTCGAAATCCTCGTCATGTATTACCCCAAGAAGCAGTACTGGGTGCAGGCCTCGCATTTGTACGGCGAAGAGAAAGATGAGGCACGTCAACTAGCGATACTCGAAGCAACGTACGAGCAGAATCTTCTCGATCGGAGTCAAGATATCGTTTTGCTTTCGCAGCTCTATCTTCAGGCTGAAGTCCCTTTCCCAGCGGCGCGAGCTATGGAGAAAGGTTTGGCTGACGATATTGTCGAGAAGGAATCAAAGAACTACGAGCTAGCCGGTGTTGCATGGCGCCAAGCTCAGGAAGTGACCAAGAGCTTGCCCATGCTGGAAGCGGCGGCATCGAAGTCTGAGAAGGGTGAGCTATATGCCCGCCTAGGTAATGTTTACCTCGATGTTGATAAGAATAAAGAGGCGGTTGAAGCTCTGAAGCGGGGTCTCGATAGAGGTGGCGTTAAGCGTCCCGATCAAGCTCGCCTAGCTTTGGGCATGGCCTATTTCAATTTAGGTGATTTCAATGCAGCGCGCCGAGCGTTCCGGGAAGCCAGGAAGGATAAGCGCGCGCGCTCTTATGCCGATCAGTGGCTCAAGTACATCACTAGCGAAGAGAATCGCTTGGAAGAGCTAGCAAAGGATTTGGGTTAATCGCCCCGTCAGTTAAAGAAAAGGCCGCATAAAGCGGCCTTTTTTTTGGGTGGGAAAAAAATTTTATACAGGAACTACGTTCTCTGCTTGTGGTCCTTTCTGGCCAGCTGTGACTGTGAACTCGACTTTCTGGCCATCCGCAAGGGTTTTGAAGCCATCGCCTTGAATAGCACTGAAGTGTACGAACACGTCGGGTCCGCCTTCCTGCTCAATGAAACCGAAACCTTTGGTTTCGTTGAACCATTTAACGGTACCTGTAACTGTAGACATACTGTTTTACCTATCGTTGAAAAATGTAACTGTGCTAACGCACAAATTCGCTAAGAGAACGCAAAAGAAGCAGTCGCAACGTCGACGCATCACCACGCGAGCCAACACTATATGCCCTGAGTGACCTAACGTCTAATGAACCTTTTATGGCGGTAGTCTATTTTGTCGCGTAAATCGGACGTTTTAGCCGATAGACAAGAGCTTTATCGAGTTCGTAGCTCCAGCTTTTCCAATCAAGGTACCCATGGTCATCAAGATGTGGTCGCCTTTGGTGACAAATCCGGCATCACTCAAAAACTCCATCGTTCGCGAATCAACGTCCCGCATATCAAAGGCGGTAATATCAAAATAGAGCGGGATCACTCCACGACATAAGGCGAGACGTTGTAAGGTCTCAGGATTGCGACTGAGAGCAAAAATTGGGAGGCCAGAGCTCAACCGCGACATAAGCGTAGGTGTTGCCCCTGTTTCCGTGTGAGTAGCAATACCCCGCACACCGGGGAAGTGGTTGGCGCCGTACATTGCCGAGAGCGCCACGGTTTCCTGTGTCGATCTAAATTCTCTGTCCTGCCTGTATCGTGATGTTCTGGCCACCGGATGACTTTCAGCGCCAACTGCCGCATTTGCCATGGCTCTCACCACCTCGACGGGATAAGAGCCGACCGCGGTCTCAGCCGAGAGCATCACCGCGTCCGTACCATCCAGAACAGCGTTTGCCACGTCAAACACCTCAGCACGTGTTGGCATCGAATTGCTAATCATCGACTCCATCATTTGCGTTGCTGTAATGACCATCCGGTCGCGTTTTCGAGTCCTAGAGATGAGGTCCTTTTGAATGCCAATAAGCTCGGCATCACCCACCTCGATCCCCAAATCACCCCGTGCCACCATGACACCTTCACAGGCATCGATAATGCTATCCAGCAGGCTCTGATCAGCAACAACTTCAGCTCGTTCGATCTTTGCGATGATGGCCGCATCAACATTCGCGTCTTGGAGGAGGCCTCTGGCCTCCTCAATATCCTGAACTGCTGCGACGAAAGAGACGGCGACGAAGTCGGGCTTGATCGACTCCATCGCTCGGATATCCGCCTTATCTTTTTCCGTTAATGCCGGTGCTGCAATACCACCACCCAGCTTGTTAACGCCTTTGCGAGAGCTCAGCGTCCCACCAATGAGCACAGTACAGTCGATATCAGAATCGGAGACACTATCTACTCGCAGCTGCATCTTTCCATCATCAAGCAGAAGTACATCGTCGACCACGACACTCTTTGGAAGATCTCGGTACTCAATGCCTACCGCAGAGGAATTACCCTTCTCACCATCCACTGTGAGGCTCAAACGAAATGAGTCACCTGCGGTGAGTGACACACTCCCTGTCTCAAAACTGGCAATTCGAATTTTGGGGCCCTGGAGGTCCGCGAGAACGCCTACATACCTGTCTTGGTGTCTTGCCTGTCGTCGTATGCGCTCGGCGATAGCCTTGTGGTGCTCGATTGCACCGTGGCTAAAGTTCAGCCTAAACACATCCACCCCTGCAGCGATGAGGCGGCCTATCATGTCTTCGCTGTCGCTTCCCGGTCCAACTGTGGCGACAATTTTTGTTCTTCGGTGCACGCGGATGGCGTTGTTTGACACTATGAAATTTTCCCCATGTGTACAAGTAGTTCGCGCGTTTGATCGGCAAAATCCGTAAACGCGCCGTCCACTTCTAGTTCTATGAATAGCTTTTTGTGTAATGCCTCGAAGTTTACACCGGGTATGGATTCCGAATCTGCTCGCAAGGTATAGGGATGCAAAAAAAGACCAAGCTTTTTGGCGGCCAAGACCATTTCGGAGGGGCCGCCTGACTTATCTTCGAGAAGATTTACATCAGGACCGATTCCGTGAGCATACTCCGCGACTTCTTTTAGACCCGACATTGTATGCATGGCCTCGAAATCACCACGCCAGTTGACGATGCTCTCAGTGAGAACGAGCTGCACAAGTGGGCCCTTGAATATTCCTTCATGTGCGAAGCGTTTCAGTGTCTCTGGATCAAAGCATTGAATCACCGTTTCGGCGCTCTCGCCCAGTCGGTTGAATGCGGCTAGGACGTCTAGAACCGCTTGGTAGATGTCTACACCTTCCTGCTCGTGAAACTCGGGGCGCTTCAGTTCGATATAGACACCTGTCCGTTTGCCCGATGCTGCATTCAGTCGGTCGACGGTTTCAATCTCCTCCGCCAAGGTGGGCACCTTAAATTCAACCCCCGTGCCCGAGTAGCGCCCCGGAAAGACAGGATTACCGTGACTGTCTGTCCTTTCGTGCGCGTTCAGCGTTTTTATCTCTTCAAGCGTAAAGTCAATGGCATAAAAGAGCCCATCATCTCGATGCCGTTCTGGAAACAATGTCGCCACATTAGTGGTAAGTTCGAGTGTTACGTCGTGCAGCACGATCGCTACGCCATCTAATGTAAGAACCACATCTTGCTCGATATAATCTGCACCGAATGTATGCGCGAGTTCTACGGCGGGTAAAGTATGTTCCGGGAGATAACCGCAGGCACCGCGATGCGCAATGATCGCCGGGTACGGCATCTTTATATTGCCCATCTGCGTTTCCCCCAAAACGAATCAGAACTGACTAGGGTTTTTACAGCAAACCCTGTATTTTGCTCAAGTTGATATTTTAAACAGCCAGGCACCCACGATCTATTGGAGGTCCTGGTGATTGACAAGGTTTTTTTGGTGGCAAACCAACCAAACAACAATCGGGCACCCAATCCGCCTTTGGGCTACTCCCGTGAATGTGATCTCAGTGAGGCAAAGCAGATTCGCTTGGTTGCTGAATTTCACGCGAATCGGATTAGACCCAGCCGGATTGCGTATCGACTTGGTATCGATATCGCATTGATTGACGCGCTTTTGGCGGGTGAGTACCAAGCGTCGTTTTTTACCGAGCAGTTAGCTGCTGCTCAGAGACGTCGCCGGGACTTGCGGATGCGCTCTTCAGAGCGACTGCGTGGTCAAGCCGCTTATGAGATTAGGGTGAAGGCGCAGCGTGATTACGATGCGTCGCTTTCGCAACCTTAATTGCTTGATGCCGTGCTTTGGCTAACGTCAACAGGATAAAAAGAAAAAGGAGCTTGTATGAACGGATTAGAGCGGTGGCACCATGTAATGAAAGAGGGGGACATGGAGGCACTCTATGACCTGCTTCATCCAGACTGTGTTTTTATATCGCCCGTGGTTCATACCCCACAGGAAGGCCGCG
>Ga0255774_10003600_pt1 | contig 11329 bp, 10 predicted proteins | sample 101ome_17_FD_179972 | JGI IMG/M metagenome (GOLD analysis project Ga0255774, IMG submission 179972) | Coastal salt marsh microbial communities from the Groves Creek Marsh, Skidaway Island, Georgia - 101407AT metaG (version 2) | ecosystem: Environmental > Aquatic > Marine > Intertidal zone >...
AGCATCCGGCCTTCGGCGCTGAATCCGATCATCCGCTCGAAGGTGTCTTCTTCCCCTGCGGGGGCTATTGCCCCGACCCTCAGCTCGCTGCGAAAAACCTCCAGCGCGCGGCCCAAGCGCACGGCGCCGAGTTTCGCTTCAATGTTTCTGTAAACGGCATTCATCAGCGACAGAATCGAATTACCGGAATTAGTCTTACGAACGGGGACACCATCGACTGCTCAATCGTTGTCAATGCGGCGGGACCGTATTCACAGGCGGTGATCGCCATGGCGGGACTTGCCGATAGACAGAACATATTGACCCGGGTGATCCGTCACCAAACGGTGCATATCAATTGCCCCGATTCCAGAGCTGTGGACGATTCACACATCATGCTCTATGACACAGACGTCGGCAGTTACATTCGAGACGACACCGGGACGCATATCCTGGTGGGCAGTCTTGGCGCTGAAGGCGAAACCGAAGATTCTGCTGACCCCGATGCCTTTGATCGCAATCTCTCACCCGGCGCGGTCGAACCTTTGTATCGACTCGCTCAGCGGATTCCCTCCCTCGGTATTCCCAACAGCCTGGCCGGGGTCGCCGACCTGTGGGACGTCAGCGACGACTGGATTCCGATTTATGACCGCACGGATCTCGATGGGTTTTATCTTGCTATTGGCACGAGCGGCAACCAATTTAAAACGGCGCCCGCAGCGGGGGCGCTGATGGGCGCACTGATCGAAGCGTGTGAGGATGGTGCCGATCACGACCGTGACCCCATTGAGTACACGCTCCCCTACACGCGGCACAACATCAACCTTGGATTTTTCTCCCGCAATCGAGAACCAAACTCCGCCAGCAGCTTATCCGTGCTCGGCTGATCGGCTCTGCGCTAGCCTTGGTCAGGGAATAATTCGGAGAGATCCTCAAGCTGATCCAGGCAGATCAGTTTCTGTTGAAGCGCTTCTGCGTCATCGCCAAGCACCGGGCGCGCTAACGATAGAAACTTTGCGCGATGCATATCCGCCTCGGGAAAATTCTCCGGCTCACCCTTTGGAATCTCGACGCAGCGGCTTTTCGTAACGCCGTCCACAAAACGGAGTGTGACCTTGCCGCCCATCCGCTCCGGGTAAATGGCATCCATGTCGGCGTCTTCCTGAACGTCAATCCGTTGCGCCAGTTCCAACGTCGTTGCATCACTTAAATAACGCGCATAGTCATCCCACGTCAGACTGCCCGTCTGGGCTGCCACCGCGCCGGTGAAATGCATCGAGAACTGGCCGCCGACCACGCCGTTGGGCTTGCGTCGGTAATCCTGGGGTAGCGCCGTGAGATCCATTCCCTTTCGAGGCAATCCAATAGAGATTGAGGCAATCTCGCTGGCCGACACCCCCTCGCCAACAATGTCCGCGATACCATCAATCGCCGAATGGCTAAATCGGCAGGAGGGATACGGCTTCACACCAATTTGCATGGTCTCCCATTCGTCACCGAGCCGTGCGATCGCCAGCGCTGGATCGGGATTTGGTGCGTAGCTTTTCAAGAAGCCGCAGTCACCCTCGACCGCCTCACTCGCTCCGACAAAGCCCTGAACTGCCAATGAGGAAGCAACGACACCGACCATCGCGGCGTTGCCCACCTGAAACCGTTTCGTCCAGGCGCTGTTGACGAGAAACTGCATTGACCCGGCCGCCTGGCTTAAACAAATCCCCATAGCCATGGCCAGCTGATCGGCATTGAGACCGAGGGCTCGTGCTGCGGCAACAGTAGCACCAAAAGCACCGGTAGTCGCCGTCGGATGAAACCCTCGATCGTAGTGATCCGCAGGCTTCAGAGCGCGCCCCAATCGACACATCACCTCGTAGCCTGCGACCACCCCAGCCATGACGTCGGCGCCGGAAGCGTTTGCCATCTGTCCGGCAGCGAGTGCCGCCGCAAAGACCGGTGCCGTCGGATGAACGGTAGCCGCGATATGGGTGTCGTCAAAGTCCAGACTGTGAATCAAAGTGCCATTAACAAGCGCCGCAGCCGGAAAGCTATAGCCACCGGAATCCGCGAAGACTCTTCCCCTGCCCTGTCCCATGCCCATACTGTCGACCGCAGCCATCAAGGCCGGTGTCGATTCGGCTTCTTGGCGCGCTCGGATTGCAATGCCCACGCTGTCCGTGACCAGAAGGCAGGCGCGCTGCATGACATCGGCCGGGATATTTCCTGCTGAAAGCGTGCTGGAGAAGTCACTCAGTACTTCAGTAACGCGAGGGGACGTCATAAGTTAATCCGTCGTAGGAGTAATCTAGAGCCAGCGAGCCTAGCGGCCTTTAAAGTCGGCTTTTCTTTTTTCATTGAAGGCGAGAATGCCCTCGCGGCGGTCTTCCGTTGGGACCAGCTCGTTATAGGCAGCGAGCTCTGCCTCATAGTCAGACTTGATATCCGAAAATTCAGCGTGGTTCATTGCGCGAAGCGCTGCGCGAATGGCCAAAGGTCCATTTCCAGCAATGCGCAGGGCAACGTCACGCACCGCATCGGTTAACTCACCCGGCTCACAGACCCGGTTTATGAGACCCCACTCCAGAGCCTGACGGGCATCGAAAGGCGCCCCCGTCAAGATAATCTCTTTTGCCCTTCGGATGCCTACCGACCGCGGCAGATACTGTGTGCCCGCCATCCCCGGCATGATGCCGAGGGTCGTTTCGGTCAGAGCGAACCGAGCGTGCGTTGCCGCGTATGCAAAATCACAAGCGAGCGTGAGCTCCGTCCCACCACCGTATGCCGCGCCGTTGATTGCGCCTATCAACGGCATCGGAGCATCCATTAATGCTCGAGCCAGATCCTCAAAGACGAGATGTTGGGCAAACCAGGCTTCATCGGTCATCCCGTTACGCTGTTTGAGATCGCCCCCCGCGCAAAACGCCCGCGCACCCATCCCGGTAAGAATCACGCACCGCGCCTCGCGGGCGCCGGACCCGAAGTCACGAAACACCTCCAGCAGCTCTTCCGCCATTTGCGTGTTGAACGCATTGGCCACTTCCGGGCGATTCAGCTTCACCCAGGTAATATGGTCCTCTCGCTCTACCAGAATGGTTTCAAAATTATCGCGCATGGACCAATCAAAATCTGAGATCATGTATTAATCGAATAACCACGCTCGATGCTGCCTACTTGCCATCCAGTTCTTCGAAGACCCGCTTGGCAATCCGATGGCATTCCACAGCCACCGGCACACCGCAGTAGATCGCAATCTGATTAAGGATTGCCTTGAGCTCGTCGCGACTCACGCCGTTCACCAGGGCGCCACGGAAGTGAAGCTCCCATTCGTGCATTCGATTCAGCGCTGCGATCATGGTGACATTCAACATGCTGCGCGTTTTACGATCGAGAGTGTCATCACCCCAGACCGCGCCCCAGCAGTATTCCGTCAGAAGTTCCTGAAAGTCACGCGCAAAATCACTCGCGTTAGCCAACGTGTTCTTGACATATTCAGCGCCCAGCACGTCACTGCGAACCGCCAGACCCTTCTCAAAACGTTCCTTATCCATCGTTAATCTCCTTAAATTGAGAGGGGGATTATGCCCTGATCCTATAAGGAATATGACCGCATCAGATCTTCGATCAGCCACGATCGTTAGGGCTAGGAGTCCACCTCCCCATGGGCCTCGAGGAAATCGAGAATCGTTTCGCTGACGAGCTCTGGGGCTTCCCAAGGGGTGAGATGGTGAAGTCCCGGAAGGATCAGAAGCTCGCCATGCCTCAGGTCAGCCACCATCCGCCGTGCGATCTCCGGAGTGGATCCGGGATCATGCTCGCCTGCAATGACCAATGTTGGGCAGGTGACCTGCGTGAGCGCATCTTGGACGATCGCGTCTGCATCAATAAGCGCTGAATACGCGGCGATGTAGGGCTCGAGTCGATTGGAAAGCATCTTCTCACGGATGATTGCAACACGCTCTGGAAATGCGGCGTGGAAGGCTGAATCAAACCAACGCGATAACGCAGCATCTGCCACTGGCCCAAGCCCTTGCTCGCGGGTGAGCGCGAGCCGGGAGCGCATACCCGTCAACTCCGTTGTGTCGCGCCGGTAAACGGTGTTCATCAGAATCATCGTCTTCAGGCGATCGCTGTGTCTTCCTGCAAAGCCCTGGGCAATCACGCCCCCCATCGATAATCCAATCAGATGGAATCGGTCTATCGAAAGGCTGCCAAGCAGCTCTTCGAGCTGGTCGATGAAGGTACGGATATCCGATATGGGTTGGTCCGCCGACTGGCCATGGCCCAGAAGGTCGTAGCGCACCACGCGATACTTGGGCGCCAGCGCAGCCATTTGCAGGTCCCACATGGTGCGATCCAGTCCGACGCCGTGAACAAGCACAATCGTGTCGCCCGTCGAGCCAGGTCCGGAGACGTCATAGGCCGTACCCTCCGGTGTGATGTCGTGATCCAACCTAAAATCTCCTCCGTCTGAAAACCTGAACAGACGCATACGCCGTTAGATTAACTATGGTACTTTAACTTTCCATTTTTTCCGGGTATCGCCATGGGTCGCCCTCGCAAAGAAGTCATCGGCAAACCGCTCGTCATAAACGGTCGACAGCTGTCGCTGTCCCGGGCCGTGCGGGCGGGCGACTTTATCTACCTTACGGGACAAGTTCCGATGGAGAACGGTGCGGTAATGACTCACGGTACCATTGAAGAGCAGACGCGAGCCTGCCTCGAGCGCATTCAGGAGACATTATTCGAAGCCGGATGTCAGTTATCGGATGTGGTGAAGTCGATGATCTGGCTTAAATCGCGGGAGGACTTCCCCGGTTTCGATTCGGTCTACGGGGAATTTTTCCCCGACGGGCCGCCTGCACGATCCGCATTAATAAGCGATTTTCTCGTCGATATTCGCGTCGAAATCGAGTGCGTCGCTTATTCCCCTCAAAATTAGTACATGGGAGAACCTCTTATGACGAACCTCAAACGCTATCAGATGTACATCAATGGCGAATGGACCGATGCCCAGGACGGCGCCACCTTCACCAGCACAAACCCGGCGACGGGGCAGTCGTGGGCTGAGGTTCCGGAGGCCACCGAGGCAGACGTAAACCGAGCTGTTGAAGCCGCACATCGGGCGTTTAAAGAGGGACCGTGGTCATCGCTTACGCCCACCGCTCGCGGCAAGATGCTTCGACGCCTGGCCGATATCCTTGCCCAACACTCGGAAGACCTGGGCCGATGCGAGACCGTCGACACGGGCAAACTATTCAAGGAAACCCGCTGGCAGGCCAACTATATATCGGACTTCTTTCATTACTATGCCGGCTTAGCCGACAAGGTCAGCGGCGAAACACTGCCGATCGATAAACCTGACATGATGACTATGACGATCCGCGAGCCGCTTGGCGTGGTGGCAGCGGTCGTACCCTGGAACTCTCAACTCTTTTTGGTCGCAGTGAAAATCGGCCCGGCTCTCGCGGCCGGCAATACGGTCGTGCTCAAGGCCTCTGAGCATGCGTCCGCGCCCATGTTGGAATTTGCGAAAGTTTTCGAAGAAGCCGGATTCCCGCCCGGCGTCTTCAACGTGGTGACCGGGCATGGAGAACCCTGCGGCAGGGCGCTCACGAGTCATCCTCTCGTAGACCGGATTAGCTTTACGGGTGGGCCTCATACCGCACGCCATGTCATCCGAAATTCAGCCGAAAACTTTGCGCAAGTCTCCCTTGAATTAGGCGGTAAGTCGCCGGTAATGGTGTTTGAAGATGCCGATATCGAGAGTGCAGTAAACGGCATCCTGCTCAGCATCTTTAGCGCCAGCGGGCAAAGCTGCGTCGCGGGCTCGCGACTGCTACTGCATGAGTCGATCAAGGACGAGGTGCTCTCGCGCGTCACCGATAAGGCCCGTCAAATTCGCATCGGCGATCCCCTGGACGACGCGAGCCAGATGGGGCCGCTCGCCACAGAGGCGCAGCTGACAAACATCAAATCTACGCTCGCGGATGCAGATGTCCAGGGTGCCCGTATTCTTTTCGGCGGTAACACCCCCGCGGGGCTCGATACCGGTTGGTATATCGAACCGACGGTCGTTGATTGTCCTACCCAGGATATCGGTGTGGTGCGAAACGAACTGTTTGGGCCGGTCGTCAGTGCCCTCACTTTTCGAAGCGAGGAAGAAGCCCTACGGATCGCAAACGACACGAACTTCGGCCTCGCCAGCGGCATCTTTACCCGCGACGTTGGGCGTGCGCTGCGCGTGAGTAAAGCGATTCGTGCCGGTATCGTGTGGGTAAACACCTACCGGGCGGTGTCCCCCGTTGCGCCCTTTGGCGGGTTCAAAGACAGCGGGTACGGACGGGAGTCCGGCATGGAAGCCATCTATGACTACACCCGGCCCAAAACCGTATGGCTCAACACCTCCGCCGACCCCATTGCGGATCCGTTCGTGATGCAATGATTCGCGACGCTAAACGCGATCAAAAAGCCTATCGAAAAAAGGTTTTGTCCAGTTCATCATTCACCAGCCGGATGCTAAACTGCCGCCGCCCTCTCACCGAGTAAGAGTCGCCGTAATGAAATTTCAGCTGGCCATCAACATGGAGCGCATCACCCCGGACACGGACATGCGCGAGGTCGAGCAACACACACTTGAAATGGTCCAGATGGCCGACCAGGGGGGCTTTCATATCGTTTGGGCTGCAGAGCATCACGCGCTCGAGATGACGATCGCCCCCAATCCGTTTCAGATTCTGACGTGGTGGGCAGCGCACACCGACCGCATCCGTCTCGGCACAGCGGTTGTGGTTGCACCGTACTGGCATCCGATCAACGTCGCAGGTGAAGCGGCGCTACTCGATCTGTACAGCAACGGGCGACTCGAGTTCGGGATTGGCTCAGGTGCCTATCAGCGCGAATTTGACCGTATGCATGCCGGCTTGAAGCAAACCGATGCATGGCGCTACATGCAGGAGATGCTGCCGGCCGTTAAGGCGCTATGGCAGGGCGATTACGCGCATGACGGCGAGTACTGGCGTTTCCCTGAGGCCACCTCGGTGCCGAAACCGCTGCAGACGCCCCATCCACCGATCTGGGTTGCCGCACGAGCACCCATCACGTACGACTATGCCGTCAAGAATGGCTGCAACATTATGTCGTGGCCGTTAACCCGACCGATGAGCGAGCTGGAGACGTATCTTGGACGTTTGCAAACCGCTCTGGATGAGAATCCCGGGAAACCCAGGCCCATCTTTTCGGCCATGCGGCACACCTGCGTGTACGACGACAAAAAAGACTGGATGGTGCCGGTGGAGGCTGCGCGTCGACAACTCGCCCAATTCGAAAACCTATTCAAGAATGCCGGCGGCGTAACCAACGGCTTCCCCGCGATGATTGATCTGGCTACCCTTGAGAATCGGGACGAGTACGATCCAAAAATGCTCGACGAAAATCTGATGTTTGGCACCTCCGAGGAGGTAATCAATAAGCTTCGCCTTTATGATGACCTTGGCGTTGATCAGTTCACGTATTACGCCAGCCTGGGTCTCGGCCTGAAGGAGCAAAAGCGATCGCTCGAGCTCTTCATCAACGAGGTCATGCCCGAATTCGCCGAAACTGCACCGGTCGCAGCTACGGGCTGAGGCTAGTAGCAGCCCGAAAAGCCGCGGCCCGGCAACCTAGACCCAGAAGAATCCCGCGACCGGTTTGTTCTTAACCGGTATCAACTACATCTGCGCCTAATCTGCGCCTAGCGGATGCCGAGTTTCTCTCGGGCCTCATCCGCATCACAAATTCGACCGCCGAGATCCCGAATAATACGCACCGCTTTCTCAACAAGTTCGGCGTTACTGGCGGGCACACCTTTTTCAAGATAAAGGTTGTCCTCGAGGCCGACGCGCACGTTTCCACCCAGCAACATGGCCTGCGCAGCCATCGGCATTTGCGCGCGACTGATTCCAAATCCTGACCAAAAAACATCGCTGGGTAGCTGGCTGACCATAGCAGTCATCGTGGCGGGGTCCGCCCCGGCGCCCCACGGAATCCCCAGGCAGACCTGGTACATCGCGGGCCCTTTGATTAGCCCCTCGTCCACCATCTGATTTGCAAAGCGCAGGTGTCCAAGATCAAACACTTCCATCTCGGGCTTAACACCAATCTCCGCGTAACGAGCGGCCATCTCACGAAGCATGTTCGGTGTCTGTACGTACACGTAGTTCGCGTTATCGAAATTGATAGTGCCGCAATCTAAGGTCGCGATATCCGGACGCAACAGTTCGACGTGCGCCATCCTCTCTTTTGCCCCAATCAGATCTGTTCCTTCACCCGGGATATGCGGCTGCTCATCATCCACGATGAGATCGCCGCCCATACCGGCCGTCAGGTTAATCAGCACATTGCGACCACTTGCCCGCACGAGCTCAACCGTTTCCTTGAAGAGATTGATGTCTCGACTGCCTTTACCGGTTTGCGGGTCGCGAACATGGAGGTGAACGATTGCTGCCCCGGCGTCGGCTGCCTCAATCGCAGATTGCGCGATCTGCTCCGGCGTCACCGGGATTGCCGGGTGCTTGTCCACCGTATCGCCGGCACCCGTCACCGCGCAGGTCACGACCACATTCGTGTTCATTGCCATCCTCTTATCTCCTTCAAAGGGGTTCCGTGTTATTGCTGTTCGTGTTTTCGAGAGCGTTTCGCCCGCGCTCGATATCAACCCATCCGTGGCCAGCCGTCTTCCGCATGAGAATACCAGTGCGTATCCAGTACCTTCTGAATCTCGGCCAGACATCGATCACGGCGTCGCTCCATGTCGCTGAACTCACGAGCGCCCGACTCTTCCTCGCAGCCTTCCACAATGCGTCGTTTCAGTTCATCGGTCAACTCAGGCGCTTTCATATGGGACCACGGCAGTTCAAGAGCAGGGCCAAATTGCTCGATCGTATGTCGCATGCCGCCGGGCCCTCCGCCGAGATGCCAGGCCAGGAAGGTGCCCATAAAGGCCCAACGCAACCCAGGACCGCCGGTGACTGCCGCGTCTATTTCGGCGACGGTGGCAATACCGTCATCAATCAAGTGAAGCGCCTCGCGATAAAGTGATTCCTGCAAACGATCTGCAATATATGCTTCAATTTCTCGGCGGACGTGCAGCGGACGCATACCAATCGACTCATAAAACGCACCGGCTTGTCGGATCGCATCCATGGAAGTCTGTTCGCTGCCCACCACTTCCACCAGCGGCAGAAGATATACCGGCGCAAACGGGTGGCCGATAAGGAGTCGTTCAGGGTGTTTGCACTCTGTCTGCAGGCGACTAGGTAAGAGGCCCGACGAGCTGGATGCGATCACCACATGGGGTCCGCAGTGCTGGCTGATCTCATGATGCACCGCGATCTTTACGTCTTCACGTTCCGGCACATTTTCCTGAACGAAATCAGCGTCGGCCACGGCTTCGGCAATACTGTCGGCGAATGTCAGCGTGCCGGGTTGATCCACCACCCGCCCTGCGTCCTCAAGGACAGGCCAAGCCTCTTTAATCATTTGCTCAACGTAGTCGCGCGACTCGGCGCGGGGATCGGTCACGACCACATCAACGCCACCAGCCAAACATCGGGTCGCCCAACCCCCTCCGATTACACCGCCCCCGACAAGGGCAACGGTTTTTATAGCCTGTTCAGTCACTCGCTCATTCTCCTCGGACTTTTGCTCCGACAATTCCAGTCACTATTCGCCCTTGAAATTTGGTTTTCGTTTTTCCACGAACGCACGCACGCCTTCTTTTGCATCCTCGGAGCGCAGCATTTTTCGGTAGATCGGCAGATCACCGGTGCGCATTGTCTTAAACGCGTTCTCAATGGTTTCGCCTTCGATTGCGCGCAAAACTTCTTTTATTGTCTGCACCGCAAGCGGCGCTGAATCCGCGATCTGCTGCGCCCACTCGCGCGCGGTGTTTAATAGATCCGCCGACGGCACCACGGCGTTAATCAGACCGTGTCGGTAGGCCTCCTCGGCGCCCATGCGACGACCCAACAACAGCATTTCTACTGCTACGTTGTACGGCACCCGTCGCGGTAGACGCTGGATCGCCCCGGCATCGGGCACAATCCCAAGCGGCATTTCCGGAAGTTGAAAAAACACGTGATCCGCGGCGAGGATCAGATCACAGGACATCGCCAACTCAAAACCGCCGCCGATCGCGTGCCCGTTCACCGCAGCGATCACGGGTTTATCGAGATTCCACATCTCGGTAAGGCCGGCAAATCCTCCCGGCAGATCCGCATCGGCCTCCCACCAGTTGTCCAGTTGCTGCTCTCCGCTGTCGACGGCTTTTAGATCCCAACCGGCGGAAAAAATTTTCTCCCCTGTCGCACTGACCAGGCCTACCCGCAACGACGGATCATCGCGCAAAGTCACCACCGCCTCGTTGATTCTGCGACTGAGCTCAAAATCAATTGCGTTCACCTTGGGTCGATTCAAATGAATCTCGAGCACCCCTCCGCGGCGCTCTACAAGAAGCTCTTCTGATCGGTCTTCCATAGCTACTTCATCCAAAATTGACATCTTTCATCACACCAAGCGGCGCACCTTATGGCAATCTAAGGTGCAAAGCAATATGATTTGAGTCGTTTATTTATCCCCAAAAACCGCGGTCCGGTGGATGGCAGATCGCATCACCGGCATCAACGTCCCCAAGAACATCATGGACATCGAACTCAACACTGAACAGCAACTGCTGGCAGATTCTGTCAGAAGTTTTGTCGCAGAAGAACTGCTGCCCCTCGAATTAGAGGTAGAGCGTGCCGGCGAAGTCAGTTCCGAGCAGGGGCAAAAGATTAAGCAGAAAGCCATTGAGATGGGTTTTTATGCCGCTAATCTTCCCGAGTCCGTCGGGGGCGGCGGGCTGGATTACACCAGTTTAGCCATCATGGAGCGCGAGTTTGGAAAGGTCTCGCATGCGCTGCATGGGTTTGCGTGGCGACCGACCGAACTGCTGATGGCCTGTAACGACGAACAGAAAGACCGTTACCTGTATCCATGCGTCCGAGGCGACAAAGTGGAATGCTTTGCCATTACCGAACCGGGGGCAGGTTCAGACATCATGTCGATGGCCACCCGGGCGCGGCCGGACGGCTCCGATTGGATCATCAACGGATCAAAACATTTTGTTAGCGGTCATGTCGAACCGGATTTTGCAATCGTTTTTGCTGCCACGGGCATGGATGACACCGATCGAGGGCCGCGCAAACGGGTCAGTGCCTTTCTTGTCGATAAAGGCCATCCCGGTTTCGACATTACCCGCGGCCCGCGGTGCGTCAGTCAACGGGCCTACCTCAACTTCGTGCTGTCGTTTAACGATTGCCGTGTCAGTCAGGAGCAGATG
>Ga0255774_10003611_pt1 | contig 11314 bp, 5 predicted proteins | sample 101ome_17_FD_179972 | JGI IMG/M metagenome (GOLD analysis project Ga0255774, IMG submission 179972) | Coastal salt marsh microbial communities from the Groves Creek Marsh, Skidaway Island, Georgia - 101407AT metaG (version 2) | ecosystem: Environmental > Aquatic > Marine > Intertidal zone > Salt...
CACATATGCTTCGAGGTTGTATATCGTTCAACCAAGACATTGGGAGTTGGAACACTTCGCGAGTGACTAATATGTATGCCATGTTTTTAGATTCGTCCTCTTTCAATCAAGACATTGGAAATTGGGACACGTCGTCGGTGACGAATATGCAAGTAATGTTTCAACAGGCGTATGCATTTAATCAAGACATTGGAAATTGGGATACGTCGCAAGTAATCACTATGATTGCAATGTTTTACAAAGCGAGCATATTCAACCGTGACATTTCTTCGTGGACGGGTTCTGCGGCGACGTCAGCGCAAACTGACATGTTTCTCGACGCGACTGCTTTTCAAGCCAAATACACGTGTACTAACGCCGTCACCGGTCCAGCGAGTTCGTGCGATACGATCAAAAGTACGTGGGTCGCACCTTCTCCTCCTCCATCACCTCCACCATGAGATTACTCATCGAAAGAATACATTGTAAAGAAACCGCGATATCTGATGGAATGTGCAGGAAAGACATCATTTACAAAAAAATACACATTTAAAAACAATGTACCATTCAAAAACATGCCAACTACAACAATGGTACGCGCGCGCGTCTCTCTCTCTCTCTCTCTCTCTCTCTCTCTCTCTCTCTCTCTCTCTCTCTCTCTCTCTCTCTTTCTTCCTATATTTTACGAGCGTTTCCCTCTGTTTCCGTTTGCGCTCGTTTTACCCCCTCTTTTCTTGAGCGACGCATTCACGGATGGATCCTCGAACAACTCTTCGGCTATTTTCTCTTTCAATCGTTGCGCGGCTTTTTCCTCGCGATCGAGAGCGGTTTCGAATTGTGCCAACGTTTCGTACCCGTCCGTCTCGTACGGCCACGGAACTTTTTGCTTTTTAATCTTCAATTTACTGCTCGGAGAGTGTGATTCCGCTCGATTTTTTGTGACACCATTTCCTGCGGAGGTGAGTGTACCGTTTATCGTTATCGACTGCTTCTGAAATCGTTTTTTATTCTCAGTGTTGACGTTGTTAACGTTTCTATTTTTTGCGTTTGAAACACCCACTCGTCCAAGTCGATTTTCGTCGTTCTTTTCCTGTTCGTTCGCAGAAAACAATCTCGGCGATGGCGACGACTGCGACGGCGAAATTATTCGCTCTCGAAACAACGACGCGTCGACGACTGTTTCCACTTCCACCTCCTCTCTGTCTACGTTTACTTGCCCTCTATTATTACGATCCATTTTCTTCTGTTCCCTTTTTGTTTTCGGGCGTTTCCATCCGACTCCCTCGTCGTCGTCGTCATCGCCGCTTCCGTTTCCATTCTTTTCATCTTTTTCATCGTCGTCGTCGTCGTCGCTCTCCGTCGCTTCTCCTTCCTCTTCCTTATTTTCATCCGCCGCGCCGAGACCGTTCTTCTTCGTCGCCTCGTTCTCCTCCTCGATGCACCTCACCGTCGCGCTTATTTTGCCAAACTTCAACAACCACGCTCTTCTCCATCCTTCTCCCTTCTTCTTTTTCTCCTCACTCGTCGTTGTTTTCGTCGTCGATGATTCGGGCGATAACGGCACTCTTTGCGTCTTTCCCGCTTCCACTCTTTCCAGTTTCATCTTCTCTTCGTCGTCTTCTTCTTCTTCTCTTCCTCCTCCATCGAGGAGCGAAACTGCGGAAACCCGAGTGCCGAGTTTACTCCCGCAATCCATCACGTCCAAAAAAATGTTCTTTCCAACTTTGCCGGAAGCCGAGGAGGAGGAGGAGGCATCGACGGAAACGACGACAACGGTGACAATCGCGTGCTTCCTCGACACCGAGTTGTCTTGAATAGGAATGTGCGCAATTGAACTGTCACGTCCTACGATTGTGGGCACGTTCGGGTGCAACGCGTAAGACGACGACGACGACGACGACGGCAACGGCAACGAAGAGGTGCGCCCTCCGCTGCTGCCGTCGATGATTTCCAGTCGGAACAACATGTATTATTATTATTATTATTATTATCACGCGTGATTTGATTTTTTATTAGGGGATTTCAAAAATATTTCTTTACAACACTTCAGACGCGACCGTCCTTTTGTTTCTCGATGTGGCCGCCCCTGAGCAAAATCGATCCTAAATTTAGCAAGTCACCGAGAATTCCACCTTTATTGGTATCTTTGCGCGAAAGCGCGCTTTTGTCCATCCTCGCGCCTTTTGTTAATTGGGATAAAAATTCTTCGTCGTCTTTGTCTTTATCGTCGTCTTCGTTTTCTAAGTCGTAGGTGTTGGTTTTGGTATCGTTCGCGTCGTTGCTCGTGTTTATTAAATCCGCAAACGCGGCTTCCGCGGATTCTTCCGAGGATAAGCCGGCGCCCGGGGAAAAGCCTAATCGTTCGTTCTGTCTCGCGTTTTCCATCGCGCGAGTCAGTTTATCGATCTCGCGTCTTGCCTCCTCCTCCTCCTCCTCGTCTTCTTCTTCACCGCCAGCGGCAAAAGCAAACTCGTTCTCGTTGTTCGCGTCTCCTTCGTTCGCGCTCGGAAGCGCAGCGTTCGCGGGCAAAACGTGGCCACTTCTTCTTCTTCTTCCCGTTGTTGATGTTGTTGATGTCATCGATGTTCCAGAACAAGAACAACAACAACAACAACAACATGGATTTTTCATCCTACTCTCGGCGTCGTCCGCAAAAGGTATGATTCTGTTGCGCATCGGAACGAGAGCAGCAACAGTAGCAAGAGCGGAAGACATGTTTAAATATATGTATATGTATCTTACGTGTGTGCTCCACAAAAAAAAAGCAAAGGCGTCGTCGTCGTCGTCGCGAGAGAGAGCGCGAGAGAGAAAGAGAGTGAGTGAGAAAGCGCGCGCGCGTTCAAATCTAAAATAGGGGATATTGTTTATAGGGAATTTTCATTTACAAAAAAAAAAAATGTTTAGGGTTTTATCAAAAGAAAAGAAAACGAGTTTTTAAAAAGAGAGAGAGAGAGAGAGAAGGAAAGGTTCACACAACAACAACAACTAAAAAAAAAAGAAAAACGGGGTGTTGGTATGCAGACGAGCGATAACGACGCGGACGCGGAAACAGAAAGCGTCTTCTTCGCGGCGGACGACGACGCCGACGCCGAAGGAGAAGAAGATGAGTTCTACCACCACCACCACCATCATCATCATCAAAACCGCGAGCGCGCGCAAAAAAATCACCACCTTTTCCGCGACAACGACGAATTTGAGAAGAACTTTTTTAAAAACAAGACGACGACGAATGCGACGAATTCGAATACGAATACGAATACGAATACGAATACGAATACGAATACGATGACGATGATTACCGAGCGAGCGTTGAAACCGAGGACGGGACGGATGAAAACCAGAGCCGCGGCGGCGGGAGCGGCGGGAGCGGGAGGAGGAGGAAGGAAAACGAGCGGGAGGAAGAAAAATACGGTCGCGTCGCGGTCGCACGCGCGTTTAGGGGTGTCCCCAGTCAGAGGAAGAAGGAAAGGAGATTTTTGCGCGACGACGACGACGACGACGACGACGACATCAGCTGCGGAGAATAATAGTACGAACAACAACGCGGCGATGATGCTCTCGCTGTCGAGGAAGAAAGAGAAGAAGAAACGGACGATACAGCAACGGCGGGAGAGGACGAGTAAACATAGGTATAGTCTCGGAGCGGCTTTCTCAGACGGAGGCGGAGGCACGGATGACGATAGTATCGTCGATCGCGATGCGAGAAACGGCAACGCGGGGAGAGTAGTTACGGGCAACGCCACGACGGCGATGGAGCGCGAGGATGCGAAGAGGAGACAGTTGCTTTATAAACGATTGGATAGATTGAAACAGTTGCCGTCGCAGAGTCAGTTTGCAAAAACACAAATCGCGTTGGTGAATAAATGTTTGGAGATGTTGATGAAAGTGACGGTGCGAACGAATGAAGAGGAAGACGAGCTGGCAAAGTTGTTGAGCAGCGTAAAAATTTGAGAAGAGATAGCGAGTATAGATTCGATAGATATAGCCATTATAGTAAATAAATTCGAGAAGATATCGGTATTATATGTATGCGTCGTGACTACACCGAGTATCTCTTTACCGCGTCGGAGAGAATTTTTTTCTTGCGCATGCGGTATAAAATCGCCTGTCGCATTTTCCAGTTCCCTTCGCCCTTCTCTTTCAGCAAGCCTTGGTCTTGGTTGTACGTCGTTTCCATCTCTTGTAATCTATATTCGCACGCCATTTTCAACGCCAAAGCGGCTTTTTTTTCCGTTTGCCCGCCGCCTAATCGAAACCCGTCGCAGGATTCGCCCGCGTTTTTCCATTCCGATTCCGTGGCGTACAGACAGCGCAACGCCCATAACAAGTTCGGTTCCGCGGTGCCGTCGCTGACGAACGCGCCTCGCCACGCGGAATCTTCCAATGTTAACTCTTCCAGAGACCCTTCGGGAATAAAGCGCAAGGCTTCGATGCGTTTCGGATTCTTTTCCAGATTTTCCTTGAGCGTCGGATCATTTTGCATCAAGTACGGGAGCAACCCTTCGAATTGGTACGTGTCCGCCACGTTTTGATCGTCTACGAATCCGTATCGCAAAAGCAACTCGTCGTTTGGCATCAGCCCGTAACTAATCAAAACTTCTTCGCCCTTCTTATAATTCTTCGGTGACTTCAACGCGAACTCCGAATTCGTAAACTCAAATTCCGTTTTCAACATCGTTCGATGATTGAAAGCGTCGATCAACGGCATCAACACGTACGCCGTGTCCGTCTTCACGTCATTCTCCTTCGTCGAATCGAAAACAACCAAAGCTAACAATGCAAATACACACAACCATTTCAACTCAGTCGTCTGGGCGGTCAAAAACGACGCGAAAACTGTACCAACCGACAAAGCTCTCGGCAACAACTTTCTCTGCAACGCAGCTTGGTCGGCAAGTTTCCCGGAAAACACTCGCGACCGCACCACGTCCAACGCCCAGATAACTTCCTCCTTCGCAATCGTCTTCAAGCCATCTCGCGCGTAATTCTGAATCAACTCGCAAGCTTTCTCGTTTTCCATCCTCTGCTCTTTCGCAAACTTCTCTCCCACGGAATATTGTAATTCTCTCACTTCTCCCTCCGTCCACGTGCCTAAATTCTCAAACGATTTCGGGAGCTGCTCGATGTACTCGTAAAATTTTGATTGACGTCCCAAGGATTTTTCGTACAAGAGCACCAGCGCCACTCGCAACGCCCATCGTTCGTCTCCTGCTTTCGCCCATAGCTCGTTCGAAATGTACTCCTCGTGTGGATTTTCCTGGCCTTCGATGACGAGCATGCACGCCGCTCGCGGGAGTCGCACTAAATCGTCCTCGCTTCTGATATCCGCCGTGGCTTTTACGCCTCTGTACAAATCGTTCCCATCTTCCCCACCGCCGCCGACGTACGCGACTTCTACGTTTGGCGCGAGAATGTTATTTTGTTGGCGCCAGCTGGCGTAGTCGTTTTGAAGGCGCCTCCACGCGTCTTTATTCTCGTCCCCGTCCGCGTTGACGGCGTTGACGACGTTATTTCTTCCTCTTCTTCTCGTTCGATTATTATTATGATGATTATGATTATGATTATGATGATGGTAACGACGACTACGATAGGTCTTCGTGGTAGCACTCGTCTTGTTGGTGTTAGCGTACGACGTCGAGGCGCGCGCGTTCGGGACGACGACGCAACATCGCGTCGCGAGGTGGAACATCATCACGCGAATTGAGTTGCAACTTTTTTGTAAGGTTTTTCAGCTGTGGCTGCTGCGCCTCCCCGGCGGCTTTCGCTTCAACCGCGCGCAAAAAAGCTCGTCGTCTCTTCAAGAAACGTTAGTAAATGCAAAATACAACGCGCGCTTTGACTTTGATTATTAATTACAAATGCTCTCTTTTTCTATCTCAATCGCTCGCTTTATTTCCAAGCTTTAATAACACCGTCTCGACTCGCCGATAAGAGCATTCGACCACCTCTAAACGCGTCGCCTGCGGACGAGGAAGAGGAGGAATAGGACGGAACCGTCGCCAACGCCGTAATGGCGTCGTGGTGTCCCTCGTTTTTGCTCGCGATGGAGCTCTCCCGAGCGGCCGCGTTGGTGCCGTGGTTGTTGTCGTTACCACTACCAGAAAAGCCGCGTCTGTGTCTTCCCGAGGAGGATGCCGACGATGAGTGGTACGGGGAGGTTTCTTGCTGAATGCGAATGAACGTGGGACGTTGTTTCGCTTCGCCGACGCGGACCAGACGCGAGGTTGATTCTAGACGACTTTCCACGTATCGAGGTCGGCCAGAACCATGGCGAGGCGGACCAGAGAGAATGCGTGACTTCGAGGTATCTCCGGGAAACCACACGCGTATGGTACAATCAGAACCGCCCGAGATTAGCGCACCAGACGGTAATGAGAGGAGCGATCGGAAACTCTCGTTGTCGACGATCGGTTCGTCGTTGTCGTCGTTCATAACGTCTTCATCGCTCTCATCATCAACGTTTTCGTCGTCCTCGGCGGAGATTTTCTCATTTTCTTCCCTTCCTCTGCTTGTTGTCGTCGCAATAATGTCGGTATCATTCGACTTCGAGCGTAAAAATGGGTCGCTCAAGCGCCAATCAGAATCGAGTTTCCGTAAACTCGTGCCAGATGCCAAAACGTTCGGTCGGGCTCTGCTCGCTGCTTCCAACTCAACGCCACTTAAACCAGAGTCCAAAGTTCGTAAAACTTCTCTGCACTCGCCAGTAGATACATCCCACAAGGCAATCTCGTTTCTTTTGTGCGAACACCATACCAGAGGTTTCATCATTTTTATGGCGTCCGAGGATGGTGGTAAAAACGCTCGAACGCTCATGCATGAGATCGAGTCGGAGAATGTGCGCAACTTCCGATGTTGCTGCGTGGACGCAGATGATGAGTTTCTCGCATTCGTTGGGGTGGGAGCTTTCCATCGAGTAACAGATGTCATAAATCTCGAGTCGATGAGCTCAACTTCACCCGTCGAGGTCGATAAAACAAACCATGGCGAGGTCGAGAAGCCTTCTTCGTTGACATTCACACTGTTCACGAACGGAACAGAGCTGAAATCAGACGTTAAAACTTCTCCGTTTGCATTCGCAAGAGAAGTAATCACGCCTCTTTTAGGATGCCAAGGCAAGGAGACGATCGCGCTTCTCCCGACGCCTTGGTTGGATTGCCGTAAATCCCAAACTTTACATCCACCGCGTTGCGTTGCAAAGGCAACAACGCTCGGCGAAATCGCCAGAGTCGAAACGACTGCACCTTCGGAAATATCATATGTGTGTATTTCAGCTGCGCCAGTATATTTTTCAGCTGCACCGGTGTACATTCTTTTTCTGCCATCTGGCCCGTCTTCTCCAGTGCTCTTCGATGTTTTCATTGCTTTCACATATTCTACACGCCACACGTGAACTGAACCACAGTCGGAGCCCGAGCAGACTCTATTTTCAGATAAAACGCACGCACTTTTAATTTTACCGCTCTGAGAAGCATATGTTAGACGCGAACGAAACGATACATCTCGTTCCAATCGTCTGGAATCCCATATCTTACAAGACCCGTCATCAGAGCACGATACAAAAAACGGCACGTTCGAATTAGTAGGTGCCGTAGCGAGATGATTCACAGCACCTCTGTGTTCTTTCAAATGTGCTAAGAGCACGCCACGTGGTACCCAAGATGCAGAAGAGGAAATACTCCTTCCCGCAGCGGCATTCTCGGTGACAGATTTGGAAGCGACAGGTTTGTCAAAACTATCGCTCGTTTGCGCGACGTCTACTACAGGAATGGATTTATCAGGCACAACAAGCGGTTTGCGGAATGTTGAGAGGATTGCAGACGCAGAGCTATGTTTTGGTGCTACTGTGGGTGTTCCTGAGGTAGTAGCTACTCCCTCGCGAGAAGAAACATTTCGGGCGTTTTTCCTCCGGCGTGCCTCTAACGTTGCCAGAATGTAAGGTACTAGAGGCTGCACCGACTCCTCAATCGCTAGAGATTCTAGTATGACCGTGTTTGCAAAGTTATTCAAATCATCCGCAGAAACAAAGTTACTCTGTAACAAAGAAGCAACGGCTCGGTCATACGACTCGCACAATGGTGGATCTCTCAAAGCGGCACGTATACTTTGAGCGTCTTGAAACGCATCCGGGCACGTTACCCACATCGACAAGGAATCGCTGCTTTTATTATGTTCAGTCGAAGATGAAAGGGAAGGCGACGAAAATGAAGCCATTGGTTTTCTCTGGAATGGCTCAACTATTGGTGCAAGAAGTGCAAAAGAATCAACTGGTCCAAGTTTCTTCGCAGCGGATGCGAAGAAATCAATCGCCGCATCTCGTATGGATTGGATCGGATGACACATCAATGGCGCAGCTTTCGAACACGCGCTAACAATGACCGACGTCTGCAAATCGAGCGAAAGAGTACGTGTGATTGGAGCCTCAGAATCCATATTCTCATCATGTTCAACATCATCAGAGACGATATTGTGGAGACATTTCAAAGCTGAGTGAACCACGTCATCGTTTATGTCTGTCAAGCACCTCTCAGCGCAGGGGACGACGAACGATTCTGTGACGGATGCACCACACTCCATTGCAACATCTGAAATATTCGACAAGAACGCACGTTTCGTTCGCCAATCAGACGCATTCAAACACGTAACCAAGAGCGGTAATAAGAAACTTGTCGTCTCTTTGCGGCCGAAAAACTTTGCAATTTCCCCTATATTTTCCAACAAAGCCAGTGTGGCGTTTGGATGCGTATTCAAGCTCGAGAAAATCTCCAGTATAATTTGTCGCGCTTCATTTCTGTGAGCTTGGATAGATTTGTCGAAAGAGTCACTCAAAGGTGTTTTTTTCCCGCCCAAAGAAATGTTTGCGTTAGCACTTTCGTCGAAATCACCACCATTAGCGATAATATTTTGGTTGATTGAATTATTTTCATTGTTGTCCACATCATCGAAAGCGTTATACGCAGACGAGCCTGCTCCTCCCATATCATCCGAATAAATCGTTCCAGATTTTGCCGTCGTTAGCTTTGTGAAAGCTTCAGCTAAGTTCGCTTGGTCTTCATCGATAACTTCTTTACATCCGAGGGCTGAACGCTGTGCGGAGAACCGAAATGCGTTTTGACAAAAGCGCGAGAGCGATTCAGCTAGCACAACTTTCGCGTATTCATTTTGATTTTCGCTGCCTTGTGCAGCGCTAGACGATTGAGATGCGAGCTGGCGCAAAGCAGGCCAGACGTAGTCTTGAAATAACTTTGAATCTGACTTCTGCAAATCGTGCGCTCGAGAAAGCGTCGCGTCTAAAGTCCGGATTGCCGCAGCTTTCACTCGAGACGTCGATGGTGCGCTGCAAATCCTGTTCACAACGACGACTGTGTCATTATCGTCGTCGTTTTCAGAGTCTTTCTCCTTGATCGTTTCGACGCATCGTGGGACGATGAGATCGATTCTTGTCTGATCATCGCAATATTTGCCAATGTACTTTTCGAGCAAATAAAATCCGTCTACTCGCGCACTCTGGACATCGCACGCGCGTATAGCTAAACAGACGTATTGAGCAAGAATGCGCATACCAGGAGAACCACCTTTCAATTTCGATGATGGAAGTCTCTCCTCTACTTTACGAATCTTCTTGACGAGGTCAGGAACTTCTTTCTTCAAATATTCAATCGTTACGTCTGAACTGGAATTGGCGTTAATGACGTCACTTCCCATCGCGTGCAACGCGTCGAAATACTCCGGAAAAAAAGCTGACGCTACGCAAGAGTTGAATATTTCCTCCGCAGACGGTCTTTCGTACGGAGCACGAGTGATCATAGCCAAAATTAAGTTCAAAATTTCATCTCGCGCTTTTTCATCGTTTGGAACTGATTTCAGGAGATTATTTGCGATGAAAAGATCTGGTTCGTACCCTTCGTTTTTGTTTCTGTACGCGAGCGCTTGCGCTAAATCAAAAGTCGCCGTACCATCCGTGAACAATTCACCGATTACGCAACCTAAAGCAAACACATCCATCTCTCTCGTGATCGTATATTCATTACTGAACTCATCGTCCCCTACTCCATCTCCTCGCGCGCTATTCTGGATTCTCTTTTCCTTTTCCTTCTCCTTCTCCAACTCCTGAAGATTACTATTGCTATCGTTATTAATATTAATACTACTCGCGCTACTATCTACAAACCTTTCCGGTGCTAGATAACACCTTCTCCTCCCTCCAGCGTCAAAGTAAAAAGTAAAATCGGCTGGATTATCTGCCGGAACTGATTTTGGTTTAAAACTCGCAAAATCCGACAAAAATACCCAATTCGTCGATGTCATCAGCACGTTCTCGCACTTGACGTCACCGTGCGTGACATTTCTCTCGTGTGTAAACTTCATCGCGTGCAATAATTGATAACAAATCCATTTCTTTTCTACAAACGACAAAAACGGCCGTTGATTTAACCGATCGTACAGAGTCGAAAACGAATACTGTCGCATCAAATACACGGCTCTCTCTGTTTCCAACGCCTTCTGAAACGGCCATACGTGCACGATATCTTCCGAGTTTGGGTACTTCAACAGAGTTTTACCGATATCTCTCACTCGCTTCTCGTGTTTCTGCAAATCTGGAACCTGTCCTCGCTTCACGTACACTTTAACCACCACATCCCCTACGTTAAATTTGGTCTTCTTGTTCTCGACGTTTGATTTTTCTTCTTCTTCGGTTCCTTCTTCGACTGCTGATACCGACGACGTTTCGCACCGATGGGTCTTAAAAAACCGTCCACCACCCAGAGCATCTTTATATTTCAACTCCGGGATGTCCGTTTGCACTAAATCCGACACCTGTTTTATCGTTATCGAGAAGAATGCCCGCGAGAGAAAAACTCGCGTTAGTTACGCACAAATTCGAAAGAGGAAAAGAGGATTCGATTCGTTCTCCAAAAGTCGCGCGAATGCTACTACTGCTATGAAGCAACGCCGCGTTCAAATCTCAACGTCGTTGGAAGAAACAAAACAAATGCGAGAAAGAAGCGAGAGCGCGCGCAGAGGATACACGCGTGTGTTTACCTGCACTCTCGGCGCGTTCGTGGAGAGTTGATTTCCCATCTTTAAACGGAGACACACAAAAAAATGAAGTAGTGTGAGCAAGCGGAGGGCGCGACATAAAAAAACGAACCTTTTTCCACTTATGTCATCGTCGTCGTCGTCTCTCGATATCGATATCGATATCGATATCGACGATGATAAGATGATCATAGAGATTTCTCCGAACGTCTTCATGCCTCGCTTGGCGTTCGGCACGTATAAATTGAAAGGCGAAGACTGTCGGCGCGCTCTCCGAAAAGCGTTGGAAGTTGGTTAC
>Ga0255774_10003619_pt1 | contig 11299 bp, 9 predicted proteins | sample 101ome_17_FD_179972 | JGI IMG/M metagenome (GOLD analysis project Ga0255774, IMG submission 179972) | Coastal salt marsh microbial communities from the Groves Creek Marsh, Skidaway Island, Georgia - 101407AT metaG (version 2) | ecosystem: Environmental > Aquatic > Marine > Intertidal zone > Salt...
CCCGACGACGACGACGACGACGACGACGACGACGACCGGGCGACGAACGTCCGCGCGCGCATCACCACCCGTCGCGCCGTCACCACCGCCGTCGTCATCATCGAACGTCCACGCGCTCACTCATCACGCATTCATTCATTCACTCATCGCACGCACGTCACGTCAACGCATTCGTTCAATCGATCCTCACCCGATCGACGCATCGATCGATCGATCGCGTCATCGCGTCATCCATCGTTCCATCGATCGATCGATCACCCGATCGGCGTTCGCACCCGGGTGATGATGAATGGATGGACCGATCGATGACGCGGTCGCGGTCGCACCAATATGGGTGGTCGGGGTCGAGTACTCGTGGGGATTTGATTATCGAGTCACACACCTCCAATGAGTCCCCCCCCCCTAGACGACCCGAGACGCATCGGTCGTCCCGGTGGGTCACCCATCGACGTATGCACCGATCGATCGATCGATCGATCGATCGAAACGTCGCATTCAACCCATTCATTCACGCATCTATTCACCGCGTGAGATGATGTAATTCGTCGCGACGCGCGACCGTCCTCCTCGTGTGCGTCCTCGTTCGAGACGTCACACGACGGACGATTCGATTCGATTCGACGACGGGACTCGACGACGACGACTCGACGGTGAGGCGTGCGACGACGGCGTGGATTCGTCTCGCGCGCTTCACGTGCCGTTCCGTTCGTCGACGTCGTGTGGACGACGTACACGATGGGTGAAGACGACGACGGTCGACGTCGATCGGCATCGACGCGTGACGTCGACGAGGTGGCGGGCGATGGGGAGACGACGCGCGAGGACGACGAGCGACGCGAGGATGCGCGAGAGGATGAACGCGTGAAGACGACGACGGAGGAATCGTTGACGGTGGCGGTGAAGGACGACGGCGCGACGGCGGAGGACGAGGGGGAGACGATGCGATCGAACGACGACGCCGACGCGGACGCGCGGGGGCGGGGCGGGACGAAGCGGGACGCGACGCGCGACGCGGCGAGCGAGGACGCGAGACATCGCACGGTGTTCGTCGGTGGTGTGCATCACGAGTGTGATGAAGCGCGCGTGCGTGCGTTTTTTGAGGACGCGCACGGTGCGGTGGAGAGCGTCAAGATGATTTACGACAGGCAGACGCAGGCGCGCAAGGGGTACGGGTTCGTGAAATTCGTCGACGCGGCGACGGCGGACGCGGTGCGCGCGTTGGAAAAGGTGCACATCGAGGGTAAGGCGGTGGACGTGAAGGAAGCGACGAGGGATGAACCGACGCCGGTGATGGTGGATCGAGTGCACGGTGGGAACGGAGCGCGCGGCGGGGGCGCGGAGGACGTCGCGAGACGAGGCGGGGCGACGGGCGCGCGCGGCGGGCGCCTCTCGAGAGGGGGGTCGCGCGAGTCTCTGAGCGACACCTCGGGCGGCGGACGATCGATGACGAACGCGACGACGATGGGTGGTGGTTGTGGTGGTGTTCGACGCGGTGCATCGAACGGTGGTGAACGGAAACTGAACGGCGTGCCCATCGTCGGCGCGCGAGGATACGCGGAACACGTCGGGACGAAGACGAGCGTCAAGGCGATGGCGCGGAGTCCAAAGTACGTCGGCGCGCTCGATGACGGCGCGAGCGAGAGCGAGAGCGGTGGTTCCGGCACGACGTCCGCGCCCGCGCCTGGGACTGAAAATACCGTCTTCGTCGGCGGGTTACCCATGGAGGCGTCGCCCGAGGCGTTGGGGTGGTACTTTGCCCATTACGGCACCGTCTTGAGCGTCAAGATGATCTACGACAAGCACACGGGACAGTGTAAAGGGTACGGATTCATCGTCTTTGCCGACGTCGCCGTGGCGGAGATGATCAAGGCGCATCGTCAGATGCCATTCATGGGGAAGATGATCGACGTGAGCGAAGCGATGCGACACGTCGGACGTCCCGACGACGGACGAGGGTACGTGCCGGGGTACGGTGGACCCAAGTACGGCGTGCACGGGCCCTTTTACCCGCCGCAGATGATGTACCCGCCGCACATGCCGATGATGCACGGACAAGGACCGGGCGTGCCGATGATGTTTCCGCACCCGATGCAATTCGCGGGATACCCGCCGATGTACGGTTCCATGCCGTACGGCTCCGCGCCGCCGATCGAGTACGAGAAGGATGGAGAGACGACGACGACGACGACGACGGCGGCGGCGGCGGCGGAGACGCCGACGAGCGACGAGTAAGCGACCGACAGCGTCTTTCATTCGTTGGTTTGCCGTGCACGCGATGCTTTACCATGAAAAAAAATACACGATACGAAATGAAATTACAACACGACGCGCGCAGCTACCGATAGACTAGATGCAATGTGACATACGACGACCATTTTGTTTGACTGAGAGAGAGCCGCCGCTCATCCGAGGCGTTCGTCCAGGCGAGCCTCGTCCATCAATACGCGCGACGACAACTGCTTGTCGTGCTTTCCCTTGCGCCGTGCCTCGTAGTGCTGGTACCCTTCCGTCTCTTTCATCGCCTTCACGTCGAGCGCGTCGCATCGCGCCGCGCTCAACGTCTGCAACGACTCGCACGATAGAAAAACCTCCGACGGCACCGCGTCGACTTTCGTGTCGTCAATCTTTATCTCCTTTAGTTTAATCAAACACCCCCACGACACCGGAATCGCCCCGCGCATCGAGCCGTTCTTGGACGCGTCCACGGTTTCCAACTCGACGCACCGCCCGAGCGCTTCGAGACACGCCGTCGAGCGAAACGCGTTCGCCGACACGTCGAGCAGACGAAGCCGACGACACTTTCCCAAACTCTTCGGCAACGTCTCCAACGCGTTCGCGCTCGCGTCCAACTTCTCCAAACGCGCTAAACATCCGATATCTTCGGGAAGCGCCCGCAACGCGTTCCCTCGAAGATCGAGCGCGCGCAGATTCGTCAGAGACGTGAAACTCTTCGGCAGCGTCGGGATTTTGTTCCCATCGAGCCGAATCACCGTCGCCATCGTGAGAAGGCCCACCTTCTCGTCCAAGCGATCGATCGCGTTCGCGCCCACGTCGAGCACGCGCACGCGATCGGCCAACTCGTACACGTACGCGGGAAGCGCGTTGAGTCGCGCGTGGCGCTCGACAACCATGCCCGTCGAACGCGCCGTTTTCGCGCGTTGCTCCTCGGTCGCCGCGCGATTGTGCATGCGGCGCGACGCGTCGAACGACTCGTGAAGCGACGCGGTGAAATCGTCCCACGCGTCGCCGATGGAGCGGAGGAAGGAGGCGACGTCTCCCATGGGGACGGCGACGACCCGCCGCGGCGGATTGTGAAGTCGAGTACCGGCGACGAGTACCGGCGGAGAAGAATGAATGAAAGATTTCGTAGTGTTACAGGGGAGAAGTCATTCGTACAGAGACGTGGACGACGCACGATGTGACGCGGGTCAGCGCGCGATGGCGGTGTCGGTCGCGCGATGACACGGCGTTTGGTCCGTCGCGAGGATTTTCACGCGCGGGCAGTCGCGAGCGCACGAATTATCGTATCGACTGTCTCGCACGCCCACGCACGGACAGTCCATGGGCGCGCCGACGCCGCCATCCTTCTCTCGCGCGAAACACTGCACCACCTGCACGAGTTCGCACGCGCGAGTGCATCCGAGGGCGACTCTCGCCGCGCCGCCGAACGCGGCTTGCGCGTCCTCAAAGGCGACGTCGGTTCCCGCGGCGTCCGTGAGCGCCCGCGGTGTCCCCAAGGCCTCCGCGAGACGAAACGTCGCGTTAATAAACTCCACCTGTGTCATTCCGGGGAAAGTTCCGCGCGCGTCGACCCAGGCTGCGCACGTGCCGTGTTTCGCCCACTCGTGCGCCCCCAAACCGTCGAACGCCCACGCGGGCGCCAACCGCTCAGCCGTTCGTCCCGGCGGCACCGATCGCCGATCGAACGCCCAAGGCGCGTCGCTCGGGTACCACGACGGTTTCTCGCAGTTTTGCGGCCAATAACACCCGTCCGGCGACCCGAGGTCCACCGGCGTCGAGAAGCTCGGCCAGAGGCCGTGCAGCGTCAGCGTCGGTTCCATCACGTTCGTCGCGCACTCTCGTGCCGCGCACGCTCTTCGCGAGCTCGCGCAGTACCCAGGGGTCCACGAGCGCGCGAGTTCCCACATGTCGAACGCGCGATCGCGCGCGCGCACGCCGTCGTCGCATCCACCGTGCGATCTGGCGCCGACGCTGGGACAGTTGGCTGCCGCGTTCGACGACGGTGACGACGGCGTCGCGCGAGCGTCAGCGCCGGTGAGCGACGCGAAAAGCGCGGCGGCGGCGACGACGATCACGCGCATGGCGCGCGCGCGCGAGGTCTCTGTATGCGTCGTCGGTGCGGCGGCGCGATGTGCGGCGAGAGCGCGCGGCGTCGGTTTGGTTTCGAAACGCACGCGGCGATAGAGTCATAATCTAAAGCTAGCGTGTATTACGTATCGGCGAGCGCGCGTCTAAAATCAAATACATCGACGGTGACTTACACCATCGATTTCGACGGTTTCCCGTGGACTCGACTCGTGCCCTTGTGTCTCGACGCGCTCTCCAAGACGCCCGTTGTAATCGCGAGCGCGAAGACGCAGAGGTTCACCACTCGAGGGAATCCCGACGCCGGCGACGTGACGTCGTGCGATTCAAACAGTCGAATCATTCCGGCGCCGATGATACAGTTGCGGATCGCGAGCACGGTCGTCGCGACGCCGAGCGCTCGATGCCAACGCTGGAAGTTGACGCGCGGGAGCGTTTTGCGGATGAAACCCATGTATCCTTGCGCCAAGCCGAGTGCGATGACTAGGAGACCGTACTTACCGTGCGGACCCCAAGGTTTTTCCCACCCTCGCGCCGTCGTGATGATGTACGCGCTGAACGCGGTCAACGCCAGCGCGACGCACTGCGCGTTTCGGTGCGCTCGAAACCACCACGAATCAAAGTCGCGACCATACCTTGCGAGTAAACTCGCCCCGGGAGACAGAAATAACCAGGCGACGACCATGAGCGCGCCATGGATCAATCGAGCATCGCTCAGTCGTTGTTTATCGATCTCGGTTTTTACCGATCTCGCGTCTCCGACGTCTCTATTCTCTCGCCAAGCGTCTCGAACCTTCGGCGCTTGCACTCTGCTCGGCGCGCGAACTTCTCCCGGTGCGCGAACTTCTCCCGGCGCGTGAACTTCTCCCGGCGCGTGCACGTCATCGGGCGCGCGCGTCTCGCCCGGTGCGCGCGGTTCACCCGGAATCACGCGCCTGGATTCGTCAAACGCCACGTCGTCGTCGTGTCCGTCGCCGCCGACGACAAACTCTCTCGACAAATCGTACCACCGTTCGTACGACTCGACGAGCGTCAGCTCGAATCGCACCACCGATCCCTTCTGCAATCCATGCGGCACGATCCACGGCATCACCGTCGACGCGTACCCGACCACGTGCGAATGCGTGTGCGTGGCGAACGCGGGACACGTCGCCATCGTCTGCGTCCCCGAGGGCATATCCGCCCCGAACGCCCCGATCGCCTCTCCCGTGGCGCCGTCCACGGGACGAAGCAAAAAGCCACGAAACGGCCGCATGCCCCGAATCTCCACCGGGATCGTCGCTCCCGGCACGTTGACGCCCGAGTCGCCGATTTTCAACCAGAAGATGCCCTCCTCCGGTTCGAGCTTCTCGACGTTGTGCCCGACGCCCAGGTGTTCGCACGAGCCCGCGCCGGCGCCGAACGCGCGCGCGAGATCGATCCCGGCGATCGTCGCGACGCACATCGCGAGCGCGACGGCGAACGCCGCGCGAGAGGGGCGTCTCGACGCCATGCGCGAGTCGGGATGTGTGGTGCGCGGTCTCGACACATCCGTCCACGCATCGATTCCGCGTCGATGGGGGCGGCCGCGTCCGTCTCGCCCTCCGCCTCCGTCGGGTCGCTGTCCGGGGCGACCGAGCGCGATGGATTCATCACGGTGCGTCCACCGCGCGCGCGAGAGAGAGACGAGACGCGCGCGAGGAGGCGGCGACGCGACTCGATGGGTCGTTGCGCGCGCATCTTGCGCGCGACGACGTTCGCGCCGTCCCGTCGCGCGCGAGACCGCAGTGCGCGTCGCGCGCGAGGCGGAACGATGCACTGACGCTCGCGCACGCATCCACGACGACGCAGGTCACGTCGTCCGAGCAGGCGCGCGACGCGGGAACGCGCGCGGAGGCTGCCCATCGCGCCGAGCTCGAGGAGATCGACGCCATCCCAGAGGTACGCGCGACCCCGCACCATCGATCATACGCCGTTCCACCACCACCCCTCGACGATGTGCGTTTCGTTTTCGCACCGCGACTGACGATGCACCGCCTCGCGCGCGCGTCGCAGCTTCCACCGTACGCCGAACGCGCCGACGTCGTCGAGCTCCTCTCGCGCGCCGACGCGCTCGACGCGCGCGACGCCGCCGACGAGGACGCCGCCGACGCGCCGACGGTCGCGCCGCCGTCTCTGGCACTCTCGCGAGCGCTCTCGCTCCGATCGTCGCCCTCGAACGACGCCGACGTCGACGCCGAGCGACCGTCCTAGAGGTTGGGTAGGCGTTGGGCCCAACCACCTCGTCACACCGCCGCGCGAGCTCCGAGACCGATGCGAGCGGCGTGCGTCGCGTGCGAAGTCGCCACCGCGCGGATATACTGCGCGGCGGACGATGCGAAATTATGCATGCGATGCGATCGAACGGTGCGCGACGACGACGACGACGACGACGACGACGACGACGCGACGCGACCCGGGACGACGCCGGCCGAGGCGATGCGCACGAGAGGGCACTTTTTCGAATGACGCGCGCGCGGCGTTCGCGAGGACGCGCGCGCGTCGGTCGAGCGCGCCGATCGAGCGATAATATTTTGATCCGTCGCCACCGCGCTCGCGGAGACGCGGAGACGCGACGGCGCGCGCGGAGGGACGACGAACGGGAACGACGCGCCCCGCGCGCGGGCGACGAGGGAATTCTCACTGACCGACGTCGACGCGGCTCGCGCGCGTGCTCGCGACGCAGGTACACGGCGCGAACGTGATCGCGAAAAAGCATACGAGACACTGGTTGTGCACGGAGTGCGCATGCGCTCGCGCGACGGTGCGTTTTCGGTGCGAATGAAGGTTCCGGAAACCGTTGACAGTTAGGTCTCCGGCCCCGCCGGAGCCCGTGAGGGAGACGCGGACGCAAGGAAGAGACGTGCGGACGCGTCGGGGCGGGTGGTTACGAGCGCGAGATGTGAGATGCGAAGGATGGACGCGCGTCGGCGGCGCCAACGCGAGGCGATGCGCGCGCGAACATTGACTGACGCGCGGTTTTGACGACGCAGGTTATGAGCGAAAACGACGACGGGTTGATGGGATGTTTACTGTGCGCGACGTGCGAACGAGAGCGAGAAATGAGCTATACGTTGTCGTTGCGAGGATTTGTGGAGTGCCCGATGGACGAGGAGACGTTGCAGAGCATCGACAAAGAGAAATCGCAGATGCATAGGGGAAGACCTTCGAGTAAGAGTAAATCCCAAGAAGCCGCGCTCAGCACCGAGATCTCGGATCAGATGTTTTGGAACCTCGTCAAACGGTCTCAGTTACGTCCCAGCGAAGAACCCTCTTTCGATCACATAGATTTTTTCAGAGTTGATGGTGAGAATCGATCGCCCGAAGATGAGGCGTTCATCGACGGACTCATTCGATTCCCCTCGTTTTCAATGCTCAACTCTGAGATGAGTGGTCGCGGCGACGGATTGGCGATGGGCATTGAATCGTCGTCTCCCGAAGAGAGTGTTGAGCCCATGCGCAAACAGTTGGGCGGCTTGAAACAATATTTCGGAGATGTTCAAGGATTCGATCTGCCCCTGTCGCGCGACGCCAGCGGAAGTCTCGTGTCGCCGTATTCAGAGAGCGACGTGGTCAAGGGAACGAAAACGACTTCGAAATCGAAAAAACCGCGCGAAAAGACGGGCACGTCCCGTTCACCCGTGCCCAAGCAAAACAAGGGTAAGCCGATCGGCCGTCCGCCGAAGAAACCGTTTTCTTCGTCGGTGGTGAAAGGTTCTTCCTCATCCTTTCCGAGTTCGAATCCGAATGATGCGTCGAAACTTCCCGGAGGTTCGGGTCGAAAAGAAGTGCTCGAGCGCTACCACTCGAAGCGCAAGGCTCGCTCTTACGGCAAGACGATCCACTACGAGGCTCGTAAGATTCGAGCGGCGATGCGAGTCCGCATCGGCGGTCGTTTCGCCAAGGCGACAGCTGACGACAAGCAGGAGGACTTCAAAGGACCGATCCCCGCGTGAGCGCGGTGAGGGACGCTTTGATCAAAGTCATTCTTTGTCGAATCATTTTTCAATCGTTGAGATCATCTTTGCGAAGATGTTCCCGACGTGTATTTTTTTTTCTAGCGAGCGGTTTCTCGGCGTTGCGTCGCGCGCGAGCGCGGCGCGACCGCCGAGCACAAACCACCATCGAGCTCGCAGATGTTTCTGAATTCATTTGCCCGCGAATTTTTGTACTTTAATTTTTATGTATTTTTCTTCTTCCACTACAAGTCGTCAAGTCGTCGCCGTTCGCCTCTCGCCGTCTCCCCGCTACGTCGCCTTGGATCCACACCCACCGCCACCGTCCTCGTCCGCCTTCCCGATCGTCACGTCTTGATGCACCGTGTCCACCGTCATCTTAAAGCTCCCCTCGTCCCCCTCTCGCACCGCCTGCACGACGTGCAAACGAATGAATTCCTCCGCCTCTCTCGCCTCGGCGATTTTCTTCGTCGCCACCGTCGCGTCGACGTCTCGCGACTCCTCGAACCGAGCCCTGATTTCCACGAGCGACGCCGCGAGCGCACGCTCGTCACCCGCGAACGCCCGCGCGCGAGCGCGCAGCAACGCTCGATACGCCGCCACCGCCGGCGCCGACATGCCGGCGCGCGTTTCTGTCGTCTCGAAACGTCTGGGACGACGTCGTCTCGTCCGCACACACCGACGACCGACTCGACCGACATCGACGAAGATGGCGACGAAACAAGAGACAGAAAAATCGACCGAGACGGCGCCGACCGCGCACGCGCCGAAACGCGTCCTTTACCTCGCCTCGGGGTCGCACGAGGCTGACGTGAAGAGTTTCGAGTACGCGACGAGCTGCGTGTTGGATGCGATGGATGCCATAGTCGTGATGCATTACGTCAAGGGCGCCGTCGCGACAATGTATGGACCGGGAAGATTGGCGGGAAGTTACGGCGCGGACGAGGATTCGGTGCGAGCGCGGGTGGGATGTACACTCGTGCCGGTGTCGACGGACGACGATTCGGAGTCCCGAGAAATTGTCGAGTGGTTACCGGAATACATTCGAGCCAATCTGCTCGAGAGGAAGCTGTCGAAGAAGAAAGGACCGGTCTCGGTGGTGCAAATCGATGGACTCAGTGGGAAAGGGTCGGTGGAGGAGGCGTTGGCGGCGATCGTTGACGGTGAATTTTCGAGTTCACATGAGTCGTATAAAAACGATGAATGGATTTCAATCGAACCTCCAAACTTGATCATCATGGGATGTCGTGGCCACGGTCTCGTTCGTCGCGCGCTGTTGGGAAGCGTGACGCAGAATGTGTTGAATCGCATTTCAGTGCCGACTTTGTTCTTTCGATCGAACCTACCTAAACTTGTTGGATCGAGCGAGCTGGTCAAGCAATCTCTCGGAGGAATCGATCAACGCGTCGTCGCCATCGCCATGTCTGGCTCGAATTCCTCCAGACGACTCGTCGAGTACTTCGTTCAAGAGCACCTCCGTATGTCAGACGTGGTGCTTCTTTTGCACTGCCACGACGAGACGCAGCTAAAAAACAAGGATATCACGCCGGGGGACGTAGAAGAAAACATTTGCCGATCCATGAGCACTGTGTCCTCGTTCTTACATGAAGAAACCAACAAGATGGGCGGTCGAGTGATGCGCATGACTCTGAACAAAGACACCGGGTCGGCGTCAGACATTCGCGACCGCACCATCGATTTCCTCGGGCAGACGGATGTGAACTTACTCGTCGTTGGTCGCGCGCTCTCGTCGGCGCATCGCCTTCGCACCGTGTTCATGACTCCGTTTCCTCAGTACTGCGTCACGCACGCACCGTGTCCGGTGCTGGTGTACAATCCACCGCAAGAATACGCGCGTTCACAGCCGTCCCACGCGTCCGCCGCCGAGGCGACGACGTCCATGGCCGCATGAGCGAGCGCCCTTCAAGCTTGACTCTCCACGATGCGTTTTTTTACGTCTTCGCACGCTTTGATTCCGGCGGACCTTCGTCGCTCGAGTTCTGCTCTACGCGAATGTGCTCTTCCCCGCACGTGATGTGAAACAGATTCACCGGACCATCTTCGTCGTCGAGCGCGATCGCTCTGAGCGCGCCCAATGGCAATTCGGCATTCGCGAGCGCGTACTCGGAGTTCGTCGGCCCGAAGACTGCGCACTTTCCGAGTCGTTGCGTCTCGAAATCGCTCTTGGCGATCCTGTGGATCGTCATCTCTTCACGCGCGTCGAACGCAACCTCGCACACGCTTTCCTCGACGTAGCTCTCTGGCAACGGTTCGATACCGAACGGTTTATGATTAAACCACACGTTGGCCAAGAGCGTCACGCGTCGCCCTCGAGACGCGCCCTCCTCTCTCGGCTTTTTCGCGAACGCATCGAGCGCGCCGTGTAAATACCGTCCATCAAACTTAAAATGCGCCCACGCCTTCGGGTAACACACCGTCACGCGTTCGCACGCGTTCTCCTCGTCCCTCGCGTCCTCCGCGTCCGGTCTCGCCCGCGGCGTCAACCCCTCAAACACCACCGTCGGCGCCGCCTCCGCCTCATCTTCCACCTCGACGTACGTCACCGTCGCCACGTGCGGCGTCACCCACACCCCCGCGCGTTCGCGCAGTTCTTCGTCTTTATCCCAGTGCGTCGCGCCCGCGCCGTCTTGCGCCCAAAACTCCACGCCGCTCGCGTCGTCGTCCACCCCCGACACGCCCGCCGCGTACGTCTCGTACACGGCCTTGGCGAACGCCTCGAGCGCGCACCGCGGGGCGTTCGCGGGAGACCACCATCGTTGACCGTCCGCCACCAATCGGTCGCACGCCGTCGCGAGCGCGCGTCGCGCGCGCTCATCCGTCACCGCGCTCGACACCGCGCGCGAGCCGTAATACCGTGCCTCCGCGTCGTCGTCACCGTCCACACACGCCCCGTACACGCGTCCGCTCGCATCCTTGACGACGAACAGGTCGTCCAACGCGTCGTCGTCGGCGGCGGCGTCGTCGGCCGCGGCGTCGAC
>Ga0255774_10003620_pt1 | contig 11297 bp, 10 predicted proteins | sample 101ome_17_FD_179972 | JGI IMG/M metagenome (GOLD analysis project Ga0255774, IMG submission 179972) | Coastal salt marsh microbial communities from the Groves Creek Marsh, Skidaway Island, Georgia - 101407AT metaG (version 2) | ecosystem: Environmental > Aquatic > Marine > Intertidal zone >...
AGCCTGACCTCCTATGACATGAGCAATTTTCCAACCGAGATTAACTGCATCTTCCACCGCAGTATTATATCCAAGTCCTCCAGTAGGAGTGAATAAATGAGCAGCATCGCCGCCTATGAGTACTCTCCCTTCGATAAATGAATTCGACACAGCGGCGTGACCAGCAGTCCATGGCATGTGGGACAATATTTGACATTCGATTTCTACTCCAACTGCCTCCCAAAAAAGTCTTTTGGCGTTGTCGTCTGTTATTTGGTCCTCTTGTTCTTGCTCCGAAAGTTGGGTGTGAAATGCAAATTCACCCAAACCATCCACTGCAGCCATGAATGCTCTTCGGTTTTGATTAAATGTCCAGTGCATCCATGCAGGTTTTGTTTTTGTAACCCTGTAAAAGTCCTCGCATCGAAGATAAACAGCATACATCCGGCCACCCATGAAATGGCGTTTTTTCCCAAATTCACCTTCTAATTTCTTTCTTAATGAACGGCGAACCAAGCTTTGAGCACCATCAGCACCAATTAAGAACTTGGCTTGAATTTGTTTAGGAGTGGATGATTTTTGATGCTTGTAGGACGCTACCACGCAATCATTCGATTGCTCAAATTCCAAAAGCTCAGTTGAAAATGAAACGTCAATGCTAGCGCATTCTTGCGCATATTTTAATAATACGCGCTCAACGAATTTTTGACTTACGCGGTGGGGGGCTTCCGCTGCCGTCCAAGAGCCACTATTTGAGAGAATCTTTTTCGCTGCATCGGACGCAGACGGTAATTCAAAACGCCCGAGTTCATCCTTGGTAAAGCGTGTATAATAAGCTATGTCAGTTGGGTATTCTTTCGGTAGGCCAAGCTCGCGTATTTCTTTCGCGAAGCCTAATCTGCGAAAATATTCCATTGTGCGTGCTTGTGTAGCGTTGGCTTGTGGATTGAAAGCGGTAGTAAGCTTTTTATCTATAACTAACGCTTTAATATTGCGGCGACCTAATTCGATTGCCAACATCAAGCCAAATGGTCCAGCGCCTACTATCAGAACATCAGTGCTTTTCATTTGCTTCCTTAGTTCTCCAATCGAACAAACAATATTAACTTAATATCGTCAAAGATTGTTTTGCAAAGGAAGATCAGCATGCAATTTCGCTGAACCTCGTTATTTCATGAGATGCATGTTCACAAACACAAGTCACACATCAAAGCTTCGATTTAGCTTTATCAATCCGCAAATGCTCAACTCCGTGCTAGAACAAAGTCAAATTCAACTTCCCATTGTTTCTGATCACTGCCAATCGGAGTTTTATCGGTATATTGCGCGATCAAGCTTTCCTTAACTCCAAATACCGCATCGGAATGAATATAAGGATCATCTGGATCAAAAGTATGGGTTGTAAGTGTCTCAAACCCATCTGCCTCGATGATGTAGTGCAGATGCGCAGGACGGAAGGGATGCCGCCCCATGCGCGCCAACATTTTCCCAACAGGTCCATCGTCTGGGATGGGATAGAATTTTGGCCGTACTGCGTTGAACCAATAGCGGCCTTGGTCATCTGTCCGAAACACACCGCGCAAATTGAAATCGGGTTGATGCCCCTTTTGCTGAACATCATAAAATCCTTCATCATTGGCCTGCCAAACATCGACCTTGGCATTGGGGATCGGCGCACCGTTGGTGTCCAATACTCGACCCTTGACCAACATGGGTTCACCCTTTTGATCCAAGCAAATGTTGCTGCCCAATTCCAGTTCAGGTGCGTTTGCCACGTGAAATGGACCTAGAACGGTGGATTCCGATGCGCCAGAGGGTTTGCGATTATTGATGGCATCCACCAGCATGGACACACCCAACACATCAGACAGTAATATGAATTCCTGTCGCCAATCATCGCACATATGGCCCGTTGCGGTCAGGAATTGAATTGCCTGAAACCACTCGTCTTGGGTCGGCTCAATCTCTTTCACTGCTGCATGCAGGTGACGGATCAGCACGGTCATGATGTCTTTAAACCGCGGATCGGTGGTGTCGGCGATGCGTCCTGCTACAACCTCGGCAGAGTTTTCTTCGATAAAGTATCCAGTTTCCATGTGCTGTCCTATCGTGCCAAAATTGCGTTCATAACGCGTGTAAGTTCGGATTTTGGATCCTCGGCCAACTCATCCGCTCGCCATGCTACGTGATGGTCGGGCCGCACCAAAATGCAACCCGTGTCAGAAACTTCGCTTGCCCGTGCCCAATCGCCAATATGATCCACATATTCTTGACGGGGGCCAATGACATGCACGTTGATGTCCATACCAAACTCTGCGCCAACCTGTGTGGCGGCCTCATTCCAGGCCTCTCCTCCAATACCCGTCAGCAATGTGAATTCTCCGTGACCGCAAAGGTCCAGTGTCGAAACCTTCTCCCCATTTGATCCGCGAAAGACCCATGTGTGTGGCAAACGCGCGCCCGGCCATGTAGTGGGCTGGAAATGTAATTCTGCGTCCAAGTCAAATGCGGGTTCCATCTGTCCATCCGTGACCACTGCGGTTGAGCGATAGCGTTGGTTCATTTCCACCCCATGGGCATCAAATTCATATTTTTTGAACGCAATCGCATCGCGCAGGGCTGCGCGTTGTGCCTCGGCATCGGGGCCAGTGTCGCATCGCGCGTCCATATTTTGTTTGATTAACTCAATATCTGTGCCGCCCGTCATCCCAAGTGCTTGGAAAATCGGGCCAAATTCTCCAATCGATTGATTGGCGCGTGTCACGATCTGTTTTGCGATTGGGGCCCGTTCTTCTGAATAGCTATCCAAGAGCGCTTGACCTGCTTGGCCCTTTAGGACAGCGGCAAGTTTCCATGCAAGGTTAAAGGAATCTTGAATGGATGTATTTGATCCTAGGCCGTTTGATGGAGGATGGCGATGTGCAGCGTCGCCCATAATGAATACACGACCCTTTTGCAGGGATGTCGCATAGGCATCATTCACGGTCCATGTGTTCGCAGATAGGAGTTCGATTTCCAGTTCTGGATCGCCCACCAATTGGCGTGCGACGCCCGTTGCAAATTCGGGTGTCACCTCGGGTGCAGTTTCGTTGATGTCATATCCCCAAACGATCAACCATTCGTTCCACGGACGGATCATACGCACCAATCCCATGCCGATCCCGCCAACATCGGCCCCAGGTTGCATCACCCAGTATAGGACAGATGGGCGGTGCGCGACGTATTTGGACAGGTCCGCCTTGAATAGAATGTTCATCGAACCACCGACGGCCATTTGCCCCTCGATTGGGGTATCGATATGTTCGGCAACCAATGAATTGCCACCATCGGCGCCGATTAGATACTTTGATCGCACCTGAAATTCGCGTCCTGACAAACGATCCAGCAGGGTCGTTGTGACCCCATCAGCATCCTGTTCATGTGAAAGGTATTCGGTGGACATGCGCGATTGTGTGCCCCGCGAACATGCCGTTTTGAACAGCAGAGGTTCCATAAAGGTTTGCGGGAGATCGTTCATAAAGCTGGGCGATGACAGTTCATGTTCCGCACGTGACAGGGGATGTGTGCCCCAACTTTTCATGCGGCCAATTTCTTCACCCGCAAGGCTTTCGCAAAATACATTTTCGCCCATTAAATCCTGTTCTGTGGCCTGCATATAGGCCTCTTTCTCAACGTCATGGCCTAGATCGCGCAACACCTCCATTGTGCGTTGATTGGTGATATGCGCACGTGGTGTGTTTGCCAACCAACGATAGCGGTTTACCACCATATTATCGATTCCATAGCTTGACAGCAGTGCCGCGCAAGAGGAGCCTGCTGGGCCTGTGCCGATGATGAGAACGTCTGTCGTAATCTCAGCCATTATTTTTATCCTCCGAGTTTTGATTTTTATTAACTAACCGTCGTTGAACGGGAAAGATTTGGATGCCAGTTCTCTGGGAAAAAAGACCCCAGAGTCCTTTGGGAGCAAACAGTATGATCGTGATGCCAATCACCCCGAGGATAAGCAGATACCAACTGCCATAATCCGCCAGCATGTTTTGCAATAGGAAAAAGACGATCACACCGATGATGGGGCCTTCGATTGTGCCGATGCCGCCGATTACGACAATGAAAATCACATAGGCGGTCCAATCCAACACACTGAATGCGGCATCGGGTGAAATTCGCGCCTTTTGCATGTAAATCAATCCACCTGCCAATCCCGTCCCCAAAGCCGAGATCAAAAAGACAAACCATTTGATGGCAACTGCGTCGACCCCTAATGATTTTGCGGTCGTAAAATTATCACGCAAAGCAGAGAGACCCAAACCACGGCGGCTGCGCAACAGCCAATAGATGAAACCAATGGTCAGCACCGCCATTATCAGCGCTAGCCAATAGGCCAAAATATCGCGTGCGGCGGATGTTTTGACATCCAAAAGGTCTTTAACCCATTCAACCCCCCGCATGTTTTTGGTGGCTGAACGGGGCAGGGACGTGCCCGTGCCGCCGCCCAGTTGCTTCCATTGCGCGACACTTAGTCGGGTGACCTCGGCAATTACCCACGTTCCGATTGCGAAATAGGCGCCCTGTAGGCGAAACGCAAAAAACGCGGTTGGGATCGCAAGGATCAGCGCGGCAAGCCCCGCGATCAGGATCGACGGGACAGGATCCCATCCCTGCAAGATAACCATCCCAAACATCGCATAGGCCCCCATGCCAACAAAGGCCTGTTGACCAACCGAGACAAGCCCGCCATAGCCCGCCAATAGGTTCCACCATTGGGCAAGAACCAACATCGTGAGGATGAAAAATATGTCCTGTATCGTTGCGCGACCTGCGAAAAACGGCAGCGCAACCGCTATGATCAGGACGATAATTCCGCCGTAAAACGCGATTTTGGACGCGCGGGTTTTTGTTTCTACGTGATACATCAGTCAAAGGCCCTTGGCATTAATCCACGTGGTTTGATCGAAAGCACCACCAAAAACGCAATGTGCCCTGCAAGGATCTGCCACTCTGGGTTAATTGTTGCGCCGATGGTTTGTGCAACACCAATGATGATCCCCCCAAGTAGTGTTCCCCAAAGCGATCCTAATCCCCCGATGATCACGGCCTCGAATGCATAGATCAGACGGGCGGGGCCAATGCTTGGATCAAAGTTTGCACGAATGCCCAGGTACAACGCGGCAATCACAGCGATCACCATGGCAAGCCCCATGGCGGTGGCAAAAATCGAATTCGGGCGTATACCCATCAACTGCGCAGTGACGGGATCATCCGAAGTGGCGCGAAACGCACGACCCAATTCCGTTTTGAATGAAATGTGATTAAGGATGATAATCGCAAGAACGGCGGTGAAAAAGGTCATGACGGGTAGGATACCTACCGTGATTGGTCCAAGGCTGAGTGAGGCGGTTTCCAATGCCCCAACTGACAGCCGCCGACTATCGGCAGACCATGTTTCCAACAACGCGTTTTGCAAAACAATCGATAATCCAAATGTAACCAAAAGCGGTGGCAAAATATCTGGGCCCAAGACACGATTTAAAACCAATCGTTGAAGGAGCCAACCAATGCCAAACATCACGGGTGCCGCAACAAAGGCTGCCACAAACGGGTGAATGCCCAATAAGCTGACAAAGGCCAATGTGATATAGGCCGAAAAGACGATCAAATCGCCATGGGCCAAATTCACCAGACGCATAATTCCAAAAACAAGGCTTAGACCCGCCGCAAACAGCGCGTAGAGCCCACCCAACAAAATGCCCTGAATAAGACTGTCGATCCAAATCATTTCGTGATCCTTCCGAAATAGGCGTCTTGTATGTCTTCGCGTGTCAGATCGTTTGGTTTGCCGCTTAGGGTGACGCGCCCTTCCATCATGCAATACACACGATCCGCAACCTTAAGCGCCTGCGCGATATCCTGTTCCACAACGATCACGGATGCGCCGCTCGCTTTGATTTTGGGGAAGGCTGCATAAATGTCCCTGATCACCACAGGGGCAAGGCCAAGGCTGATTTCATCGCATAACAACACCTTGGGGTTTGATATTAAGGCGCGTCCAATCGCAACCATTTGCTGCTGCCCCCCTGATAGCGACGTGGCGGGTGCATCTGCTTTTTCCTGCAAGATTGGAAAGAGGTCGTAAATCGCTTTAAGCGTCCAATATCCGTTTACCTTTCGGCCAAACGTTCCGATTAGTAGGTTTTCTTTGACGCTCAGGGAAGTGAACAGTTTACGTCCCTCGGGGATCATTGCGATCCCATCCCGCATTACGGCATCGCTTTCCTTGGCACCGATTGCAGTTCCCTCATACAACACACTGTTCGATGCATTGCGCAATACGCCTGAAATGGATCGCATCAGGGTGGTTTTTCCAGCGCCATTCGCACCGATGATGGCAATGGTTTCACCCGAGTTCAGTTCGATATCAACACCGAATAGTGCCTGAAAATCTCCGTAATAGGCGGTCAGGTTGTGTGTTGTCAGTAGGCTCATCAGGTATCAATCCCTAAATAGATTTCCTGAACCTCTCGGCTTGCCATAATATTCTGCGGTTCGCCCAAGGCGATCACTTTGCCAAAGTCCAAAACCAAAAGCTGCTCAACAACCGAGGTGAGCGCGTGTAAAACATGTTCAATCCAAATGATTGTCACGCCGCTTGCATGAATACCTTTGATCGTTTCGATCAAGGACATGCATTCTGCCTCCGTCAGGCCGCCTGCAATTTCATCCAGCATCAAAAGCTTTGGATGCGTCGCCATGGCGCGCGCCAATTCTAGGCGTTTGCGCTCCAAAAGGGATAATTTAGATGCGGGTGTATTTGCCAAATGCATCATTTCAGTTTGTTCCAAAATGTCTGCACATTGGTTAATCGCAACGCTTTCGGAAATGTTTTGGCCAAAACAAGCCGCAACCAGAACATTCTCAAATACGGAAATATTGTCAAAAGGTTGTGGGATTTGAAAGCTACGCCCCATGCCCATTAATGTGCGCTGCATAGGGGGTGTTTTGATGACATTGCGTCCCAAAAACTCAATGCGCCCTTGATCGGGATCTATATTGCCTGTGATCAAATTAAACAATGTGGATTTCCCAGCACCATTTGGCCCAATGATCCCAAGCGCCTGTCCCTGCGGCACATCAAATGTGATGTCCTGCGCAACTCGTAGGGCTCCAAACGATTTATGAACGCCCGATAATTTTAGAATAATCATAAGATACCCTTTGACTTGTCGGGGCCACAAAGGTGCAGCCCCGATCAATGTATCCGTTTATGAAATTTCTTCCATCACGCCGCCCGTTGGGATCATGGGAGCGGTTTGATTGTCGACGATGACCAAATCGTAACCACCGCCATTCTTCAGGCGCCATTGACCACCAACAAGCGGCGTTTTGGCGACGTTCCGCACTGCAAACGGAGGCAACCCAGCACCATTCCATGCAACATTCCCCACGATGGTGTTTAGGTTTGTGGCTGCGATTGTTTCTACAACTGCATCTCCATCGCCTGCGTCCGATGTCCGTCCAAATACATCTTTTGCAACCTCAAACAGGGCATGCACAAAACCAATGGGTTGGGTCCATTGACGGCCTGTTGCGGCGGTATAGCCTGCGGCCAATTGACCTGCGCTCATCCCATTTAGAGAAGAACTAAACGGATGGCTGGGCGACCACCAAACTTCAGATGACAGGTTGTGACCTGCATCGCCCAATGCCTCAACTGCGACGGGGAACAAAATCGCCTTGCCGATTGATGCGGCCTTTGGCGCGAAACCCTGTTGTTTTGCTTGGGTCCAGAATGTTGTGAAATCAGGTGGGATCGGCACACCCGTTACAATATCACAGTTCGCGGCCTTGTAAGCGTTGATCTGCGCTGTGAAATCATCCGTAAGGTTTTGATAGCGTCCCGGGTCCGTTAGGGCATATCCCTGCGCTTCTAAAACAGGGGGGAAACCAACGACGGGATCGCCCCATGCGTTTCCGTCCCCATCATTTGGATATAATCCACCGACTTGTTTGTTGGTGTCCAATTGGTTCCACATATTAGTGAAAACAGCGATGATATCCTCAAGCCCCCAGAAGAAGTGGAAAGAATAATCAAACGGTTCCCATGATCCTGGGTCGCCAGGATTACCCTGTTGTCCGATGAAATACGGTTGCCACGGTGCAACGGTTGAAATCACAGGAACTTCTTCGGCCTCACAGGTGGTTGCAACGGGGTTCGTTGTTTCAGGAGTTGAGGCGACCAACATCAAATCGATTTCATCATCGATGATCAATTCCTTGGCCACTTCTGCTGCGCGGTTCGGGTTTGATTGGCTGTCCTTTACGATAACCTCAAAATCATCCCCCGAAGAGGCCAAGAAATTGTTGATGATAAAGTTGTCGGCTTCGGAAAATGCGGCCAGCGGGCCTGATTGTGGGCTGACGTAGCCCAGTTTGATTTTTGCACCACTAGCCAGCGCAGGGGCGGCAAGGCCACCTGCAGACAGTGCAAGGCCAGCTGCAGTGCCAGTTTTAAGTAATTTACGACGCGTTAACATAATGTCCTCCATTGGATTTACGTCAGTTCTGGCGGCTCTCCCGCCCAAGCTTGTTTAAGAATGCGCAGGATCGCATCCTTGGTGATATCGCGCGGATTCCAGTACGGTTTTTCTATCGCGATCTGGACCGCGCGTTCCAGATCGGTTTCCAATAGTCCAAGATCGGCCAATCGCATGGGCGCGCCGAGGGTCTTGGCAAATGTCCAAAGTGCATGACCAGCCTGAGTGTCGCTAAATATCTGAGCGACGGGCGCAAGCTCGGCCTTTGCAACGACTTCGTTAAAGGCGATGGCGTGGGGTAATATGATCGCATGCGTTTCCGCGTGGGGCAGGTTAAAGCTACCCCAAAGCGCGTGGCATAATTTGTGGTGTAGCGCCATGCCAACTGTGCCCAGAACCGCACCACAGGCCCAAGCGCCCCGCAATGTATCTTCACGGGCCTGAACATTTTTCGGACCTTGCGCAACCTTTGGCAGCCCGTCCGCGAAACAACGAATTCCATCTAATGCCAAGTCGCGCGTCGCCTCTGTCGCCTCTTTCGCATAAAGCCCTTCGGCCGCATGCGCGATTGCATTTAGGCCGCTGGTGACACTCATCGCAATCGGGAGCGATGTCACAAGCTCTGCATCATAAAGGACAGTTGCGGGGCGTACCTTGGCATCTGTCAGCGTTGTTTTGATGCCGTTTTCCGTCTGCCCCAGAATTGGGGTCGCTTCGCTGCCTGCATAGGTGGTTGGCACAGCGATTTGGGGCAGGGCAGTGTTCAAAGTGATCGCCTTGCCCAACCCAATGGTCGATCCACCACCAATAGCGATCACACAATCTGCTTTGATTTCACGTGCATGGGCAACCGCGTCGCGTGTCACGTCCACAGGCGTGTGCATGGCTGCACGTGAATAAATACCCGCCGCATGATCCCCAATAATGGACGCAATTTCATGTGCTGCATCGCATTGTTCTGGGGTTGTCAGAACCATCGCGCGCGATAAACCCATATCATCCAAAATGTGACCAAGGGTATGGCGGCCCCCGATTTCAAAGTGTACGTTTTGTTTTGTTAGCGCGTCCAGCACGGTCGATATTCCCCCTTTGATGAAAAGGGTATCGCCAAAAAATTTTATGTTGATCGAATTTTATTTGAGCTACATAACTTATTGTTATGAACTTAGACCCGCGATTGTTATCAATTCTGGCGGCCATCGTTGATCACGGTGGGTTGACCGAAGGCGCAAAGGCGCTTGGCAAATCACAGCCAAGCGTTTCGCGTTCGCTTTCAATGCTTGAAGACCGCGTGGGGACGCATCTTTTTGAACCGAATAAACGCCCGTTGGTTCCCACATCTTTTTGCCTGTCGCTTGCGGCAGAGGGGCGAAAAGTGCTTGAGGCGCAACGCACCTCTGCTATGTTAATCACACAGTATAAGGGCGGAAAAAGTGGGGCGGTGCGCATTGCTGGAACCCCATTTTTCATGGACGGCGTTATTTCCGAAATGCTGGCATCATATCAGATGGAACACGCAGGTTTGCGCATTGATCAAAGCTATGGATACGCCAGCGAAGTGAAAACGGGTCTGCGCAGTGGCAGTTTGGATTTAGGTGTTTTGCCGATGAACGAAGCCGAGGTCGATGCGGATTTAGAATTTACGCCAATTCTGCCAGGTCGCAATGTGATTGCCTGTCGCGTTGGACATCCATTGTTGCGTAAAAAAGGCCTGCGGGTTGGGGATATTGCGGAATACGCCTGGATCGCGCCCCCTGCGAATTCGCCCCTATACCACGATTTGCGTCGCGTGCTTGAGGGGATTGGCGTACGTGATTTTAAGGTCAGCTTTAGTGGTGGATCGCTGAGCGCCGTTTCAAACGTTTTGACGGGGTCCGATGCATTGACGGTTCTGCCCTATTCGGTTGTTTACAGCCTCAGACGCCAAAACAAATTGGCGGCGTTGTCTGTGAAGATAGATCACCCTGATCGGAAGTTAGGATTGCTTTATCCAAAAGGGGCATTGTCGCCCGCAACATCTCGTTTCATTAAATATTTAGAGGCAGAATTTAAAAACCTGTCCAACGTCATCCAGCGGCATGAGCAAAACGAATTGTGGCGGCATGGTGGGAAACGGAATTAATAACTTGGGCGATTAGTAATGATCAGGACCGCTTATTATCTATCTATGTGTTGATTGTTCATCCATATCTACAATCAAATGTCACTTTCTGATCGTCTTTTAGGGAGGTCATCCCCGATCTCTCGAGTGCAAAGTTATGCACAAACACATCCTTGCCACCTATGTCAGGTGCGATGAAGCCGAAACCCTTCTTGGAGTTGAACCATTTCACTGTGCCATTGGCCATGTGAGGTCTTCCTTATTTAATCGCTGCCCGCGACATGCGGCAGCTTGGCTGCTTACAACAGTGTCTAGCGCTGTGAGCCGATAAAGGGAGACAGGGGGTCGAATGAAGATTCATAGCACTTCAAGGATAGTGATGGTCTGATAAGGTTTCAAGATAAAGGTTATCTTATTGTCCATGTTTCACTTTGCCAAGTTGGCATCTAGCCGGTATAAGTCATAGGCCGCTAGGTATCCTGGCTGCCCGAAAAGGAAAGCCAGAATGTCGTTTAGCGATTTGGCGAAGAAAGAGACCACCAACTAAAAGGCTATTCCTGAGGAGGCTTGCGAGTCTGATATCGTACATTTCATTTTCCTTAGTTGCATTACGACCTGGTTCCGACTTACCCCTCATCTCGCACAAACTTTGGTATTCTGTATTGATCGAAAGCAGTCTTGAA
>Ga0255774_10003623_pt1 | contig 11285 bp, 6 predicted proteins | sample 101ome_17_FD_179972 | JGI IMG/M metagenome (GOLD analysis project Ga0255774, IMG submission 179972) | Coastal salt marsh microbial communities from the Groves Creek Marsh, Skidaway Island, Georgia - 101407AT metaG (version 2) | ecosystem: Environmental > Aquatic > Marine > Intertidal zone > Salt...
AGTGGCGACACGGGAATGTCACGGAAGCAATCGGGTTAATGCGCGGAAATTTCACGAAAGCCGGGTTCGGATTCGATGGTAAAGACCCGTTAGATTTGTTGAACGATTTAGAAACTGGATTGAAAAAAAAACATTTTCGCATGGGATTAGGAAACGGCGAAGACGAGGACGAAGAAGATGAAGATACTTTTTTGAACCGAAATAGTAAAGAAGATGGAACGGATAGCAACGAAGACGAAGACGAAGACGAGGAAACGGTGTTGAATAGAGTCAAAGCGAGACGAGAAAAAGCACGATTAGAAAACTTGAAACTTCTCGGCGGCGACAACAAGGACGACGAGGACGAAGCCAATAAAAAGTCAGAGTTACACTTTCCCACAAAGACAAAAGAGGATAAAGAAGTGGACATAGACGAAGTCGGTGGAGGCGGAGTGTTAGCCTCGGGCGGCTCTGAAGATTTACTCAACGCCAAACGTGGCGAGAAAGGAGATATCATCACCACCGAAGAGGACGAGGAAGACGAGAAGGACGAAAAGAAGACGAAAGAAGAAGACGCGGCGACGTTACAGGAAAGATTAGCAGCTAATTTCGTTCAGCACGATGAATCGTAAAGCAGACAGCAATACATACACATAAATCTACATCTACACTACTTCGATTTCTCGCACGTTGCTCGGTAATTTCCCTTTCGCGCCTTTCAAAATCATCTGCGACATTCCGCCGATATCCATCTTCGCTTTTCGTCTCTCGCCTCCGGTACTCCAAAGCTCGTAATCTTTCCCAATCGTCTCTAAAAACCACGGCAACGTCGCTCCTAAAACAAAACTCGCAATCTCGTTTAGTCTCGGTCCTATCTTTGCAAACACACCTTCCGTAAAAGTCCCACTAAACTCCAACTGACTCTCAATGTGGTGCTCGTTCCCTCCTCCGGAAGTCGTCGCCATCACGCTATTGACCACCCTGACGCAACCGATGCTCTTATTCATCGCGTCCACGATTTTCCCATTCTTCCCGCTCACATCGATCATCTCTGCTTTTTCCAGCGTTTGTTTCACCCCACTCTCGGTCTCTTCGATTTTGACCCGTCCTTTTGCCTCGACGGTGAGAAATAGGAATTTCTGAACTCCAGTAGAGACAACGAACGCACTTCCATCGTCCACCATTTCGACTTTATCTTCGTCTATGACGTTGTATTGACTCGCCGGAAGCTTGCAATACGCGGTCGGACTTTTACTCTCATCCTCGTCGTCATCGCTCTCAATTCTCTTCACGTCGACTTGGAACCTTCGCTTGACGTTTAACGTCGTCGATTTAATCGTCGACTTTGATGTCGTCTTTTCCACATCCGGCACGACTTTTTCCAGCGAAGCGTCGTACTCGAATTTTTCTCCACCACCATCGACGCCGCCGCCGTCTTCGGATGAAGAAGAAACAGAAAAAGAAGACTTCCCGCGACGACTTCGAAAAGGAGGACGCGACAGAGAAGAAGACGAGGAGGGTGAAAGTAGCGCGCGCATGCGTATTGTTGTTGTTATTTATGCGTGCGTATCGCGCAAAAGCGTGTTTTTCTCGCGAATTTCCACTCTTTTCTTTTTCCAATTTGGCAGCAAAAACTTTTCTTTTACGTACGCGCGTGGAAATATATGACGAACGACGACGCGCCTTCCTCCGCTCTTCGAAAAGAAGACGAGGCAAACGGAAGAGCGTTCGCGCGAAACAAAACGATCGATTTAAAGCGAGACGACGTGTACGCGCTCGTGAGAATAGAGTTGGAGAAGAAAACGAAAACGAACGGAGACGACAACGAACTTTTACCAAAGGGAGGAGGAGGAAGAAGAACAACGACGACATCGACGACGACGACGGATGCGCCCGCCGGGGCTCTTCCGGTGCCGAAAATGACGAGAGGGACGTTTTTAGAAATCATCGAGAACGCGCTGCTCGTCATGCGAGGCTCGATTGGCGGGAACATCGAGAAACATTTGCTGCATTTTGAGAACGAAGACGAAAAGAGGAAGAAGAAGAAGAGCAAAACCGCCGGCGTCGGCGCGGTGCGAGCGAAGAGGAAAGATTTGGAAACGTTTACGAGCGCTTTGCGAGGATACGACAGATTGTATAAAACGACCGAGAATAGCGAGGACGTTGGTTTACGGATAGAGATAGTTTGCGTGGCGAATTCGCTGTTGGATGTGGTTGGGATCAAACGCGAAAGAGACGCGGTGGAAAGGCTGTTGCGGGGAGGAGAATGACGCGAGGAGGAGATTGAGAATAGATAAATATGTACACGTAGGATAGATGCTAATAGATCTAATACAACTCTAAATTTTATTAAACAGAAAACCCACGAAACGACGTTTCAGCTCTCACCCCGTATCGCTTTCTCCGTCAAAACGCCGATGTGCGGCAGGCACCGGTACGCGCCGTTATAATCTAATCCGTAACCGACGACGAACTCGTCCTCGCACTCGATGCCGATGTACAATCCATCCTCCGGATCTTCCTCATTCCCTCGCGCCAGTAACGTCTCGAACGCTTTCGTGCACTCCGCTCTTCTTCTCGCTTGTTTATTCAGCAACGTCGCGCAGTGCACGTCCGCGGCGCCCAGCGCGTACAGTTTCTCGCACAGCGCCACGAGCGTGTTCCCGGTGTCCACGATGTCTTCGATGACCACGACTGTTTTACCCGCGACGTCTCCTTTCACCTCCACGCCTTTGACTTCCTCCCCGCCTTTCCCAGACGCGTCGACGTTTTCGTACGACGTCGCCACGCACGATCCGAGTTCCACGTCCACCATTATTATCGTACTCTCGTTGTTAGTAGTATTCGCTTTCTCGTACACGCGTCGCATCACGTCCGTCGCGAAAAACATCGCGCCGGTCATGCACGGAAGAAAGAGAACGTTCTCGTACGCGGTCGGTCCGAATTTAGCGTCGAGTGTAGATGCGATCTTTTCCACGGCCGAGGCGATTTCGTCTCGATCGTGCAACACGCGCGAGATTGGGTCCGCGCTGAACTTCATCGAGCAGATAGATAAAGAGCGAGAGAGAGAGGGAAAAGCGGCGTGTCTGTCGTTTGGAGGTTTTTATTCTATAACGAACTTTTCAAAATTTGTACGCGTATTCACGCAATAAAATACTTTCAAGACGCCGCCCCCGCCCCCGCGGCGCGCGAAGAAGAAGAAGCAGAGTTCTTCAGCGTTTCCTCTCTGACGTTTTCGTCCTCGCCAACCTCGCACTCGCTCTCGACCACGCACTCTTTCAACGTGCTGTTCTTACCGACGACGGCGTTTTCACCGACGACGCAGTTTACGATTTGACAGTTTTCTTCGATTATCGCCGACGAACAGACGACGGAGTTTGTGATTTTCGAGTTGGCGCCTATGCGCGCGTCGTGGGAGATGACGGAACGTTTGACGTGCGTTTTTTCGCCGATGAAGACGCCGGAGAGGACCGCGCATTGCGCACCGATTATGGCTTTACCTCCAAGTTCGACGTCGGAGGCGACGTAATTCTCGTGTCTCTGAGAAGGTTCTCGGCCGACTAAAGATTGCGCCGAAGAAAGAATCTCTTTGCTGATTTCGAGAAAGTGCGGAGAAATGCGCTCGATTTCGCACGCAAAATTATCTCGAGGTTGTTCCGGACGACAAATGACCGCCACGACCGGCTTTTCGCTCGCCGCGTTGAAAATGTCGCCGTCGACGACATTTTCTTTACCGACGTCGTCGTTGTTGTTCGCAACCATTCTCCAAAACTGCGCTTTACACATCTCCGGAACGACGTCGTTCTTCAAAGACAAGCTCTTCGCGCTACCACTATTAGATGATAATTTCTTCAAGCATTCCACCAACGCCTCGGTTTGAAAACAATACACTCGCACGTCTCTGTAGCGCACGCTCGCCTGGACGTTGCCGACGGAATCTAGCGCCGACCGATTGATCTTCACCGTCTTCTCGCTCTCGCTCGCAGAGAACACTAACCTCTTGATTAACTTATTACTAACGCCGCTACCACTACTATAATTGCTAGAAGAGATGTCTAAATCGTCGCTCAATCCGATGTACTTCGCGCCTTTCGGCGCCCTCCCGTACTTGGTATCGATCACGTCCCAAACTCTCCTTTCCGATAACAAAACCGTCGCCGACGCGTCCGCGCGTCTGTGCGCCATGATTATCTCCTCCAAAGGGACGTCGAACACCGTCTTGTGAGAAATGATGACCACATCTCCTCCTCCGTCCTCCGTCGTTTTTTCGTCGTCGTTCAAAACCTCTCTCAGCACGTCTGCGTCTCCTTTCCCGATTCCTCCCGCGCCGGCGCTCACTTCCACGACATCAAACGCCACCCGCGAAACTTTATTGTTGTTGTTGTTGTTGTTGTTATTCCCGTTGTTGCTGTTGCCACGCGTCGACGCGCGCACCTTCTCCACGCACTCCCTCGCGAACTGCCCGCCGTCTCTCTCCGTCACCACCACGCGACACGAGTCGATGAGCGCGCACTTTTGCACCGCTTCCAACGCGTAAACGAGTAAAGGTTTAAACGCGACGAGGTGTTCGCAGGATGGTTTTTTCTTGTCGGAAGAGACGAAAGATAACGCGTTGTTGTCTCCTTCCTCGAAGAAGGTGCCGGCGAGGACGACGGCCTTCATGTGTGTCTCTCGGCGCGTATCTCTCGCTCTCGCGCTTTGGAGTTTTTTTTTCTCTCGAGTCGTTTTGGCATTTTTTGTATTTAGGGTTTAGGGTTTAACCCTAAATTCTCACAAAGAGCAAAAAAGAAGATTTTCCCAACAACCCACACACATTCATCCGTCGTCGCGGTTTGCTGCTGCGATTATTCGTCTCTCTCGATAATATCGTCCGTTCTTGTTGAGAGGGGAGAGGCAGGCAGGAGGCTTCTTCGTCCTTCTTCTTTTCGCTCGCTCTTTCTCGCGTGATAATAATAACATAACTCTTTATAATTATAGAAAAGCATATACATAATAAAGAGAGAAAATCGAAATGTCGTCGGACCCGCTGAACAATCTGAAAATAAAAGCGAGTTCGAAAGTGAAGGAGCTCATCTCCACGGCGCAAGCGAAGAGAGAACAAGTCGAACGGAGCGCGACTGGGAACCACTCCGGGAAACATTCGTTGGCGTACAAGTGCGTGCGGTTGAGAGAGCTGGTGAGGCTCGTCAGGAATGCAAAGACGCAAGCGGAAGAGAGGAGCATAATTGCGAAAGAGTCCGCAGCCATACGAGACGCTTTCGCGGACTCGAGACTTTCCGGGCCGTTTCGGCACAGGAACGTGGCGAAGCTGCTGTTCATGCACATGCTCGGGTATCCGACGCATTTTGGGCAGATGGAGTGCGTGCAACTCACGGCGATGCCGGATTTCGCGAATAAACGATTGGGATATTTAGGATTGATGGTGTTGATGGACGAGCGCTCGGAGGTGACGATGTTGACGACGAACAGCGTGAAGAGCGATTTGATGAGCAAGAACGTGTACGTGGTTGGGTTAGGTTTGTGCGCGTTGGGAAATATATGCACCAGCGAGATGGCTCGAGACGTGAGCGAGGAGGTGAGGAAGTTGATGCTGTCCAAGAATAGCTACGTGAGAAAGAAGGCGGCGCTGTGCGCGATTCGAGTGGTGAAGAAAGTGCCCGAGTTAGCGGAGAGTTTTTTAGAGCCGTGCGAGAGGTTGTTGAACGATAGACATCACGGAGTGTTGTTAGCTGCTGTAACATTAGCGTACAGGTTGTGTGAAGGACCTTCGGACGTTTTCGAGGATACCGAGGATGTGAGGAAAGCGGACGAGATTGACGGCGAGTTCGACGAAGACGCCGCGGACAGAGCGGTTGAACGATTGAGAAAGAAAGTTGGGTCGTTGTGCAAGGTTTTGAAATCGTTAAATTCACAACAAACGAAAAAGAAAACGAGCGCGTCGGGCTCCTCGACTGCACAAAACAATGGTAATCAACAAAACGAACACGACGTCGGGGGTCACTCGGATCCCTTTTTACAGGTGAACATTTTAAAACTCCTAAAAGTATTAGGTCGAGGATGTAGCGAGACGTCGGACGAAATGTCCGACACCTTGGCGCACGTGGCTTCCAACACGGAATTCTCTAGCAAAAATTTAGCCGGCGCTTCAATCTTGCTGGAATGCGTCGAATGCATCGTAGAAACAGAATCGGTTGGTGGATTGAGAGTGTTAGCGGTGAACATTCTCGGAAAATTTTTAGCGAGTAAAGAAAATAACGCAAAGTACGTCGCGCTGACGGCGCTGTCGTCTGTTGTTAAAATTGACCAAGGTGCGGTGCAACGACATCGGAAAACCATAGTCGAGTGCGTTAAGGATTCCGACGTGAGCATTCGGAAATCAGCGTTAAACTTGGTGTACAATTTAGTGAATACGAGCAACGTTCGAACGTTAGTGCCGGAACTTTTAGAGTATCTGAAAGTTGCAGACAAAGAGTTCAAGCGCGATTTAACGAAGCGCATTTCGACTCTGATTGGAGAGAACGCGCCAGACGACCGTTGGCGATGCGAAATGACCGTGGAGACGTTTCGTCAAGCGGGTGAATTCATGGACGATGTCGACCAAAGAACTTTTTGCGGCGTCGTGTCGCGAGGCGATGAAAAATTGCAAGCCTTGATTGGTAGAAGCATGTTCAAGGCGTGCGTTGATTTAGGAGAGAACGCATCGCAGCAGTTGAAATCGACGACGTGTTGGGTATGTGGCGAGTTTGCTGACTGCATAGCGCACGTGCCGACGTTGGAAAACGAAGAGAAGAATACGGTAACGATTCAAGATATCGTCGCCTTGTTAAAAGTTTTCTTAAAAGACGCGAAAGAGAGTGAAACTACGAAACAATACGCGTTGACGGCGATAACAAAAGTATCCGCGAGAGATCAATCGCAATCCGTGCAAGCAATCGAAGTGATGAAGCCGTTGCAAGCATCGGTCGATTTAGAATTGCAAGCCAGAGCGTGTGAATATTCACACATCATCGAAGCCGGGTCGGAGATGTTGACGACGGCGATGGAGCGCGTGCCGCCGCCAGAGGCGCCAAAGTTCGTCGAATTGGGGAAGAAAAAGCGACGAAAATCATTAGCGAGTAGTGCTGCTCGAGCCTCGGCGAGCGAGAGCGAGAAGAACAAGAGCGAAAGCGCCGCGTTGGGGGATTTGCTCGATTTCGGCGGCGAATCCGAAGCAGTACAAACGAGTGATGTTCCCGCAGCCTCGACCTCGCCTGCTCCAAAGGCTGTTGCTGCGGCGAATGTGTTAGACGATCTCTTCGCCGATATCGAGCCGATGCCAACTCCTGCACCAGTTTCGTCGTCACTTCCTTTTCCTGCAACTGAAAAAACAGCAACGAAACAACCGGAAATTCATCACTCTCCGCAAGTCTCTTTGGAGGACTTGTTGGGGGGTGGCGACGTTTCCATTTCTTCGGCGCCGGCATCTGCTTCGAAACCGACACCATCACAAAGTGTCGATCCACTCGCGGACTTGTTCGGTGACGTTTCTGCCACGCCTGCTCAATTCAACGCAAATCCCCAATCGATGGGAGCAATGGCAGCGACACCAACATCCGCGACAGGTCTGCTCGACGCGTTTGACGCCACAACTCCAGCGAACACGATGCCCGCGAGCACATCCGCGAATACTTCGGCATCTCCTTTGGACGATATGTTCGGTGGTTTGAGCATGGATGCACCACCTTCTGTTGCGCAGGCGGTTTCACAGTCTCTTTCTTCTGCTCCTGCTCCTGCTCCTGCTTCTGTTCCTACTCCTACACCGGCGACTTGTACGTTTACCGCGCACAGCTCGCATCCCTTGACAATAGTCTTCGAATGCTCGAAAGACTCTGCTGACGTCAAGAAAACAATAATTCTTGCGAAAGTTTCTTCTACGAGTCCTGTTTCGAGCGTAACGTTACAATCAGCCGTGCCGAAGTCTATGACTGTTGCTTTAGAGCACGCATCTGGTAGTGCGCTAAAGGGAAGCGGCGAAAGCGAGGTACTCACGCAAATCATGCGCGTCGAAAATTCCATGCACGGCGAGAAATCGTTGGCGATGAAATTGCGAGTTTCGTACGTGGACGATACATCGGGTGCGGAAAAGGTAGAAATGGTCACGGTAGCCGGTTTCCCGCCGAAGTTTTGATAAGTTTAGTTTGTAGTCAAATTCGCACTTGAAATATGGTACACGTCGCGATAAAAATACAATCCAATAAATACCGGTATCTGATCTACATCTAACTATTTTTTGTTCGCGAAATCTGCGACGCGATTCGAGCTTTCGAACACCGTGAATTCTCGCAAATCGAGAAGTGCTTTTATGTCGCCGTCTTCGCTAAATACCACGCCGAACTCGCACTCGGCTTGTTTGAATCTGTTCATATTGGTTTGCATCGTTTCCTCTGCGGACAGAGTACAGCCAATCGGTTCCATGATATCTTTAGCTTTCATCTCGACATCAAAATACCCATCTTTTTCCCCGTCGACGACGTTTGCGAGCGCGACAACGGTGATGACGCCGATTGGAAATCTATACGTGGAGCGTTCCTCGTTGAATTCATCGTACACGATAGCGTGCGAAGTAGTCGATAACGATCCTAAATGTCTTTCTTCCGTCATCTTTTTCGCGACCTCTTTCAATTTGGCATCTTTGTATACTTTTGCACATGTTTTCGAAACGTCCACCAACGCAACGCTTTCCTGTAAAACTTTTGCAGATGCAGAAACGCCTGGTCTCTCAGAAGTCGTCGTTCCCGTTTCTTCCAAACCAACTCGCGCAAAGCTATCGTAAATCGACGCTGAGGATTTTGAAACTTTCCCACCTTCATTCTCGTTGAATTCATCGAACGATGCGTTCGCAAACAACCCATCGCCGGAATCCATGGACGTTTCTTCAAAAATTAAACCGGCGCTTTGCTGCGTGTCAAACCACGCGTCGGCAGATTTCACGGCCCAGCTCGCCACGCCAACTGTTCCCATGAGCGGCAAAATAATTTTCGCGTTCCCGGTCAACTCAAATAACAGCAAAATTGCCGTCAAAGGCACGCGACACACAGATGCCAACACGCCAGCCATCCCAACCAACGCGTACGCTTGTGGCGGGGCGACTTCAATAAAGTTAGACATCGTGTCCATGTGCGCAAGAAACCCACCATAAGATGCGCCTAAAGCAGCTCCCATGAACAAAGATGGCGCGTATACGCCGCCGACTAACCCGCTAGATCGACATATGCTCGTTGCTAAAAGTTTCGCCGCAATCAACTGCACCAACAGCTCCGGTTTGTAAATGTTTAACACATCCGTCGTTAAAAGCGCGTTGACGTTATCGAACCCGTTGTAGGATACCTCGGGGTAAAATATAGAAAAGACGCCCAAGGCGAACCCACCTAACGGCGCTTGCGCGTTTCTTGGAATCCCAAATCCACTCTTCGAGTGTGAATCGCTCAAAAATCCAGCTAAATCCGTAGAGCGATTAGAGACACCTCGAAAAACAATCGCCGTCGCGCCGCACAACAGTCCAAGCGGCAAATACAACGGCAACTCTGCTAAAGTTAACAATTCAAACGGTGGCACGTCAAAACTCGGAGACTCGCCCAACAACAAATTCGTCATCGTTCCGGCTAAAACAGCAGCGACAATAACCATCTCCGTCGTCGACGCGTTGTTAAACTGCTGTTGTCCAAACGTGTATGTCGAATTTCGAGCCAACACGCTTTCAAACCCGAAGAAGAGCCCGGCTATCGGGGCGCCAAATCCCGCCGACAATCCAGCGGCCGCGCCCGCCGCTAACAACCCAACATCCCCGACACTATTATTAATATTACTATTCCCGCTGCTGTTGCCGTTATTGTTCTTTCTTTCATCGCCAAACGCTTTCAACTCGAAAAAACTAGCCACCCTCCCGACGCCGCTACTCACCGCTGCGCCAATCTCAACGCTCGGTCCTTCCGGTCCTAAACTCGCGCCCGTGCCTAAAGTCACCACCGCGGCGACTGTCTTTAACACCGTTTTCTTCACGTCTTCAAACACCGCACTCGTCGTGTTACTATCATCATCATCATTACTATTATATCCTTCTTCGTTAGCACTGTCGCTCTTGTCGCTCTCTGCTCGAGATGCGTTGCCGACGCTCTCTTCTCCGAGGAACCCGCCCGCCGTCTCCCTCAACAGCGAAACGACGCACCCGCCCAAAGTAGGCGCGATCACTTGCAACGAATGACTCACAAACGACGCGTTCCCGCTGTTCAAGCTCAGCGTTTGGAACTTATTCAACAACAACTCTCGAGCTTGCGCGGCAGTTTCCCCGTCGACGCCCCCTCCGTTCGACGACATCTCCGCCGCGTCTGGAACCAAAAACGTCCGAAACGTGAAATCAAACACCGACGAGTGCACGAATCCTTCGGCCAAGTTGAACGCGGAAACCGCCAGCCCAGTCGTCACGCCGACCGCCACGGCCACCAACAAAAGCTCGGAATTGTTTGGATCTTTGCTTTTGTCGCCGTCGTCGTTCTTTGAACCGATTTGTGCGTCGTAACGTGCCACCGGCTGTTTAACGACTCTTCTCCGCTTTTTGTCTCGTTTCCCGAAAAGTCGCGAGTTGTTCTTGTTGGTGTTCGAAGAAGAAGAAGACGTGGAACAGAACATCGACGAGGAAGTGCGACGGTGGTGATGACAACGACGAGAAGAAGAATCCCGACGATGTGGTATCGACGAGGGGATCGACGTCATCGAACATCGAACGACGACGACGCCTGTTGTCATCGTTCGATAGAGTTGACGATGCGAGAGCAGTGGAAGTGTGACGTTTAATATCTCTACTTTTTTCTATACATCATCAATCCGACTTTTAAACTAAAGCGCGTCTAAACATCTCGCACAAACTCTCTGCTAATTATTTATTTCTACGGTAAAAACTACGGTCTCGGGACATCTTTCGTCTCCATCCTCGCGACTCGAATGCCAAAGCACGTCAACTGACCTCTCGCGCCGTACATGACGGAATACGCGACGAATACGTATTTCCCGTCTTTCGAGTGGAGCACGGTCGGGTAGGCGTATTGCATCGCGCCAGGTTTGAGAAGCGACTTGTCCAACTCTGGTTTGATTATTTCGCCCATGCCGCCGGGTTCGAGTTTTGCGAATGGTTTCCACGCGTCGATGCCGTCGGTAGATTTGCTGACGGCGACGACGAGTGGGTCTCGGGTGCGCGGGTGGTGGTTGTACGCGGCGACGAAAAATGATTTCGAAGAGGAGCGGTCGTCGTCCTGGTCATCCTCGATGTCGAT
>Ga0255774_10003626_pt1 | contig 11276 bp, 9 predicted proteins | sample 101ome_17_FD_179972 | JGI IMG/M metagenome (GOLD analysis project Ga0255774, IMG submission 179972) | Coastal salt marsh microbial communities from the Groves Creek Marsh, Skidaway Island, Georgia - 101407AT metaG (version 2) | ecosystem: Environmental > Aquatic > Marine > Intertidal zone > Salt...
CAAATTAGAGGGCTTGTTGTAGATCAACTGGGGAGCCGCCAGTTGTTGGATGACTCCGCCTTTCATCACAGCAATCCGATCCGCAAGGGTCAGCGCTTCAATCTGGTCATGAGTGACATAGATCATCGTGTTTTTCAGGCGGGCATGTAGGCGCTTGATCTCGACACGCAACTCAGAACGTAACTGAGCATCCAGATTAGAGAGGGGTTCATCGAAAAGGAAAACATCCACATCACGCACCAGCGCCCGACCAATCGCCACGCGTTGTCGCTGACCTCCGGACAGCTGAGACGGTTTACGTTTTAGCAGTGGCTCAATCTGTAAAATCTCAGCTGCTCTTGTTACCCGTTTGGTGATCTCATCCGAGGGCATTCGCGCGTTCTTGAGTCCGAAGGAAAGATTCCCCTCAACGCTCATCTGGGGGTAGAGCGCATAAGATTGAAAGACCATCCCAATCCCGCGGTCTTTTGGCTCTTCCCAGGTTACATTGCGTTCCTTGATAAAAATCTGACCATCCGAAGCATCCAAGAGACCAGCGATGCAGTTCAGCAACGTGGACTTACCACACCCGGAGGGTCCAAGCAGAACGAGAAACTCGCCTTCTTCAATATCAAGATTCAAGTTTCGTAGAACCTGAACTTCTCCAAAATTCAAAGATAATTCACGAACAGAAACACTGGGCATTGCTTATCCTTTCACGGCACCGGCGGCAATGCCGCGGACGAACAGCTTTCCTGAAACAAAATAGACAATCAACGGTACCAAACCAGTAAGGATAGTGGCGGCCATGTTGACGTTGTACTCCTTAACCCCTTGCACCGAGTTGACAATGTTGTTGAGCTGCACGGTCATCGGGTAAAGATCTGGTTTGGTATAAACCACCCCAAAGAGGAAGTCGTTCCAGATTCCAGTGACCTGCAGAATGACAGCAACCACAAAGATTGGCAGACTCATTGGCAGCATAATTCGGAAGTAGATTCCCCAAAAGCCTGCACCATCAACGCGGGCTGCCTTGAAAAGCTCTTCTGGAATCGAGGAAAAATAATTACGGAAAAGTAGTGTCAAAATTGGCATACCAAAAATTGTGTGCACCAAGACCAAACCCCAGAGTGTCCCATAAATTCCCATTTCCCGCAGGATAATGACGATAGGATAGAGCATCACCTGGTAGGGAATGAAGCTGCCGAAGATCAGAATCGTGAAGAACACTTCGGAACCCTTGAAACGCCAGTTGACCAAGGCATAGCCATTCACCGAGGCAACGGCAATCGACAGAATCACCGAAGGCACTAGAATTTGCACAGAATTCCAGAAACCACGACTGAGACCATCACAGTTTAGTCCTGTACAAGCTTCTGCCCACGCCTTCACCCAAGGCTGAAAAGTAATGTCCACTGGAGGTCCAAAGACATTTCCAAGCCGAATTTCAGGCATTCCCTTGAGTGAGGTCATCACCATCACCCAAAGTGGTAAAATGTAGTAAAGGCTGACGAATAGTAACGTCCCGTAGATCATGATGTTGCGGCCGGAAAACCGACGTCGAGGCTTGGTTCCGCGCGGACCTTGCAGACTCTGTATGTTAGCCATGCTTACGACCTCCAAACTCAAGGTAAGCCCACGGAATCAGCACAATCAACACGCTCAGCAACATCATGGTTGAGGCCGCCAATCCCTGCCCCAAGTTCTGCGCAGTGAACATATAGTCGTACACATACATCGCGGGAACCTGACTTGCGATTCCAGGTCCTCCCGAAGTTTGAGCAACAACCAAATCATAGAGTTTGATAATGCCTGAAGCCACAATCACCAGAGTTGTGATGAAGACCGGACGCATCATTGGGACGACGATGAAAAGATAAGTCTTCCAGGTTGGAATTCCATCCACGCGAGCCGCCTTCCAAATATCTTCATCCACTCCGCGTAGTCCAGCCAGCATGATACACATCACAAAACCAGTCCCCTGCCACAAGCCCGCGATCAACAAGCCAAACATTACAATGTCTGGATCGTACAAAGGATTGAAGACAAAGTCCTCCCAACCCAATGCCCTGACCATTGACTGTACACCAAATTCTGGATTGAGAATCCACTGCCAGACAAGTCCCGTAACAATGAAGGACAGAGCAAACGGATACAGCATGACGGTACGGAAGGTGTCTTCAAAGCGAATTTTCTGATCCAACAACACCGCCAGCAAGAAACCAATCGCAATCGTAAACACCAGAGCAAAAACACCGTAGAGCATCAGATTTTCAATGGAAACCTGCCAGCGACTGTTCGACCAAAGACGGTCATACTGCTGAAACCCTACAAACTTGAGTCTGGGAAGAAGTTTGGAATTGGTGAAAGAATAAACGACCGTCCAAGCTGTGCCCCCAACAAATACCACAAGAGTGGTTAAAATCATTGGTATGGCAGCAATCTTCGCATGAGGATGGCGGAACAGGCGCATTTGCCAGCTTGGGCCTGACATAAATCGTCTCTTTCTTGGGATCAAATGAGGAAGGGGTGAGTGTACTGCCGAGTTGAAGCTCGGCAGTTTTTTGATCAACTAGCTTAGAGTCCGGTCTCCAAGATAGCTACCCAGCGCTTGTGCGCTTCTCCAGCAGGCATATCAGACTTCCAGAACTCAACCATTAAATCAGCAGCTTGAGTCATCACATCTGGAGACCAGACCATGTCACCGGAAGGTAAGATGTTACCAGATGCCAGCAAATCTAACCCTTTCTTCATACAGTCGTTCGCTGCAGACAGGTCCACATCTCCACGAATCGGCAAGGAACCTTTCTTCAGATTGAAGGCCACCTGCACCTTAGGAGAGACGAGAAGAGCTGCTAATCGCTTTTGTGCAGCTTCTTTTTCATCATCATCTAACTTGGGGAAATAGAATGCATCACCACCCGTTGAGAGATAAGCATTCAGACCCAGCCCGGGCAAGCAGGTGTAGTCTTTCCCAGCGACTTCCTGAGCTACCTGGAACTCACCCTGAGCCCAATCACCCATAATCTGGCCAGCTGCCTGGTCAGTAATCACAAGATTTGTAGCCTGGTTCCAGTCCTGAACAGTTGACTTGGCAGCAAGCTTACGAGCTGACGCAGCAGCTTCAAATACTGCAGCCATTTCTGGTCCTGCGGCAACACCCATGTCTTTTTGTACGTTGACAGCCTTCCAGATATCTAGGCCAGCAACAGCCGTAGTAATAGCTCCGAAAGCCAAATTTGATTGCCACGGTTGATTTCCAAGCGCTAAGGGAATCTTACCAGCTGCCTCTACCTGTGGGGCACTAGCTACGAACTCATTCCAGTTCTTTGGAACCGGAATCCCGATATCCTCATAGACCTTGTTGGAAATCCAGAGCCACTCAGGAGAGTGAATGTTGACTGGGGCACAGTAAATTCGTCCGTCCACTGTACAAGCATCCAGCAAACTTTTCGGGAAGATGATTTCTTTCCAGTTGTTTGCTTCTGCCACGTCAGTCAAATCCAGCATCAAGCCAGCTTCTACAAGCTCTAGCGCCTGATTTCCATGATTGAACTGAGTTGCCCCCATCGGATCTCCACCAGTGATCCGGCTAATCATAATTGGCCTGGCTGTTCCACCAGATCCAGCGATCGCTCCATCGATCCACTTATCACCTGAGGCGTCAAACGCTTTTGCAAATTCAGCTACGGCTGCAGCTTCACCACCAGATGTCCACCAGTGAGTTACTTCCAATTCCGTAGCGTTTGCTGCTGAAGTCGCCATCAACCCAGCTGCCAATAGTCCAAACAATGCTTTGAACTTCATTTTGCTTCCTCCGAATTTTGTGATGATACCCCTGCCACGACAGCAAGGCGGCAATAGACCTCGTTTTCAGGGGATTTTCCGTAGAGGCTTTTTCAGCAATCTCGTACGAAAAATTTTGAAAACGTTTTCATAATCAGCCTTGCAATACGATTTTTGTCAAGATATTTAGTGACGAACAATTATTTCGAAATCAACAAGATGTAGTGGAATTTTTGGCTAAGCTCTGCTTGATCCAAGGAAACATCCCATGAGTAATCCAAAGTTAACTGATGTCGCCCGGCTGGCAGGAGTATCGCCAGCAACAGTGAGCCGAGCGATCAATCAACCAGCGATTGTCAATGCCAAGACCCTGGAGCGGATTCAACAAGCCATCCAGCAAATTGGCTATGAGACCAACACTGCTGGACGGAATCTACGCCTACGCAGATCAGATGCCCTATTGGTCATGATCTCGGATGCCCCAAGTCGATTTTTCTCTCAGATTCTGATGGGAGTGGAAGCGGAAGCTTCTGAAGCAGGCTACAACGTGCTGGTCTCCAACACCCAGGAAAATCCAGAAAGGGGACGTCGGCTCTACGCAAGCATTCAGCAAAGCCTAGCGGATGGAATCCTGACTTTTGGAGGACACAACCAGGAATTGGGAGACTTGATCAGCAACCATCCCATCCCCATCGTTGGGGTCAATGAACACCTGGAAAATCTACCCGTCCCCGTGACGACTGTCGACAACCTGAGCGCCTCACGAGCAATCGTTCGTCATTTGCTGGAGTTAGGACATCGGAAGATTGGGCACGTGACCGGCACCACTACCTTGTCTTCAGGCAGAGATCGACTGGAGGGATTCTTAAGCGAACTACAGCAGGTGGGACTCACCCCCACATGGATTTGCAACAAGCACTACAACGTGGAATCTGGCAGAGAAGCAGCTGAAGAATGGCTAAGTCTGACTGACCGTCCCACCGCAGTCTTTTGCTCCTGTGATGAGGCTGCCTTTGGATTCATTGCTGCGCTGCGTCGCAAAGAAATCCGTGTTCCAGAAGACGTGTCTGTCGTTGGTTTCGATGACATTCCCCTAGCTGACCACTACTGCCCAGCCCTCACTACCGTACGTCAGCCTCACCGTGAATTGGGGACCACTGCTGTCCGTATGCTGCTGGAGCGCATCCATGACGTGGAAGCATCCATTCCAAATCAACTACTGGAAGGCAAATTGATTGTACGTGAAAGCACAGGTCGCCCACCAACTACTTAGTCCTTTGATTCAGAACACCAACACTTTCAACCAAGCATTCTTTATGACAACACAACGCCCCTGGCCTCAGCGCCGCAGACTACAAGATGGACAACTGGCAGAGCTTAGCATCGTGGACTGTGAGAACGGGGAAAGCACCGTAATCTATGAAACGGCAGAGTTGATTGAGGCGCCCAACTGGACTCCCGATGGCAACTGGTTGATCTTCAATGCCGATGGCAGGATTTTTCGAATTTCACCGGATGGACAACGAGGGCCAGAGCGCATCAACACTGCTCCCTTGGAAGATCTGAACAACGATCATGTGCTATCTCCTGGTGGCAAGCAGATTTACCTCAGTTCACGGGATGGACATCTCTATCGAGTGGCAATTGAGGGAGGGCAGCCAGAGCGTGTTTCCAATCAGCACGAAGCCACTCGAAATTTTCGTTACTACCTGCACGGGATTTCTCCCGATGGAGCGACGCTAACCTATGTTGGCTTAGAACATCCCGATGGTAGCGAGAAACAATCCCGCATCTGTACGATCCCAGCCCAGGGAGGACCAGACCAGTTCCTGACCGATGGCAGTGTGCCTGTCGACGGGCCTGAATTTTCAGTGGATGGTCAGTGGATCTATTTCAATTCGGAAGCAGCAAACCGAAAACCAGGGCACGCTCAACTGTATCGAATGCGACCAGACGGCTCTGACGTACAACAACTGACCCACGATGAGCGGGTCAACTGGTTCCCACATTGTAGTCCAGACGGGCAGCAAATCGCTTACCTCAGCTATCCTCCTGGCACAGAAGGGCACCCACCTGATCGGGCTGTTGAGTTGCGGATTATGAATCCAGACGGTGGAGAGATGCGCAGTTTAGTATCGTGTTGGGGAGGTCAGGGAACAATCAACGTCAATTCCTGGGCTCCAGATAGCCAGCGTTTCGCTTACGTCGCTTATCCCATTCACTCCTAGCCGATAGTCAGTACCAGACAATCAATCTGAGCGGACCTGTAAAATCAATTCTGCTTCAAAGCACATTCCTCCGGGAAGTGCTGCCACCCCTACGGCTGAGCGAGCATGCTTGCCTCGCTCTCCGAATACTTCTCCCAACAAATCTGAAACCCCGTTGGCCACCTGTGGTTGCTGCATGAAATCTGCGCCACAGCGCACAAAAGCCACGAGCTTGACGATACGCTCAATCCGATCTAGCGATCCGAGCTGATGCCTGGCAACGGAGAGTAAAAAGAGTCCGGTCTGCCGAGCAAGTTGATAGGCTTCTTCCACTGTGAGGGTCTGCCCCACAATTCCCTGAATGAACTGCCCTTCGGAATTGCGTGGCCCCTGACCCGAGATATATAGCAATCCTTGGGCTTCCAATCCAGGGACATAGTTGGCCACAGGCTGTGGCAGAGCTGGTATTTCCAATCCCAGTTCCTGCAGGCGTTTTTCGAAACTCATAAATCTCCAAAAATGAATCAAAATCATAAAAATTAACTCTTCAAATGAAGAACTAATTTCTCAAAAGATTTTACTTAATTTTTAAGAAAATAAACCAGAAAAATATCAGTTCATTTTTCCTAAATTAATTGAAAAATAGTGATTAGAAAACCCACTAAAAAAAGCGTCTGAGATAAGAATATGTCAAGCTTGTTTCATATTGTCAGTCAAAAAAATCTTGCCAATTTAAAGTAAAGAACATTACTGTCCCCCAACTATCCAGCAAACCTGTTGGAATAGTGTTTCTTCCCCTTATTCAAAGGAGCGCTATGAAGCTATTCAAATCGCTGGGTCTCTTCGTTTCCGCATGCTTAACATGTGGAATCGCGACCGCAGCAGATCATCACGTGAAGTGGCATGACGATGGTAAGGTTGATCTGGTCATGGAAGATGGGACAACTATTTCAACAACACGAGAGGAACTAGGATCCTTGTTTGGCCCAGATCAGAAGCCATTCGATGGAGTAAGTATTTCGGTGACCGTCAACTCTGGTGGTCCGAAGGGTGGAATTTCAGGGCCACTGTATAGTTTCCGTCCAATTTGGGAGGAACTGACCGGGGGTAAGTTAGAAATTGTAGAGCTGCCATTCGGAGAGCACTACACCAAGATGATGTTGGATCTCCGCAACGGTACCGGCCAGTACGATGCCTTCATGGTTGGAGCCTTCTGGTACGGGGACATCGTTCCCAACGGCTACGCATTCCCTATTGATGACTTTATGACTACCGGAGAGTATCCGCAGTGGACCTATGATTCAATGCCTCAGTCATTGAAAACACTGCACACCTGGGAAGGCGTGGGTTACGGAGTACTCAACGACGGGGACGGACAAGTTCTGTACTACCGCAGAGATGCGCTGGCCAATCCAGAGTGGCGGGCTCAGTTCAAGAAAGAATATGGCTACAGCATGCCTGTTCCGCCAAAAACCTGGCAGCAGATGCTGGATATTAGCAACTTCTTCAATGGCAAGAACTGGGATAGCAATGATCCTGATCCTGACTCAGGAACCGTCCTTCACCTAAAGGTTGGAGAGCAGGGACACTATCACTTCCAGTCGCTGTCAGCCTCCTTTGCCATTACACCTGGGCCCGAGTTGGATCAGTACCATAACGTCTATTGGTTCGATCCAACCAATATGAAGCCGTTGATCAATAGCCCCGGACACGTCGCCGCCCTGGAGTTTCTACAGGAATTGCACAAGACCGGACCCTCCGCACAGGTCGGCTGGAGCTTGGGTGAAGCCTGGGATTACTTCCTGCGAGGCAAGTCTGTCTTTGTCTTCAGTTGGGGTGATGTTGGCTCACTCTGTCAGGATACTTCTCGTTCAAAGATCCAGGGAGTCTGTGCGTCTTCCATCCTGCCCTCATCAGACACCTACTACGATCATGAGACTAAGAAGTTTGTGAAGACTACCAATCCTGTGAAGGTAGGAAACACAACAGGTGGCTCATGGCATGGTGTGATCTCTAACTACTCTGCTAATCCTGAAGCTACCTACTCCCTGCTGTCCCTGATGGCCATCAAGCCCGCCTCGATCTGGTTGGCTCAGAATGGTTGGACTGGTGTGGATCCAGGCTTCACGTATCAGTTTCTGGAGCCACAGGGAGAAGCTGGACTCGGCGACTATCTTGACGCTGGTTGGTCTGAGGCCGACGTGAAGGACTACCTGAAGGCCTACTATGAGACCTTCTTCGCCGATACCTTCCTACCTTACCTACGGATTCCAGGCTCCTTCGAGTACTGGGATATCCTGGACAAAAACCTCTCGGCAACCATGAGTGGAGAGATCTCTGCCAAGCAGGCGCTGGACAACACCGCCAAGACCTGGGAGCAGATCACTGACCGCCTGGGTCGAGATCAGCAATTGGGCTACTATCAATCTGCGATAGGCTACAAGTAAATCCTACCGAGCTGTCAGGTGTGGAACCTTCCATGCCTGACAGTCTTTCGGATCCAAAACGGCTCGTGATCCATCACAAGACCTACTTATGAGAACACACCGAAATACAAAAGCGCGCTTTGTGTTTTTACTACCAGCCGCAATTTGGGTGTTAACATTCACTATTTTTCCACTGGTTTATTCGCTCTACATTAGCGTTCACAAAGTGGAAACTAAAATGAATGTGAGCCGTGAGAAAGTTCCCATGTTGGATGAAAGTGGAAACCCTGTTTTGGATGCGAAAGGCAACCCTAGAACTAAAATACAAATCAACCGAGAAAAGATCTCAACCTGGACAAATATCGGGCTTACTAATTTCAAGCGACTGGTTGAAGACCCGCAGGTTCATTCTGCCATAAAAGTTACTTCGATTTTTGTCTTAGTGGCAGTTCCGTCACAATTAGTACTAGGGATTCTGCTAGCTCTTTTATTCAATCAGCGTCTATGGGCCAGATCATTTCTCAGGGCCGTCATGCTCCTGCCAATTTTCGCCACCCCCCTCGCTGTCGGCTATCTATTTTTTACCATTTTCTATGAAGAAGGAGGGCCACTCGGCTTCCTCGGAGTGCCCTTCCTCTCTAATCCAGACTGGGCTCTGTTCTCTGTCATTCTGGTTGATATCTGGCAATGGACGCCTTTCTGTTTCTTGGTGTTCCTGGCAGCTCTGCAAGGCATCCCCAATGAGTTGATGGAGGCTGCAAAAATGGAGAGTAAGTCGAAGTGGGGCTTGTTCGCCAATATCATCTTCCCGATGCTGACTCCAACGATTGTCATCGTCCTGTTGCTGCGCCTAGCAGAGGCCATCAAGCTCTTTGATATCCCATTTGCCTTAACGGGAGGTGGGCCTGGCGTTGCCACGCAGTCCATGTCATTCCTAGCCTTCAGAACTGGGCTGCGTTACTTTGACCTCGGCTACGCTTCAGCGATGTCCTACTGTTTGCTGATTATTGTGATGATCATCGTGACCCTCTTCTTCAGAAAATTGCGCCAGAGTTACGCATAAGATGAAGCCCAAGCAGAACCAGCATCCTCTCAAGTATTCGATCTACTCTCTGATTGCCGTGGTTGCGGCAATGATCTTCTTCTTTCCCATCTATTGGGCCTTCTCGACGAGTCTGCGGAATCCACTAGACACCTTCACTGTCTCCGGTTTCGGAATCCCCTTCCTGAATTTTGACCCAACTCTCACCAACTGGGTGGATCAACTGGCTACGGAGGAAGCCCGAAAAGCGGTTTACAATAGTACGGTTATCGCTATTTTCGCTTCCATTCTGGCCTTGGCATTAGGAATTCCGGCAGCTTACGCACTGGCTCGCTTTCGCTTCAAGACGATCTCCAACAAGGATCTGACCGTTTGGTTTCTGTCACAGCGCGTGCTTCCCCCTGTGGCAACAGTGGTCCCATTCTACCTGATCATGCAGTTTCTGAATCTGTTGGACACACAGCTGGCGCTGATCCTAATCAACGCTACCTTTGTACTACCGTTCGTGGTCGTGATTGTGCGTCAGACCTTTCTGGATTTGCCCATTGAGCTAGAAGAGGCGGCCTTCATGGATGGAGCTCGCAACTACGGGGCTTTCCTTCGAGTCGCATTGCCTTTGGCAGCTCCAGCCATAGCTGCGACTGGTTTGATTATGTTCGCTTTCACTTGGAATGAGTTTCTCTTTGCCATCACTCTGAGCAGCAAAGAGGTGATCACCATCCCGATTCACATGGCTGGTGCGGTTGATACGCGGGGAGTGCAGTTCTGGTTCATGGCTGTTCGGGCAATGATCGCGATGATTCCACCCGTTTTGATCGCCTTATTGGCACAACGTTATATTGTTCAAGGCCTCACCCTGGGGGCTGTAAAAGGATGATCACTCCTCTATCAAAGTTGGAGGTCTCACGTGGCTGAAGTAAAACTACGCGGTGTAAAAAAGTCATTTGATGAAGTGGAGGTGATCCACGGAGTTGATCTGGAGATCAAGGACCAGGAATTTGTCGTTTTTGTTGGTCCTTCCGGATGTGGCAAGTCAACGCTGCTACGGATGATTGCTGGCTTGGAAGACATCACTGCGGGTGAAATCTATATCGGTGACACCTATGTCAACGATCTGCACCCAGCTGATCGTGGAGCAGCGATGGTCTTTCAGTCCTATGCGCTCTATCCACACATGAGTGTGCGAGAGAACATCGGTTTTGGACTCAAGCTGAACAAAGTGCCCAAGGCAGAGATTCAGCGCAAAGTCGCTGAGGCAGCAAAAATTCTGAAAATTGAGGAACTGCTGGATCGTCGTCCTGCCCAGCTTTCTGGTGGGCAGCGTCAGCGAGTTGCGATTGGTCGAACCATCGTCCGTGAACCGAGCGTCTTTCTGTTCGATGAGCCACTTTCGAATCTCGACGCTGCACTACGGGTACAGATGCGGATGGAGTTGGAAAAGCTACACGCCAATCTCAAGACCACCATGATCTATGTGACGCATGATCAGGTGGAGGCAATGACGATGGCTGACCGGATCTTCATTCTCAACGACGGTTACGTAGAGCAGGTGGGGACTCCTTTGGAACTGTACCGCAAACCTGCAAACATTTTTGTTGCTGGTTTCATTGGCTCTCCCAAGATGAATTTCCTATCTGTCAAGGTTCTACAGATCGAAGGGCAACAGATCACACTTCAGCTACCTGGCGAAGATCAAATGCAACTGCAACGGGAGAACATCAATTTTCAGGTAGGTGATATCCTGACCCTTGGCATCCGACCAGAGCACTTCGAATTGGAGCAGACTCAGGGATGCTCCCTATCCGCGACAGTAGACATCATCGAACGACTAGGCAA
>Ga0255774_10003631_pt1 | contig 11269 bp, 8 predicted proteins | sample 101ome_17_FD_179972 | JGI IMG/M metagenome (GOLD analysis project Ga0255774, IMG submission 179972) | Coastal salt marsh microbial communities from the Groves Creek Marsh, Skidaway Island, Georgia - 101407AT metaG (version 2) | ecosystem: Environmental > Aquatic > Marine > Intertidal zone > Salt...
ACCACGCCCAATGGGATATATTGGATCACCTTGATGGTTGATTGCCCAGGCGGCGGCCCAATCGTTTGATCCAATAATGACTGGGGTTACTCCGTCATTCAGCTTTCTAAATGGCAATGCGGGATCAGATTGTCCCTTATTCGCCGCCGCCTCAACCCATACTTGACCGTCCAGATAACGCCCTGGGGTATCTTGGATCAGGTAAAATGTCCTGTTCATAACATGGTCCTTCGGTAGCGGGTCAAGCGGCGGAATATCTAATTGCCGCAAAAGGTCGCGCAAATGTGTTTGCGTTATTCCAGTCCCCGCATCGCGGCTGTCAAACACAATGACACCACCCTGCCGCATGTATCGGTTCAATCGATCAACTGCAGTTGGAGTGAGGGAGATTTTTTGATCCGGAACAGGCCAATATAAAAAAGGGTAAAAAGCCAATTCGTCCAATTCCACATCAACACCGACAGGTAAACTTGGTTCAACCGATGTCCGAAAGAATAAGGCGTCAGACAAACCAAACAGGCCAGACCGCGCCATTTGATCCAAACGTTGATCACCTGTCAAAACGTGGGCAAAGGTAATTTCAGATGCAGCACTTAACTCACCTTGTGCACGGACTTCATCGGGCACCCCCACACAAATACATGAGATCAGCACAACCAATCGCCCAGCAACACTGGCCGATGCGATAACGTCCGCCATGAGCAACACCATAGCAAGTATAAACAGGTACTGCTCAAGCGGACGTGCATTTTCAACATCGCTTCCCATCCGAACCATTACGTCAGCGGGCCATTTCATAGGGCCAATATCCTCCATACCTGCACCGATGTTGCGGGCAATTGTGAATTCATCCGATGTGTAAATACCACCTGGCACTTCAGCGCTGATCCCTGATGACATCAATTGTTCTGATGAGACAGAGATTGGAATTCCCGGGTCGATCAATGCGCCAACATGATCAACCAATTTCACACTTTGCCAGATCATGTCGTCAGGTATTTCGGTACTGTCCAAGGCCAATGCACGTGACACCAATCGCTTATTCATCTCGACAAACAACTCCGACAGGGCCAGATTTGACCAGTCTGCATTTGCTGTGATGTGAAAGAATACGACTTGGCCATCCCCGAGTGACATGCGTGTTACCAGTGGGGTCCCATCAGATAATTCCGCAATCACGCGCGACGATAGATCAGCGTCAGGCTCAGCAAGAACCTGCGCGTTCACTACGATATCGTCTGGAATTTCCAATCCAAAAAAGGGGCTTTGGCGCGAAAAAGGCGCAAGTTGTTTCGGCATTTCCCATGTCATCGCGCCACCAAGCTGGCGTCCGCCCTGTCGCAAACGAACAGGCATCAATTCTGATGCACCCAAATCAACTGCATTTAGTGCAGTTGTGGGTCCCGCGAATTGTACCAATATGCCCCCATTTGTAACCCAATTGATTAATTCAGCTTCATCAGGAAGACGTGATACGTCCGTCACAAAGATCGCATCTGGTTTGGATATCAAGATATCATCCAAGGACTGTTCGACAAGCTCTGCGTTTTGCCGCAACGCGGTGCGCAAATAATGCAGCGGCTGAAGAAGTTCGGCTACTTCTTCAGATGGATCAGTGGAATAGAGACCAACTCGCGGACGCGCCAAATAATCGGAAACATGCATGAATGCCCCCGCGTGATTTTCTCTTTCCAAAACAACATCTGTTAAGCGCGCGCTTAGCTCTGCTGGCAAAGAAACCGTCGCGCGTAGGGTATCAAGTGAAACGGGAACACGGGCAAATTCTACACGGGTACCACTTGGATTTAAACCGCGATACACAACGTTGGGTACAGTAGTGGGCATATTAGAAAAGCTCACCTGTGCAATCAGTTCATCGCCATCGCGCGACACAGATCGAAGCACACCAATATCTCCCGACGGCGCGCGAATTTCAACGTTCCCCCGATCCTTAAACACATCAAGCCACGCTAAACGTTGATTATCGTACGCAAGTCCATCTGAAAACCAAACCGTATCATGGGATGCTGAATCTGAAGCAACTTGATCAAAGCTGTCATTAAAATTCGGAACCCATGGTTTTGGTGTCCAACTTGCCAATCTCTCTCGATGAAAATCAGCAGTTTTCCAATCTAATTCATCTGGATTGGCAATATCCAAAACCGCAATCAATTTTTGGTCTGTTTCTGCAGAACTCAACAATGACTCAATTTGTTCTCTATGACCTTGGGCAAATTTTTCATGCGCGAACCCACCATCCAAAACAATCAGCATCCGATCCTGTGTAAAACTGCTTTCGCCGTAACGCAGCTCTGGTTTGGCGAGACCGAAGATGACAGCCCCGAGCGCAATAATGCGCATCAATAATAGCCACCATGGTGTGCGTTCGCTGACCTGATCCTTATCTTTCAATCCCAACAAAAGCGTTACCGCCGCAAACGTCCGCTCAACCGGGATCGGAGGTATAGCCCGTAACAAAAGCCATATCACTGGTAAAATGGCCAGAGCCAACAAGATTATTGGAGATGCAAATTGGATCATCCTATCGCATCCCTAGTTGTTCGATGCACAAACCCAATATTTCACGGGGATTTTGTTCTATTGACACAGACAAGACTGCCCAATCACAATCCGCTGCAACAGATTGCAACTGTTGTTTGTTTTCCTTAAGTTTTTCTAGGTATTCTTCCCGCAATCCACGCGCTTGATCCGATTTAAAAACGCTAGACCCAGACGCATTTTCAAATTTGACGCGTCCAGAAAATGGAAAAGTTATTTCGTCCTTAGTGAGTACCTGTAGTAAACAGCCTGTTACACCGCGTTCGGCGTATTGTGAGATATATTCAGACATTTGTTCCACATTATTGAAAAAACTAGACAATAACATTGCTTTAGAATTCTGCGGTATGTTGTTTGCCACCGGTAATTGCCATGCATGATGATTTGGATGCAACAATGTTTCGGCGATTTCTGCTTGATCACTTGGCCGATCCATCCGCAAAAATTCACTACAATCAATTCGTACCTTTTCAGAAGCATCTGAATACACATATCCCAATGTTAGAGCGATCAGGGCATTCAAATAGGCTTTCGATTTCGGATGATTGATGAAATTATCAACAGTAAGATCCACCATGATCGACAAAGTTTGGGGCGCGCTCCATTCCGTTTCACGCACGAACAATCCATCAGATTTAGCAGACTGTTTCCAGTTGATCAGTCGGGGAGAATCCAAGCCATTTTCAAATTTTCGAAATTGCCAAAAATCTGACCCTGTTCCTGCAGTGCGGCGGCCATGCTCCCCCATTCTAAGCGAACGGCTAAGACGACGCGCCTCTAGAAGGATCGTTTCGACTTCGTCGCTGTATCGTTTCGCATCGGGAAGAAGTCCCGCATGTCCCATCATGCGGCACGCGCCTGCTGCTCAATGTCATTCAAAACGGTGCTAATCAATGCACTTACGTCCATTCCCTGCGCAGCAGCAGTGTATTTCAGGCTCATCCGGTGGCCTAAAACAGCATGTGCAAGTGCATGAACATCCGCCATCGTGGGCGATACTCGACCCTCTACAATTGCATGCGCCTTGGCTGCCAGAACCAGCGCCTGACCCGCCCGCGGACCGGGTCCCCAAGATACAAACTCATTCGTTAAATCATGCGCGCTATCCGCGTGTGGCCGCAGGGCGCGAACCAAGTCTAAGATGTTGGACAGGATATTTTCGCCCAATGGGATTTGACGTATCAATGACTGCGCAGCAATTAAACCATCTGCATCAAAGATCGCTGATGCCTGCCCATTGTCTGCACCTGTTGTCTCCAAAATGATCGCGCGTTCCGTATCGATATCGGGGTAGCCAACCTTGATCGATAATAGAAAACGATCCAACTGCGCTTCGGGGAGTGGATAAGTTCCTTCTTGTTCGATCGGGTTTTGCGTTGCCAAAACAACGAAAGGTTTTGGCAGTTCATAATTTTTGCCTGCAATTGTCACCTGACGTTCTTGCATCGCTTGTAAAAGGGCGGATTGTGTACGTGGGCTGGCTCGGTTAATTTCGTCCGCCAACAACAATGACGCGAAAACAGGCCCCCGTTGAAATCTAAATTGCCGCGTTCCATCGGCCCCATCTTCCAAAACTTCAACGCCTAAAATATCGGTTGGCATCAAATCCGGCGTGAACTGAACTCGCGCATTTGAAACGCCCATAACCGTGGCCATTGTTTGAACCAAACGTGTTTTCCCAACACCTGGGACACCCACCAAGACAGCGTGCCCACCTGATAGCATAGTGGTCAGAACCTGATCAACGACACGTTCTTGCCCAAAAAATCGTGTGTTGATTTGCACTTTGGACTGGGCCAATTTGTCTTTTAGGCTAGTTAGCTGGTCAGAGAGTGTTGTGGACGACATGATAATCCCTAAATCAAATAACAGGTTTATAAAGAGCCTAGCGCGATAAAGGAAAATGGCAAAGTCATGAGTGGCGAGAATTCACCGATGGCCCGAGCAGAAGGCATCGCAGCAGCAGCCAAAGCTGCAAGTGGGAAAAAGGGGCTACCGCCCGTGCATTTGTGGAACCCCCCGTTTTGTGGCAACCTTGATATGCGCATCGCGCGTGACGGAACATGGTTCTATTTGGGGACCCCAATTGGACGGTTCGAGTTAGTGAAACTGTTTTCATCAATTCTGCGGAAGGACGGTGAAAATTACTTTTTGGTGACACCGGTCGAAAAGGTTGGGATCACCGTGGATGACGCCCCATTTGTCGCGGTTGATTTTACAGTTTCTGGTAAGGGCAAAAATCAAGTATTAACATTTGAAACACATGTTGGCGACATGGTTATCGCCAGTGGCGTAGACCCCATTCGCGTAAAACGAGATCCTGAAACAGGTGAACCATCACCCTATGTCCACATTCGTGCGGGTTTAGAGGCACTAATTGATCGCAAAAGCTTTTATCGCATGGTCGACATTGGAACGATCCATGAGGATTGGTTTGGCGTTTGGTCCAGTGGCAGTTTTTTCAAAATTATACCTGCGGATGAGCTAGAAGGCGTTTAATGCGCCTCGGCCCAATTGGTCCCCTGACCCGCATCAACGATGAGCGGAACATCGATTTTCAGCACGGGATTACATGCAGTTTCCATCACGTCCTTCGCTGTTTGGATTAAATTATCTACCGCGTCTTCGCACACTTCGAACAGCAATTCATCATGAACCTGCAACAACATTTTGGCAGGTAAATGTTCAATTGCGCTTGGCATCTTGATCATCGCACGACGAATAATATCCGCCGCTGTTCCTTGAATCGGAGCATTGATAGCCGCACGTTTTGCAAAACCTGCCGTCGGACCCTTAGCGTTGATTTCAGGTGTATGGATGACGCGACCGAACAGTGTTTCAACCCGATTGTGCTCTTTGGCAAAAGCAACGGTTTGATCCATATATTCTTTGATCCCAGGGAAGCGTTCAAAATATCGATCAATGAACCCTTGCGCTTCGGTACGTGGTATACGCAGGTTACGGGCCAATCCAAAGCCCGAAATACCGTAAATAACGCCAAAGTTAATCGCCTTGGCCTGTCGGCGAATATCGGATGTCATTTCGTCTAGGGGCACATCAAACATTTCTGATGCGGTCATCGCGTGGATGTCCAAGCCATCACGAAAGGCTTGTTTCAGGCTATCAATACCCGCGACATGTGCCAAAATCCGCAATTCAATTTGGCTATAATCTAGTGACACAAGGACATTCCCAGTTTCCGCAATAAACGCCTCTCGTATTCGGCGCCCATCTTCGGTTCTTACGGGAATATTTTGTAAGTTTGGATCGGTCGATGCCAAGCGGCCGGTATTTGCACCCGCGATAGAATAAGATGTGTGCACACGGCCCGTGTCAGGATTGATATGATCCTGCAGCGCATCAGTGTAGGTTGATTTCAACTTACTCAACTGACGCCAATCCAAAACTCTTTTTGGTAAATCGTGGATTGTTGCCAAATCTTCTAGGATGTCCGCACCCGTAGAATAGGCACCATTTTTTCCCTTTTTGCCACCTTCATATCCCAGCTTATCAAACATGACTTCGCCCAGCTGCTTTGGGCTTCCAACATTGAAAGCTTCGCCTGCCATTTCATGGATCTCGGATTCCAATGCTGTCATTTTCTGCGCAAACGTGTTGGACATGCGCGACAGGGTATCACGAGCCACTTTGATCCCACTGCGTTCCATTTGCGCCAGTACCGGGATCAAAGGACGCTCTAAACCTTCATAAACCCGCGTGACTTTTGATGCATGTAAGCGTGGTTTGAACAACTGCCATAGACGCAGGGTGATATCCGCATCCTCTGCGGCGTATTTCGTCGCCTCATCAATTGGAACACGGTCAAATGTAATAGCCGATTTACCTGTTCCAAGTAGCGGCTTGATCGGGATTGGGGTGTGGTTCAAATACCGTTCAGACAGTCCATCCATGCCATGGTTGTGCAAACCACCATGCATCGCATACGACATCAACATTGTATCATCAATGGGTGCCACAGCAATCCCAAGGCCTGAAAAAATCTTGGTATCATATTTCATGTTCTGCCCAATCTTCAGGATCGATGGGTCATGAAGCATCGGGCTCAGCGCATCTAGGGCAGCATTTAACGGCAACTGGTTCTCGGCAAGTTCTGCTCCACCAAATAAATCATCTGCCGCATTCGCCTTGTGTGCCAGGGGAATATAACAGGCCTCGCCCACCTTTGTTGACAACGAAATTCCAACCAATTCAGCCTGCATTTCATTCAGCGATGTAGTTTCTGTGTCAACCGCAACATATCCGACATCATAAATCCGAGCGATCCAATCCTGAAGCGCCGCCATATCCCGGACGCATTCATATTTTTCAGCGTTGAAAGCGATATCAACAACATCCACGGCCACAGATTGGGCCGCAGTTGCAGAAGGTGTGGTATCCGTGATTTGCGGCATGTCTTTGCCAAAACGTTCTGCAACACGTTTTGTCAGCGTCCTAAATTCCATCTCTGCCAGAAAGCTAAGGAGTTTATCGGGATCCGGATCACGGATTTCCAAATCATCAATTGTGAAGTCCAGTGGGGTATTGCAATCCAGTTGCACCAATTGCCGTGATAAGCGAATTTGACCAGCATTGTTTATTAAGGTTTCGCGCCGCTTTGGCTGTTTGATTTCACCTGCGCGTTCCAGCAAACTGTCCAAATCGCCATATTCGTTTATGAGCAGAGCTGCAGTTTTTACACCGATGCCTGGCGCACCTGGAACATTGTCAACGCTATCACCTGCAAGTGCCTGAACATCCACAACGCGTTCTGGATACACACCAAATTTTGCGTGCACACCATCTCGGTCGATGCGGTTTTGTTTCATGGCGTCAAACATTTCGACACCGCCACCCACTAACTGCATCAAATCTTTGTCGGAACTTATGATTGTGACACGTCCGCCTGCATCGCGCGCCTGGCAGGACAGAGTTGCAATGATATCGTCCGCCTCATATCCCTCAATCTCTTCGCATGCGATGTTAAAGGCGCGTGTTGCATCACGCGTTAGCGGCATTTGTGGACGTAAATCCTCGGGCATCGCATCGCGATTGGCTTTGTAAAGATCATAGAGATCGTTTCGAAAGGTATGACTGCCTTTGTCAAAGATAACGGCGATGTGGGTCGCGGCATCCGGACCCGTGTTCCCCTCAATATAGCGCTGGAGCATATTGCAAAAACCACTGACGGCGCCAATCGGCAGTCCATCTGATTTTCGTGTCAAAGGTGGTAGTGCGTGGAATGCACGAAAGATGAATGCTGATCCGTCAATAAGGTGGAGGTGGTGGCCGTTGCCAAAATTCATTTTGCGCCCCTGTTGCGTTTAGTTAAAAGGTACACAAGCTGCTCATTGATGACCACACCCTAATCGCAAGTAAGTCTAGGGACAGGCGCCAAAATTATTTACCATGGCGAGGCCCTCCAAGGCATCAATTTAAAAAATAAAAGAAACAAAAATCCTCATTGCCAGTATGGTCCGTACAATCAGCCGAGAACTTGTTTTCCTAGCAACCATGAAAGGTCTGCCGCCGTCCTATTTCATCAACAAAATGGTGGTTTTGTTTTCGGTATCAATTTTAAATGAATCTTAGAAAGTTCAAAATCAAATTGAATTATGCCTGATTTAGTCGGCCTTCTGATGATCTTTATGAACCAGTTTGCAATCACAATAGGGACACTCGACCCAGCCATTTTCACTCGGAATTTGTAACCAAACGCGCGGGTGACCCAATGCACCTTCGCCCCCGTCACATGAAACGCGGTAGGACTCAACAATTTTCATCTCTGGAGCACGTGTTGTCATTCAATTTGTCCTTTTACTGATGCGTTGCCGCTTATGCGGCAAATTTGGTATCGAAGCAAGAACTAGCTTGTTCTAGGGATCATTCTGCCCAAGACACGGCCACTTAAAATATGGACATGCAAATGTGGCACTTCTTGCACACCAGCCTCACCCGTATTGGCAATGGCACGGTAGCCCATACCATCCATTGAGGCTTGAACACCTAGAAGTTTACATACTTCTCCAATCGCGCGCGTGAAACCTACAATTTCGTCATCACTCGCCTCAAGCGCGAAGTGGTCGTAATTCACATAGGACCCTTTTGGGATCACCAATACGTGTATCGGGGCCTGTGGCGCGATATCTTCAAAGGCCAACGCGTGTTCAGTTTCCAAAACAGTTTTGTTGGGGATTTCTCCGCGCAGGATTTTTGCGAAAATGTTTTGATCATCGTAGCTGTAGCTCATCTCAATCCTTCATCTGAATAAATCTAGTCTTGCGTCAGAATATCAAGCGCATCTTCCATCGCATTATCAACAAATCGCGACTGTTTGTCAGAATTGCTTCATGCCTCTCTTTTTTCGTCGCATTTATTTGAAAACTCTAGCTTTAGATCGAGGGTGCAATCAATTTCTTTATTCACATCATTTCTGCTTTTAGGGCGCGATTAAACCCGGGTTTTGAGATGCTGCTTGGTGATTAAACCAAGCCTTGCGCTTTAAACATGTCAAACACATTCGCCTCGGGACGCGGACCAACGTGAGTTATCACTTCGCCTGCGCTGATACATCCCATGCGACAGGCGGTTTCCAAATCGCGCTCGGTCAAGATGCCGTATAAAAATCCTGCCGCAAACTGATCACCTGCGCCAGTGGCATCAACGGGAACAATGGTTTCGACGCTTACGTCGACCCGTTGACCATTTTGGATTGCGCTCACGCCATCACCTGATCGCGTACAAACAACGAGCGGACATATTTCCGACAATTGCGCAAGAGCTGCGTCCGTATCATCAGTTTTAAAAAGCGATTGAACCTCGGCCTCATTTCCAATCACATAGTCCAACTCGTTCTTAATCAGATCAAAAAAATCATCGCGGTGACGTTCAACACAAAAGGGGTCAGAAATGGCGATACCAGCCTGTCCCCCACCTGCACGGCAACTCCGCGATAAACGCTTAAATGCCTCTTTTCCCTTATCTTTATCGAAAAGGTAGCCTTCCAAAAATACGTTTTTTGCATTCGAACCAAATTCATCCTGAACATCTTCTGAACCCAGTTCAGCGGAAATTCCCAGATATGTATTCATTGATCTTTCGCCATCTGGCGTAACGAAAATCATTGAACGCGATGTGGGCACATCTAATCCCTCCATCGGTGGGTTTAAAAATTCGATCCCTGTGTCATTCATATTTTGGGCGTAAAATTGGCCCAATGCATCATTGCGCACCTTACCAACAAAACCCGTCTTCAGACCTAATGCTCCAATACCCGCGATCGTATTGGCAACCGCACCGCCAGGCGTCTGTGTCCGTCTTTCCATCGCAGCATAAAGCGTTTCACCACGCTCTTTTTCAACCAACTGCATGATGCCTTTTTCGATCCCCATCAGATCAAGGAAACTGTCGTCACAGGTGCTAATCACGTCAACAATCGCATTGCCGATACCGACGATTTCAAATTTCTTCATAATTCTTTTTCCTCAAACAAACATAGATCGCGAATTAGGCATGTGCCGCATTGCGGCTTACGCGCTTTGCAATGGTAACGTCCATGCAAAATCAACCAGTGATGAGCATGTAATTGAAAATCTGCTGGAATGTGATCTTCAATCGCACGTTCAACCTCGTCGACATCTTTGCCAACGGCGATGCCAGAACGGTTTCCAACCCGAAAGATATGCGTGTCAACTGCCTGCGCTGGAAATTGCCACCACATGTTCAATACAACATTCGCAGTTTTGCGTCCCACGCCTGGCAACGACTGAAGTGCAGCTCGCGAATTGGGAACAACGCCGCCATAGTCATTCACCAAAATTTTGCTAAGTTTGATGACGTTTTTTGCCTTATTCCTGTAAAGGCCGATGGTTTTGATATGCTCAATCAAGCCTTCTTCTCCCAGATCGAGCATTTTTTGCGGGGTATCTGCGATTTGAAACAGTTTCTCAGTCGCCTTGTTCACGCCTGCATCTGTCGCTTGAGCACTTAACGCGACAGCAACGACCAATGTATAGACGTTCACATGGTTCAATTCACCCTTGGGCTCTGCTTCTGCAGCCTCAAATCGTTCAAAGATTTGTCGGATCGTGTGATAATCAAGTTGTTTTGCCATGCAAACGTGAATGCCTGCTTTTTGGGCTAATCTCAAGCATTTTGGGGTCGCATCAGTTTGTTGATGTATTATAATGCCCAAAAGAGGTGCATAGATGTTGGCGAAACATAAAAATCACGATTTTACGATTATTCAAAGGGTCATTGATTTTTTGGACCTGGTAGGGCCCAATGTGACCCTGTCAGAGGTTGCATCTGGAACCGAAATTGCACCAAACTTGTTAATCAATGCCCTGACAACATGGGGAGGCGCTTCGCTGGATGATTTCCCAAAATATCTCAGCCAAGGATTTTCGCATAACATCCCGCTCACCATGGATATTCCTAATTCAGTTGATATAGCGCCAAACATTCATGTGACAGACGCACATGATCAAGGATTGGATCAAATCTTTTATAATGATATTTATACCCCCTTCGGCCCTGCTCTAATTTTGGCAACACAGCATGGTATTTGTGGATTGGGATTTAGCGCCGAAGTAGGAATAGATGAAACCAAACAAGATTTCATCGCCCGATGGCCCAAGTCGCATTTTATAAAATCAGCAGAAAATTTAGCACCGTATGAATCTTTACTATTTGATGATGACCAGGCCATACC
>Ga0255774_10003645_pt1 | contig 11233 bp, 10 predicted proteins | sample 101ome_17_FD_179972 | JGI IMG/M metagenome (GOLD analysis project Ga0255774, IMG submission 179972) | Coastal salt marsh microbial communities from the Groves Creek Marsh, Skidaway Island, Georgia - 101407AT metaG (version 2) | ecosystem: Environmental > Aquatic > Marine > Intertidal zone >...
ATAGCAGAGCACTTGGCGGGCAATGAGGCTGCGTTTGCCGATATGATGAACACGCACGCTCAGCGTTTGGGTATGATCGACAGCTATTTCGAAAATTCGCATGGCTTGCCATCGCCAAATCATCGCTCCAGTGCCCACGATCTTGCATTGCTTGCGAAGGCGATCATTGAAGATTTTCCGACCCATTATCAGATTTATTCAGAGCGAGAATACACCTTCAACAATATCCGCCAGTTTAATCGCAACAGCCTGCTGGGCGATGATCCTTCTGTTGATGGATTGAAGACAGGCTATACCAGCGAAGCGGGCTACGGTTTGGTGTCATCGGCCAAGCGCGGGGACATGCGTTTGATATCGGTTGTGCTCGGAACCGAAAGTGCGCGATTGCGAGCCGCTGAGACACGAAGCTTACTGAACTATGGATTTCGTTTTTTTGAAACCGCCGAGTTGATTGCAGCGGGCCGAGAATTGCTCAAACCCGAGATATGGATGGGGTTAAGTGATTACGTGACCGTGGGATTAATTGACGCCGTGACCGTGACTTTACCGCGCGGTGAGCGTCGCAATGTAGAACAAATCCTTACCGTGAATGAGCCTCTGACAGCCCCGGTTAAAGTCGGTGACACTGTCGGCTCGCTCACCCTGACACTGGATGGTGAGGTTCTCTACCAGGGCCCGCTTCAAGCTCTAGAGGATATCGACGAGGCGGGTTTCTTTGCGCGTTTGTGGGATCGTATCTTGATGTGGATCGATACGCTGTTGTCTCCTGCGGAAGAGTCAAGCCCATGAGTCAGCCCGAAGCGCCTAAAATTGAATTCCCCTGTCAGTATCCGATCAAAATCTTGGGTCGGCAGTGTGATCATTTTGAGACCACAATTTTTGACATAGTTGAAAGCCACGCGCCCGGTTTCTGTCGCGAGACGATCAATCGTAAAGTGTCTCGCGAGGGAACGTTTTGTTCTTACACCATCACGATAACCGCCACTGGGGAAGCACAACTTTCGGCCATGCATCAAGCGCTGATGGATTCAGGGCTCGTGAACATGGTGATATAAGAGCTTTACGTGACGTCGGCCGAAACTAAAAGTCCGCTGCTATTCAAAGAACTTGGGCGAGTAGCATACCAAGATGCGATTGAAGCCATGCGGCTCTTTACCGATCATCGTCAGGCTCGGACGCCAGATGAGTTATGGTTGCTCGAGCATGACGCTGTTTTTACGCAGGGGCAGGCGGGTAAGGCGGAGCACGTACTTGATGCTCGGGGAATCCCCATCATACAGACCGACCGAGGCGGGCAAGTTACGTATCATGGGCCCGGCCAGGTAGTTGTGTACTGTCTGCTGGATCTGCGGCGGCGTAGTCTGGGTGTGCGACAGCTGGTTAGCAGCATAGAAAATGCCATTATTCGTTTGCTTCGTGATGACTTCGAACTGGATGCCATGGCCGACCCTAAGGCGCCTGGCGTGTATATCGAAGGTCGCAAAATTGCGGCCTTGGGTTTGCGGGTGCGCCGCGGTTGCAGCTATCACGGCTTAAGCCTGAATATTGACGCTGACTTAACGCCCTTCTCGCTTATCAATCCATGCGGATATGCAGGTCTGACCGTTACCTCTTTACAGCAAGAGCGGCCGGATTACCGCCATGATATGTGGCAAGTTGGACGCAATGTGATGCGGTATCTTGAGTGCGAGCTGGAAGGGCTGCCAAGCTAGCGAGAGACGGGGCGTTTGCTTAAAATGCGCTGTAAGGTTCGGCGGTGCATATTCAATGCGCGAGCGGTTGCCGAGATATTGCCGTCGTGCTCTTGTAACACCCGCTGAATGTGTTCCCATTTCAAACGTTCGATCGACGGGGGGTGTGTCGGTACTTCTGCGACTGCGCTCGTTTGTCCCAAAAGGCTAGCTAATATTTCATTGAGTCGCGCTGGTTTACACAGATAATCGTGTGCGCCAAGCCGTGTGGCTTCTACGGCAGTCGCAATGCTGGAATACCCCGTCAAGACGACAAGTCGCCCCTTTTCGGGCAGTGTCAATAAAAGCTCGGGTAAGATACGTAAACCACTGGTGTCGCCCAAGTTCAGGTCGAGCAGGATATAGTCCGGCCGATAGTTTCGTGCCGCAGTGACAGCGCATTCCGCTGATGTCTCCGCGGAGGAATCAAAACCCTCCCGAACAAAACCTCGAACCGCTGCGCTCGCAAAGCCAGCATCGTCGTCAATAACTAAAATTCGTGCCTTACTCATTCGGTCGTCTCGCTCTGCAAAGGCAGAGTGATCCTTGCCAAAGTTCCGCCGCCCGCGGGTTGATGATACGTCAGGATGCCGCCGTGGCGATTGATGGTTGCATTGGAGAGCATTATACCGATACCAAGCCCCTCGGTGGTTGAGGCCAGTGTCGTTGTGCCGAGCTGCGTTAAGATTTCGTCTCTCAAGCCGCAACCGTAGTCGCGGATCTCGATGAAAAGTTCCAAGGTTGACGCATTCAGAGTGACTTCTATGCGGTCGGTCTCAGCTTCCAGCGCGTTATTCAGGATATTTTCTATTGCGGCCCCCAGCGTTTGATCTACGGATATCTCGATCCCTGCAGTTAATGCTCGCGTATCAACTGTCAGGGCTACGCCGGGGTTTTTGTTTCGCCAACGCATCAGTTGTGCCTCAATCCATTCTTTTGCTGCAATCCGTGATTGTTGCCTCAGACCATCAAATTCAGCCTTATTTGCCAGTGTCTGCAGAATAAGGCCGCATTCATCTACACGCTGATCCAATTCATTCAGTAAATCTTGGAGTTCGGTATTGCTGTGAGCCACATGTCGCAACTCATCGGTGATCAAGCTCAGGGCATTGAGTGGCGTGCCGAGCTCATGCGCCGTGCTCGCGGCAATGGTCGCAATTGCATGGATTTGCTCATCCTGCAGACGTTGCTCCCGATAGCGCGCTTCCCTGACTTCCCTTTCCCGCATCGTTTTTGCCATTTTGGTCACGAAGGTCACGACCAATGCGGCGCTGAACAGAAAGTTAAACCACATCCCTAGCGTGTGAGACTGCATTTTTTCATGAGTGCCCATTGGAGCAAGCAGGCCGAAGGGTTGGTGATACCTTAATAGAAGGGTGTATGCGACGAGCGCTGCCAGAGCAATGAGTATCGTATTGCGCTGATTCAGTACGGCTGCGCTCACAATAATGGGTACGAGTAGGTAGGACACGAAGGGATTGTTGGCGCCGCCGGTTAAATACATGATGGCAGACCAGCCCACTACGTCGATGCCGAGCTGCAGAGTGAGCTGGGTATCCGTTACCGCGTCAACTCGCCGACTTTGCCAACTGCTTGCAGCGGTTATCAGAGAGAGGATGATGATCCCCAGAGCGCCCGGTAGCAATACATCCACATTACTGATAGTGAGGTAGAAATAAAGCAGAACCAAGGCCTGACCGGCAAGCGCAAAGCCTCGTATCCAGAGTAGTTGAGTAAACTGTACTTTCGATATGTGCGGCATTGGGTTCCTCTGGCGATAGTATAGCGATACAAGTGTTCTTGCGCCTAGCCTAATTGATCGAACCCAGCTAGCCACTCATGCGGTTACCTAGCGCCTTAAGGGGGTTATTCATACTCTCTTTGAGCGCCATGGAGCCGGTCAATTGGCCGCTTGAGCTAAGAGCGTTGTTTCTGGGGTGAAGATAGCGGAAAATACGCCCCTTCGCGCGATTCACATAGGGCACGCGCTCTTTTGTCCAGACTCAAGTTGATACTTTATGGTAACTAGCTCACTCCCGGCCGATGTCGCAAAGCGACGCACTTTTGCGATTATTTCTCACCCCGATGCGGGTAAAACAACGATCACAGAAAAGTTATTGTTGCTGGGTAGCGCGATTCAGGTCGCCGGATCGGTTAAAGGTAAGCGCGGGCCACACGCGACTTCGGATTGGATGACGATGGAGCAGGAGCGTGGTATCTCCGTGACTTCATCGGTGATGCAGTTCCCCTTTCGTGAGCGAATGGTGAATCTACTCGACACGCCCGGACACGAGGATTTTTCTGAGGACACCTACCGCACCTTAACTGCAGTTGACTCTGCTCTTATGGTGATCGATGGAGCGAAAGGTGTCGAGGACAGAACCATTAAGCTGATGAATGTATGCCGTTTACGTGATACCCCCATTTTCAGCTTCGTAAACAAGATGGACCGCGACATCCGAGATCCGATTGAATTACTCGATGAAATTGAAGAAGTGCTCGATATCAAAGGCGCTCCGATTAATTGGCCGATAGGCATGGGGCGCCATTTCAAAGGCGTATATAACCTCTACACCGACACCATTCATTGCTTTAAGCCGGGTCACGGACACACCCTGCATCCGGATGAGCGCATTGAGGGGCTCGATTCCGATGAGGCTAGAGCACTTCTTGACGATGAGTACGATGATTTCGTTGAAACGATGGAGTTGGTTCGTGGTGCCAGTCATGAGTTTGATCTCGACGAGTTTTTGGCGGGTCGGCTGAGCCCGGTCTATTTCGGCACGGCGCTCGCCAATTTTGGTGTTCGCGAAATGCTGCATGATTTTGTGGACTGGGCACCTGCACCCCAAGGTCGAGGTACGACAGTACGTGAAGTTGGCGCTGGCGAATCGACGTTTTCTGGCTTCGTTTTCAAAATTCAGGCGAACATGGACCCCAAGCACCGTGACCGTATCGCCTTTTTGCGCATCTGCTCGGGGCATTATGAAAAAGGTATGAAAATGCATCATGTGCGGATCGGTAAAGAGCTCCGTATTGCCGACGCGGTCAGCTTCAAAGCGGGCGATCGCGTGCTCGTCGAAAAGGCTTTCGCTGGCGATATTATTGGTTTGCATAATCACGGCACCATTCAGCTCGGCGATACCTTTACTGAAGGTGAAAATATTCAGTTCACCGGTATTCCGCACTTTGCCCCCGAGCTGTTCAGGCGTATCCGGCTAAAGGACCCGATGAAGGCAAAGCAGTTGCAAAAAGGTCTACAGCAGCTTTCCGAAGAGGGCTCAACCCAGGTTTTCTCACCCTTGCGATCAACCGATTTGATCGTGGGCGCGGTGGGTCAACTGCAGTTTGATGTGGTCGCCTATCGCCTTAAAGACGAGTACAAAGTAGAGGCCATGTACGAACCGGTAAATGTCTACACCGCTCGCTGGATAGAGGCGGCAGATGCGCGCAAGCTGGAAGAGTTTCGCAAGAAGGCAGAGGACCATCTGTCCGTTGATGGGGGTGGTCACTTGACTTACCTTGCGCCAACCAGAGTCAACTTAAACCTGATGCAGGAGCGCTACCCCGATATCACATTCAGGGCAACGCGAGAGCATTAGGCTGACAGGGCTTTTTCGATTTCGCCTTGAATGTCTTCGGGCTTGGTGAGCGGGGCGAATCGCTTGAGGACTTTGCCGTCTTTCCCCACCAGGAACTTGGTGAAGTTCCATTTGATGCGCTCTGAACCCAGGGCCCCCCTGGCTTCTTTTTTGAGGTATTGGAAGAGCGGTGATGCCTGGCTCCCGTTCACGTCTATTTTGCTGTGCATGGGAAAGCTTACGCCGTAATTCTTGACGCAGAAATCTAGAATTTCGCTATCGCTACCTGGATCTTGACCGCCAAACTGATTGCAGGGAAAACCAAGTACGACTAAGCCCTGTTTTGCATACGTTTCATGCAGAGTCTCCAAGCCTGAGAACTGGGGAGTAAAGCCGCATTTGCTCGCCGTGTTGGCGATCAAGAGCACCTTTCCCCTGTAGCTATCCAGTTTGCGCGTTTCGCCTTCCATCGTCTGAACTTCGAAATCATAGATTGACATAGTCTGGTTCTCTTTGTGTTAGGCCGCTTGAGGTGAGGGCAGCTGCTCAAGCATGATTTGCAGCCGTTTTTGTTGTTTGTGGAGCGATTGCTCAAGCACTTTGAGTTGGTCGCGCATGTGAGTTTGGTCCCAGCGCTCCACTAATTTGGTGCGTCGCTCGTTCCATGCTTCTCCTAGCGCCTCGCGGTGCTTTTCGTAGCGCTCAGCCTGCAGTTCGCGCCACTCTTTGACGCAGTTTAAAAAGGCCTGATACTCGCGCTCGACGGCTGCCCTTAGTGGACACATTTCATCGGTATCTAATTTCGCTCGCACGCGTTTAAAGGTTGTATCCATTATCGCGCGTTGGATCTTGAATTCGTCTACTTTAACCAGATCGTTGGCAAGCCCCAGTTTATTGAGGGAGAAAATCATCCATTTGGTCGGATCCCACTGCCACCAGCGTATGCCGTTTCGGTAGTCGGTTTGAAAGATATGATGGTAGTTGTGGTAGCCTTCACCGTAGGTCAAGAAGGCCAAGAAGCCATTGTCTCTGGCGCTGTTTTCCTCGGTATAGGGTCTGGTGCCCCAGTAATGCGCAAGGGAGTTGATAAAAAACGTCACGTTGTGATTAACGACGAGACGTGCCAAACCGACCAGAATCAAGGTGCCCCACACATCGCCCAGTACGAGTCCGATCGCGAGCGGTAAGACAACATTCATTATTACGGTAATAGCGACGTAGTATTTGTGTTGCCATGCGAGGATTGGGTCCTCCATCAGGTCATTAATATTGCTAAAGTCCTCGGTATTGGTTTGGTAGTCGCGCAGCATCCAGCCTATGTGGCTGAACCACAGGCCTCTGCCAGCCGAGTAAGGGTCTTTTTCATTGTCGTCGACATTGCGATGGTGGCGCCGATGATCCGATGCCCAGACAAGAACGCTGTTTTGCAGGGCGCCAGCTCCCCAGAGAGCAAACCACAGGCGGACACTCCAATGCGCTTTGTAGGCTTTGTGTGCCCACAGGCGATGGTAACCGCCTGTTATCGAAAGCCCATTCAGATATAAAAATACGACTGCGATTAACCATTGCCAGCCTGAAAAGCCCACGAACCAAGCCCAAAGAGGGGTGATTAAGAGCGCGGCTATCGGTAGCCCAATGAATAAGCCCACCATGAGTGGTCTGATTTGAGGAGTTGCATTTGATGCCATTAGATCGTGTTTCCCTATTTGCGTCGTCTGTTTTTCGACGCTTTCGTTGTAAGCCTACTATCAGAGTGAATTGGAGTCACTCATAATCAGTGTAGCCATAACTGCGTTGTGGTCGGAGCTTTCGGTCACGAGTGTCGAACTCTTGTCCACCTTTAAACCTCGCACTAACAGATGATCCAGAGTATTTCCAAATACCCTTGTTCTTTGATCCGGTGTCGGAACCACGGTCGATAATGCGTGCTCAAGCCTTAATTGCTCCAGTAGTGCGAGGCGTTCGTTGGACCATGTGTTGAAATCGCCCGCCAAGATGAGACGCCCTTCATACGACTTTAATAGTTGTGACACACTCGCCAGCTGAGCTTGCCAAGCTTCGGTACTCAGCGTGAAATTAATACTGTGGACGTTGATTGTCAGCAGATGGTGTCCCTCAATTCGGTAGAGCGAGACAAGCGTCGCTTTTGGGCTTTTTAGCCAGGGCTCTTCGTGTTGCCATGAACATACAGTAAGGGGCGCGAACTTAGAGAGTGTGGCAACACCGGTTTGGCCCACAGAGCTGAGATAGCCAGGACCAAACTGGGCATACATATTGAGCCTACTCGCTAAGCTCTCATGAGAATTCGAGACCGATTCTTGCAACAAGATCAGATCCGACTTGTTCTCTGAGATCAGGTCAATCGCGCCTGGGATCTGGAATTTATAGGTATTCCACACCAGTACGCTGAGTGCTCTATCGACCGTTTTAATCGAGGGACTGTTTGGTGGAGTGCTTGGTCCGGATTGGGTTGTGATGGCAGCATCAGCACCCGAAGTCCAGTTCAGGCTAGGCTCGGCATCGGCATCGGCATCGGCATCGGCATCGGCATCGGCATCGGCATCGGCATCGGAGTTGGAGTTGGAGTCCAGATGCAGCGCTTCAAAATTGGAAGGGGATCTCGATCTAGGTGTTAATCGCTCGATCTGCGCGACGCATTCGTCGGCTGAGTTGAATATGTGTGGCTCAGCATTTGCTGAGAGCGCAAACAGAATTAAAGTGAAAGTGGCAAAGTCAGTGCAGCGCATGAGGTCAAAGGAGTGGCTGGCAAATACAGACCAAGGATACCGCGTCGCCAGCCGAGTGGGCTAGTACTGCAGGTAGGTTTGATATTCCATGGCGCTGATGTAGCGCCTGAATTCGGCTAATTCTTGCTCTTTCGTGAGCGTAATATGGCGCCGCAATTCGGGGCTTAGACCTGTGGCTATGAACTCAGAGTGTCTGAAAATCTCAACCGCTTCGTGGGGGTGAATGGGTAGTGGTTCGACTGTTTGCGCGTAGCCATTGCCGGTAACCGGTTGCGGAGCAGGTGACTTGGCCGTGATACCCTCCAGTACAGCGGCGAGTGTCGCGGCCATCAGTAAATAGGGGTTGGCGTCGGCGCCGGCCACTCGGTGTTCGATTCGTCTGGCCTTGGGTGAGCCGGTCGGCACACGAATGGCCACAGTCCTATTTTCATAGCCCCATGCGGGGTAGGTGGGCGCGTGTACCCCGGGTTCAAATCGGCGATATGAGTTCACGTGGGGCGCAAAAATCAGAGTGCTGTCTCGCATATGTTTCAAGAGCCCAGCGATGGCGAACGACAAAAGTTCACTGCCAGTATCGCTGCCGTCGTCAAATACGTTCTGCCCGTTCCGATCGATCAAGTTTAGGTGTAAATGCATGCCATTCCCTGATTCCCCGGGAAATGGCTTCGGCATAAAGGTCGCGATGCGCTGGTGTTTCGCCGCAACGCCTTTGATTAAGCGCCTCATTTGTAGCACCTGCCGCGCCGCAGATACGGGGTCATCATGATGTTTCATGTTGATCTCGTATTGAGAAGGCGCCGACTCTTTAATGACGCCGTCAAACGGCAGTGATTGAATCTCGCAGGCGGCTCGGACTTCTTCTAAAAAAGGTTCGTTTTCTACCAGGCTGTCAGTGCCGTACAGATTGCCGCCAATAGGGAGTTCGCCTGGCAGCGATTTGCCCGTGTGAACTGGGCGCCCATGCTCTAGTGTGATTAGGCTGAATTCGAGCTCCGCTGCGACCACAACGCCGAAGCCCGCTTGTTTTAGTTTATCGACAACGGCTATGAGGACTTGCCGCGGATCACCCATATACGGCGAGCCGTCGGGGTTTGTCATGGTTAATTGACACTCGCCGTACCGTCCTTCGGGTGACCAGGGTGTGGCCTGAAGCGACCCCTCGACTACGACACACAGGCCGTCATCGTCGCCGGTTTCAAACACGAGTTCTTCCACGTCTCGACCCCAAATGTCGAGGTTAAGCGCCGTTTTTGGCAATTTGGCGTCGCCTTTGATCAGTTTTTCTAGCTTTTGAACCGGAACCCATTTGCCACGCATAATGCCGTTGCAATCGGGCATAATCGCTTCAATCGTTGTGATTTTTGGGTAGGTCTTTAAAAACCATTCCAGTTCAATTGACATAGTTCGCGCATCGTGTAGGTATCGAGCCAGTGTGCATGAAATCCAGATCAGCGCAAACAGACCTTAATGCCCCGATAGGGTTAGCCCATGTAAATAGCGAGTGGATCTTTGCCCTTGGCTTCGCCAACGCACGATAGCGATGCTATAAACAGGCTGAACAAGTCAGCTTGTGAGTTGATATCCAGTTTCTTGTACAGATTCTTCCGATGGCGTCGATACGTTTCAAGGGCGATGTCCAATCTTTCGGCACCAACCTCTGCACTGTAGCCCTTGAGCATGAGCTCCAGTACTTCATGTTCTCTCGGAGACAGGATGGAAGAACCGAAGGTTTTGAAGGCTTGATCAATCTGATAGTCAATTCCGGGTTGGATCAGGTAATCGATAGCAAATTGCTGATTGCGAGAGTGAGCCCGAATGAGTGCAGAAATAGAGGGGGAGAGCGCGTACAGCAGTTGGTACTCACTGTCACTATACTCACCTTGTTTTGGTAGTCGCATCACGCTCAGATTGATAACGCTACCATCGTCTAGCTTAGCGAGGAATACGAGTTCATCAACCGTTCCCGTTTCCCCGTAGTAATCTTGGTAATACACGCTCTCCTTTAGATTGGCGCTAACGCGCCCTAATCGGTAGATCGTATTGCGAGGATGGTTCATCGAAACCTGGTAAAAGGGGTCCTCTCGATAGGGTCCCTCAAGATAGTCGTCAATCTGAGCGGGAATGGCTGCCGCAGGGATGTCATATGCGAGAACCTGTGGTGGTAGATCACGATGGTAAAGCCAGACCTGAGGGTAGCTGATCGGTACCACCTTGCTAATGGCGTCGAACAAGGCGGGAAAGAAGCCGTTGCCGCCAATTTCATCAACGGCTTTGGCCAAGTTGCTATTCCATTCCGTAAGAGCTTGCAGTTCCATCTTAGCTAAACTCCGTTATTGTTATTGTTATTGTTTTGGGCGGCTCTGTCGTTGTTGCTATATCGATCGCTTTAGCCCGAGCTTCGATTGAATCATCGTCGCGGCCTCACCGACGGGAATTTCCTCTGTTGTCTCGGCACAGCGGTGCTTGTATTCAATGACACCCTGTTCTAGCGAGCGGTCTCCGATGACGAGACGATGGGGTATCCCAATGAGCTCCATGTCGGCAAATTTAATCCCAGGTCTTTCGTTGCGATCATCGAGAAGAACGTCTACGCCCGCATCAATAAGCGCCTGATAGAGTGTTTCGGCCGCCTCCGCTACCGCTTGAGACTTTTGCATATTGAGTGGAACGATCGCGACTTGGTAAGGCGCCATAGCATCTGGCCAGATAATGCCTTTGTCGTCGTGGTTTTGCTCAATAGCGGCAGCGACGATGCGAGAAATGCCGATGCCGTAGCAACCCATAGACATGGTCTGTGATTTGCCGTTTGCGTCGAGCACCTGCGCGTTCATCGCTTCAGAGTACTTTTGGCCGAGCTGGAAAATATGCCCGACTTCAATACCGCGCTTAATTTCAATGGTACCTTTGCCGTCTGGGCTTAGGTCACCTTCGACGACTTCACGCAAATCGGCGACGTCACGTAGTTGAGCGTCGCGATCCCAGTTAACGCCGGTGTAATGAATGCCTGTTTTGTTGGCACCGCAGACAAAATCGGCCATCACTGCCGCGGATCTGTCTGCGATTACCGGAACGCTCAGCCCGACGGGACCGAGTGAGCCGAAGCCGGCGCCACAGAGGGCCAGCACGTCTTTTTCTTCCGCCATCACTAAGGGGCTTCTGACTAAAGGGTGCTTTT
>Ga0255774_10003652_pt1 | contig 11223 bp, 10 predicted proteins | sample 101ome_17_FD_179972 | JGI IMG/M metagenome (GOLD analysis project Ga0255774, IMG submission 179972) | Coastal salt marsh microbial communities from the Groves Creek Marsh, Skidaway Island, Georgia - 101407AT metaG (version 2) | ecosystem: Environmental > Aquatic > Marine > Intertidal zone >...
TTATTCTCTCGCCGGGAGCTCGTCCGGGTCGTAAATCACCGTCAAAATCAGCGAACAGCTCGGACACCTCGCGATCTCCTCCCCGTCGTGTAACTCGTCCAGAGTGATTCGAAAGATATCCCCGCACGGACACGAGTACGTGTACGCTTTCAACTCCTCGTTCCACTCCATGTCCTCGAGGTCGACCTCGTCGTACGCGGAAGAAGAGCCCGACATATGTATTCGTTTTGTTTCTTCTTCTTTTCCCGGAAAAATCCAATTTTTTCCATTATTCGTGAATTGTACAAGAAAAATTTAGGGTTTCATCTTTTTTTTTTGTCTTTTTTTTGGCTTTTGGTTTTTTGCGGTTGTCTGCCGGTCCGAAGAACTCGAAACCGTCTGTGCGCCACGAACTCGCATCTCGCTCAAGAAGTTTCGTTTTCCCCAACAGTAGTTTCGACCCCACAAGGAGGGTTTTTTCGAATTTTGCCACAAACGGAGGAGAAAAAGCGGACGAGGGCAACGAACGACAACCCCACGCAGGAAAAAACCGAAAAAAAAAAAGAGAGAACAACTTTTCCCCAACGGCAAACGCTTTGAAACGGGATAAATAAACGCGCGCAGACGAGATACGCGCGAAGAGAGAAAAAGACCGGCGAGGAACGATTCGCGCGGAGAAGTATTCTTAGCGATAGAATATAAATGTATTTCACCACCACCGCCGCGACGACGAACAACAGCGCGGCGAGATGTCGCGCTCAAAAACAGATTTTCCCTTCCTCTTCGTCGTCGAGAAGAGCGAACAGTCAGCATTTTTCCCCGAGACGACATCTTCGACGGAAGAAGAAGGACTTTTCCCCGCTCAAAACGCGCGCGGAAGGCGGCGTGGAACAACAACAACAACAACAACAACAAGTGCAGCAGACGACGACGACGAGCTCTGCAGCTGCTGCTGAAAATGCTTCTCTCGCGGCAGAGAGAGAAAACGGCGCGACATCTGTTTCCACCAGCGGACGAGAACAAGGAAGGCGAAGAAAAGAAGAAGTCGTGCCTCTCTTTTGTCGATTAGCGCCGGACGCGATCACCATCACGAATTTTCTGGTGAAACCGAAAGCGTTAAAGATTGGATTCGAAGCTTTGAGAGTGGCGGGAATCCGCGGGATACACGTGACGGTTTTTTGGGGCATCGTGGAGAGCGAACCCGGGGTGTACGACTGGTCGGCGTACGAGGAGCTGTTTGAAATTGTGGATAAAGTGGGAGAGTTGGAAGTGAGCGTGGAGTTTGCGTTTCACGCGAAGGAATGCGGCGGCGAAGATGGAGACGGGTGCACCGCGAGTTTACCGGTGTGGGTGCACGAAATCGCGAGCGGAGAACTCGCGAACGCGGATGGCAAAGAAGAGGGGAACCCGGAGTTGTTTTACATGGACCAATCTCGTTTGAGAGAAAACGCGGTTATAAGTTTGTTCGCGGAGACGGACGAGAACTTGTTGCCGACCAAGGACGGGAAGACGTTTCGATCGGCCGTCAGGTGTTACGAGGAGTTTATGGCGAGTTTTGTGGATACCTTTGATAAGTATTTCGCGAACGGGACGATTACGCACGCGACGATTGGTGCCGGGCCGAACGGCGAGTTGAGGTACCCGGCGTTTCCGGAGGACGTGTGGGTGTTCCCGGGCGTCGGGAGTTTCCAAGTAAACGATCAGTACGCGTTGAAAGCGTTGCAAGAATACGCCAACGATAGAAATTGTGGCGATTGGGGCAAGTCTGGACCGCACGATGCCGGAGAAGTGAACGATTTCGGCCCAGTTTCGCACTTTTTCCAAGACAACGGATCGTGGAGGACGGATTACGGGCAATTTTTTCTCACGTTTTACCACGGCAAGTTGATGGAACACGGGGAGCGCATGTTGCAAAGCGCGAACAGAGCTATTCGCGAAAAATATCCAGACGTTGCTCTCGAAATGCGGTTACCGAACACGTATTGGTGGAATCACTGCGAGTCTAGACCGGCGCAAGCGACGAGCGGGTACCCGCGGTTTACCGACCCGTCCCGCGACGCCATCGACGAAGCCATGGCCATGTTGTTCCGAAACAACGCGCACGCGAGCGTCCAAGGTGGAGAACTCGGGGACGATCAAATTGCAGACGAAAATGCGACCAACGCGCAAGCTAATCCGGAGAAATCGATGTCGTACGTAAAACAAGCCGCCTCGAGAAAAAACGTGGAATACACCTTAGAAACCGAAGCCTTGGACGATTTCTCGGACGAAAGCTTCCGACGCTTATACGCGCACGGCATGGGCGTTGACGCGGTGTGCGAAGCCAATTGCGAATCGATCTTTGCGGAAGATTGCACGTTGGGTGATTGTTCCATCGCAAAAAGAACCGTCGTCGGCGCCATCGGCGCGGAAATGTTCGAGAAGGAAAACTGGAAACGCTTGTGCATGTTCCAGCAATCTATGGCTGGCTTTAGCGCGTGGGATTTGAGCGAGAGAGATCAAGAAGAAGAAGGAGCCGGAAATAAAGAATCAGAAGAGAACGTCGTCCGTGTCGAATCGAACCAACAAGCCACCAGCCGATAATAAAAGCATCATCATCGTAGAAGAAATAATATATAAAAAGAGAAATCGAGAGGGACCGCACGTCGACGACGACAACGAGAAAGAGAGAGCGAAAAAGAACAACGCAAACGAAGCGAGAAGAAATTATACATCGCCCTGCGCCTTGCCCTGCGGCACGTTTTTAATGCTCATCACACGTCGTCTATCACCTTACGTATTTATTACACACACACACACACACACACACATGGTCATTATTACTTCTAACTATACATATACTGGTAACTCATCAAATTCCAAAAGAAGAAGAAAAAAATCACGCCCGCGCTATACTACTCCGGCCGCCGCATCCCGCTCTTCATCAGCAGCATCTTCTTCTTCTTCGCGCCAATCTTCTTCTTCGGCTTCTTCGCGCCGTCCGGGTTGTACTTTTTCTGCGCGTACGAGTATCTGTGTTTGAAAATTGGAAAAATGGAGAGAAGAGAATGCGCGGGGAAATTTTTGTGTCAGTTGAAACGAATGTAATGTGTGAATATACAAAGAGAGCAAAAGAAGAAGATATAAAAACGCACAGCGCGATGTTCCCGAACAAGAACCCGAACACCAGAAACACCAGTATGGCCACCAGTACCGCCGCTGGGTCCATCTTTTTTATACGCTTTTACGGTGTGTTTATAGAATTGAGACTCTTTTTATTGGCGAATTGGAAAAAGAACAACTTTTTTCCTCATTCTCATTACGCGAGGAAGAAGAAGACCTCTGTATATATAATAAGACACAGAACAAAATGCTGAAAAGAAACGACCTGCTCTCAAACTCTCGCTTCAAAGTCGACTCTCACTCTAAAATCGGTTCCGGGCAGTTCGCGGAGGTGTACTCGGCCATCGATTTGACCGGAGGCGACGACGGTCCGTCGAAATCCGGCCGCTTCGCGGCGATCAAAATCGAATCGGAGATGAAAACGACGCGACGAGAAGCGGCGGCGATGAGGCAATTATTGGGCGGGAAAGGGATCGTGGAGATTTACGAGGAAGGCGTGCACGAGAGGAAAGGGAAGGAACATCCGTTCATCGCGATGCAGCTGGTTGGAGAGAACTTGGCGGATTTGAGGAGGGAAATTGAACAACAACAACAACAGACGGTTGGAGAACGAGTCGCGAACGGGAACGGCGCGGGGACATCGAACAAGGGACAACAGCAAAATCGACCGTTATTTTCAGAGATTACGATCGCTCGAATTGCGATGCAAACGATAGATGCGTTGGGGTACACGCACACGAAAGGGTACGTGCACAGAGACGTGAAACCAGGGAACATTTGCATCGGGCGAGGCTCGCGAGCGGAAAGATCGAAGACGTATCTCATCGATTTCGGATTAGCGAGACGGTATAAAGATGAAGCGACGGATAAAGTGATCGCGGAGAGAGAAGACGCGCAGTTTAGAGGGACGACGACGTATGCGAGCGCAAACGCGATGGAAAATCGGGAGCAAAGTCCCCGAGACGACTTGTTTTCTTTGTTGTATATTTTAGTCGAGTTGTATTGCGGGTCGTTACCGTGGAAGAGAACCGTGGCGGTAGGGGTGGACGAGAGCGAAGATGCAAACTATAAAGTCATGGCGAGGGAGAAAAAGTTGAGCTGTAAGGAAGTGCCGAACTTTTTGTGCGAATTGGCCGTTCGCGAAGATAGGAAACAATTGCCGAAAGCGTTGGCGGAATTTTCCAAGACGATTTCGCAGTTGAAGTACGGCGAGGTGCCGGATTACGACCAGTTGAAAGGTTTATTCAGCGAGTGGGAGGAGAAGTTGTTGAACGGGAGGAAAAGCGGGGAAGTGAGAATGGATTGGGACCGAGAAGTGGCGGTGAAGCAACCCTCCTCCTCGGTGGTTGCGCCATCGATGACGACGGATTACAACAACGACAACAACGAAAGAAAACGCGAGCGATCTCCGGACTATAACTTGAACACCGGAGCGGAACCTTACCATCCGCAACAATTCAAACGACCGAACATCACCAATTCACCGACGCCGCGAACAACAACAACGCCAACACCACAAAACCAACAGACGTACGATATCCAGCCTTCCCGCCGCGCCGCTTCGCTCGTGCGAGCGTTGCTCGACAACCCTCCGCTGCCTCCGAACCTCAATCACGTCATCGAAACCTTCCGGAACATGTCCGCCGAAGATGTCATCGCTGGAATAGCTGCCACGTGTATCATCATAGCCGAAACTGCGGAAACCTCTCGAAACGTGGACGCTATCGACGCGTTTCTGCGAGACGCGAGGGACTGCATCGAGCTCGCTCGGACGAAGATGACGGCGGCGACGACGACGCCGGCTTCGGCGGCGGGCGGAGCGGCGATGTACAACAACAACACTAACAACAACAACAACGTAGCGCCGCTACCGCAGCAGAGTTATCAGCAGCACCGGCAACAATCGCAACACCATCATCAACAACATCATCACCATCAACAACAACAGCAGCAGCAGCAGCAGTGGAGTTACAACGACCGGAGAGCCAAGCGGTAACTGTAAAATTTTTTGTAACACAATAATGAAAAAGCGCCACATAAAAAATCAAATTGGAAAAGACTTTTTAACAAACCGCGCCAAAAGAACGATGATGATAACAACTCTGACGACGACGTCCACGACGCATCGCTGTGCTTTCCAACCGTCGCGAAAGAGTGGCGTCGTTCGCCGTAATCGTTGTCGTCGGGTTTTTGCCAATGAAGACGACGACGAGGAGAAAGTTGTCGCTGAAATTGAAAACGCGCAAAGAGAAAAAGAAGAAGAAGAAGACGAAGAAGAAGAGATGATGTTATTAAACGCGAGGAATCAAACGTTCGAAGACGCGGTGGTGATGATGCGCGGTGGTGGTGGTAGAACAGGAGGAAAAGAAGATTGGGAAGAGATGGAAGAACGAAACGTGTGGAAAACGAAGCCGGTGTGGTGTCAGCCGTGGACGATAGTTCTGACCGGGATGTTGATAATTTCTCTGCCCACTCTAGTTTTCGATTGGAAATACGTGTCCGTCGCGTTTGCGTTTCCAATCGCCGCGTGGTGGTATATCTTTCTGTACGCGTATCCGAAGAGTTTCAGGGAAGGCGGGATGTAACATAGCGCGAATTAGTAAAAAAGTAGTTGGTCCCTTTTTTCGGACTCTGTATTAATAACAATCTAGTAGTTCTACAGTACAAATTCATATCCAACGATGACGGTTTCAACTTAAAACGACGTTCTCTTCGTCCGAGAGCACCGCATTCTCTATCTCCTCGTCTGAATCTCCGCCTCGTCTACCCCTCTTTCCGCTAGCGTCGGCTTGCGTTCCCGTCTCCGACGATCTAAAAAAACTCCCCAAACGCGTTGTGAGCGACATCGGCGCGAAGTACTCCACGCCCGCGCTCTCTTTATTCGCATCGTCCGCTTCTCCTTCCGCGCCAGAAGAGTGCACGTATTCATTTCCTAGCACGAAATCTACAAACTCGTCGTAACACAACTCCCCGTCGCCTTCTCGATCGGCCATTTCAACCACAAATTTTGCCTCACGCAAAGATAATGGAATTCCAACCGTCTCCATCGTCCTCTTCAACTCCTGCGCGGTAATTTTCCCATCTCCGTCCTCGTCGAACGTTAAAAACACGTTTCTCAGCGTCTCCTGCGGGTTGCTCAGATTCAAATCGTGCAACATCAGCGTCAAAAACTCGCAGAAATCCAGCGCGCCGCTTCCGTCCGTATCGTATCGCTTCAGATTTTTCTTGATTTGTTTTATCGTTTTGAAAGAGCCAACCTGTCGCAATCGCTCCTGAATGTCCTCCGCGGTTATTTTCCCGTCCGCTTCCATGTCTAAATCGTCGAACATGGTCTTATATTCCTCGACTTGCTTCCTGGTGAGGTACGGCCTGTTTTAAGAGAATTTAGAGGGTAAACACATTCGATCGAGAAGAGAAAAAAATATAGCACGTACCATTCTCGAACCAACTCTTCGTCGGTCAAGTGCGCTCGGCTCGGAGGTTTGTCGCGCCGCCTATCGTCGTCGTCCTCTGCGGGAGGTCTTCTCGGCTTGGAGGTTTTCTTCTTCTGTTCGTTGGAAGCGACGGTCTTCGAGTCTTTCTTCGAAGACGCTATTCTGCTCAACAAATTCATCATTTTCCAATTTGGGTGGATCCCTTACAAAGCGCGGGCTCTCTTTTAACTCTTAGTATCACTGCTATTTAACGAGCTCTTGAGATAGTGCTGCCTCAAAACGTGGACGGCACCGATCCAGAGCGCGGCGTAAACGAGTAATTCCGGTATGATTTTCTTCTTTTTTTGTTCGCGGTTTTAAGTGCGCGCGCGGGCGTGTTCTCTTCTTCTATTTTTGTTGTGAAGGAGGCTGACAAAACTGATTTTTTTTTTCGAATTCAACATTTTATATATTTTCTCTTATTTTTCTCTACACGTTGGAACATCACAACACTTTATTCGCTCATCTCGTCGTCCGCGTACTCGGCTTTACCGACGACCATACCGTTACGAACTCGCTCTTCGTGTTTTTCAATCTCTCTTCTCTTGCGTTCTTCTTGCTTTTCGATTTCGAGTTTGCGTTTTCGGGCGACGCGTTCGGCGGCGGTTTTCGCCGCGACGAGGAGCAAAGCTTCTTGGTCGTCGTCGTCTGCGTCTGCGTTCGGTTTTGGTTCCTGTGGCGCCGAGTGTTTCGTCGTCTCAGTGGTTGTGTTGTTGTTGTTGTTGTTGTTGTCTTTGTTGTCGTCTTTTTTCGCTTCTTTATCTTCGTCTCCTCCGGATAAAGGTTTCGGAGACGCTTTCGAACCTTGTTGATTTTGACTGCTATTCGCGCGTTGCTTCTGAGAATTCTTCGCGCTCAAAGGCGCCAGCTTTTCCTCCTTCAACAGCGCTCGGTGCATGGCTAAGTCGTAGTGCTCTCGAAACCCGTGTTTGTCGCTGATAAATTTACGGATCCATTCGCCCATGTTGTCTTTTATCACGTATTCGCGATCGTATATGTGCTTATACACCGTTTCGTGTTTGAACGCCTCGACTTTGTCTCGCCAATTTTCCAAGCGCAACGGTTCGCGTTCGGCAGAGAAGCGTTTGTTGTACGCGTCGTATTGACACTCGCAGAGAAATAATCCGAGCTCAGGCGCCATGGGCGTGTTTACTCTTTGTTTCGTTCTCAGTGCGAATAACAAATCGCTCACGTCGCAGAAATCTCGCGCGACTGCGATGGTCATGCCGACTAACTTTCGAATCATGTTGAATAGAAACGATTGACCGAGAATCTCAAACTTCACGAAATCTTCGCCTTCAATTTTGAACGGCATCGAACACGAGAACGAAATGACAAACCGCTTAGCTTGCGGCGTGTCGCAATCGACTTTAGTCGAGTAGTTGTGAAAATTGTGCGTGCCGACGAAATGTTTCAAAATGTCATTCACTTTTGTCCGTTCCGCTTCGGTGAAGACGTACGGCTCTCCCTGTTGGTCGTCATCGTTCGCATTTTCTTCCTCTCTTTCTGCTCTTTTTCCATCTTTTCCTTCTTCTACGTCGTCTATCTTTTCTTCCGCGTCGTTTTCATCGTCGTTATTCATCCTAGTAGTGTTGTTATTATTATTATCGCCGCCGTCTCCGACAAAGTTCCGAGGCTTCCTCTTCTTTGGAAACCTCGCATCAAACGCTCTCACCGGCACCACGTACTCGTACTTTCTCCTATCGCACTGGTTCTTCGCGCTAAACCCTCCGGTCACCCTCGTCGCTCCAAACGCCACGATATTCTTCGGCAAATGTTCGTTGATCAAATCCACAATCTTCTCCGTGTTCCCGTCGTCCGCGTTCATGCACTTGAAACTCACCACCTGACCAACCGCGCTGACGCCTTTATCCGTCCTCGCCGCTCGATTCCAGTGCACTTTATTAAAATCTCCGGCGTTAGATTCCGCTATTCCTCCCGCTTTGACGATTGCGGTTTCTAAATCGTCCTCGATCGTCTTCGCGCCCGGGTTTCGCTGCATGCCTTGATACCCGTCCCCGTTGTACCCAAAGAAGAGGGCGATTTTGCGCTTCTTTTTAGCGCTGTTATCGCCCGTAAACGCGTCGATCGGACACTTCGAAACGTCGTCGTCGTTGGTGTTGTTCTTGCCGTCGTTCTTTTCTTTCGTCTCTTCATCGCTCTGTTTCTTGTTCTTATTCTCCTCCTCCTCCTCGCCGTCGATTCTGTTACCGCCGACGGCTGCCGCTTTCGCTTCGTCTCCTCCTTCTCCCGCTGCTTTTTCTTTATCCTCTTCCTTCGCCATGGTGTGCGCTGTTTTTCTCTTCGATGCACGCGTAGTGCGTGTGTGTGTGTGTGCAATCGCTTCTTCTTTTGTCTTTGTGTGCGATCGTTAAAGCGCGGCGAGGCGAGAGCGCGCTTTTCTTGTCTCGACTTCTCTTTTTTTCCCGAAGAGAAGAGTTTGAGAGCAAAAATAAACGCACAAAAAGCAATCAGTCAAAAAGAAAAACACAAATCACATGCGAGAGAAAAATAAATATCACGCGCGCGAGAGAAAGAGAAGAGCAGCAGAATGTCTGGAGTGACGACGAGAGCGCAGAAGCGAAGAATGGGTCAGAGAGATTTGTGGGACGTGATTGTGAATAACGACGATGTTTGTTTCGAGCACATTTTACCGAAGTTGAATCAAACTGACGTGAAGTTTTTGTTTGAAGTGAATGCGGAGACGAGAGCTTTGATTAAGAGATCTTCTCGGAAAGATGATTTGAGAAGACGCTTTAAAGTTTCAGAGATGTCGTCGATATCTACGTTGGAAATCGCGTGGGAGAATCGATCGTTGTGGGTTGGGGGGTTGTATCATTACAAAACAGTCTTTTGCCATAGAGTTGCTTTAACGAATAAACTCGAATTGCTCAAGTGGATACGAGAAGAGAAAAAGTGTAAGTGGGATGAAGGGACGATTAATGCGGCAGCAAAAAATTGTAATCTGGAAATGGTAAAGTATTGCGGTGCGAATGGGTGTCCTGTCGATGAGTGGGTGTGTAAATTCGCTGCCGAAAAAGGTGATCTCGAAATGCTCAAGTACTTACACGAAGAAGTCAAAGCGCCATGGGATTGGCGAACTGCCGCATGGGCAGCTGGAAATGGTCATCTCCATATACTCGAATACCTTGTTGAGCGTAAATATGATATTTTCTGTGCAGATGCGTGTGCGGATGCGGCCTGGAGTGGTCACTTGGACTGTTTGAAGTACTTGCACGAAACTGCCAAAGCGCCGTGGAATAGTCATGCCGTACAATGGGCGCACAAGCGCAACCACCCCGAATGTTTACAATACCTCCTCGACAACGACTGCCCGTTACCATGTGGTTGGCGATACGAAGGTGGAATGTTATACGCGCAGTAGATTCATCATCATCATTGATTCAGGCTCAGCACACCGCTCGCCAACTTCTCGCGCAAGTGAAAAATAGAACCATAGAAGAAAAATTTTAAAGAAAAACACAAAACTTCAGAGAGAGAGATACACGTATCCCACAACACACGCATCACGATGACGATGTCGCTAACGACGACGACGACGACGACGACGACGACGATAACGAGCTGTCAAAAAAGAGTCAATCCATCTTCCAAGCAGCAACAACCGCCGTCTCAAAAATCGCTAAAAAACGCGCTGGCGTCGACCGCTTTAGCCGCGACGTTCGCCTTCTCTTCCCCAATCTACATCGCCTCTCCTCCCCCGGCGTTCGCCATCCCGCAAACGTCCGAGTGCGCGACGAACGCGTGCGACGATTTCGACTACCACGACCAAGATTTGACGCAGACGTACTTCACGAAAGGGTCGTTGAAACGCGCCAACTTTCGCGGCGCGAACTTGTCCGGCATCTCGCTGTTCGGGGCAAACTTGGAAGACGCGGATTTCACGGGAGCCAACTTAGAAAATGCAAACTTAGGACAGTGCAACTTGTTGCACACGAACTTTACCGGGGCGAATTTGACAAACGCGATCGTCTCGGGCGCGAGTAACTTGGAGACGGTAAAGGCGAACGATTCAGACTGGTCGCAAGTGATCATAAGAAAGGACGTGTTGATGGGGATTTGCGCGAACGTGGATGGAGTTTCGCCGGTGACGGGAGATCCGACGGCGATGACTTTGGAGTGTCCGTAACGTAAAAGTACATTTAAACGCAGTATTGATTTTGGATTGTAATAACAACACACACACGCAAAATATATATTCTAATAACTTTCATAAAAAAAAGCTTGAGCACTCAGAGTACTAGCACATCATTCAGCATGAGGATGAATCCTCGATAGGAAGACCGTCGTGAAAACAATGTATGATTATCGTCATCGCGCGCAAAATCACTTTTTTTTTCTTTCACGCCGCCGCGCGCGCAGAGGAGCAGCAGCAGCAGCAGCAGGACGTACGTACTTTAAATGACGCGAGCGTGTTTTTCAACCCGCTTCGAGCGTTCCTCACTTTCTATGTATATCCATCTTTTTTATCTAGAAACCCGCCTGTGTAAAAGAATAAAAGAAGAAGAAGGAGTTTCGCCGTCAGTCGTTGAAAAATAACGCGTGGAGAGAAAATTAAACGAGGAGCACCATCGACGAGCGAGAAAAGTAAGATCTCAGACTGCGGCCGAACCGCGAACTTAGCGCCACGCCGACGACGAATCGTCAC
>Ga0255774_10003663_pt1 | contig 11209 bp, 9 predicted proteins | sample 101ome_17_FD_179972 | JGI IMG/M metagenome (GOLD analysis project Ga0255774, IMG submission 179972) | Coastal salt marsh microbial communities from the Groves Creek Marsh, Skidaway Island, Georgia - 101407AT metaG (version 2) | ecosystem: Environmental > Aquatic > Marine > Intertidal zone > Salt...
TCGGGAGAAACAAACAGTTGTACGGCAACGAAGGTCAGTATAATCCTGCGCAAGAGAAAGCGAAGAGAAAACGCATGAAGAAAGAGAAAGAAATCGCAAAGAGTCTGGAACAAGACGACGCGGATGGAAGTGATTTCGATTGGAGCGAAGACGAAGACGTAGAAATGTAAAAAAAACTCTACATTGTACAAGGTATCTTTCTAAATCAACTATTACTAAAACATATCTACCTGCTAAAGCGTTAACAACGGCGCGTCGTCGTCAATGTCACTTTCTATTAAAGATTCTTCTATGTCGTCATCGTCGCTTCCTTCGCTGCCCGTGTCCCGCTCATTCTCCTCTTCATCATCTTCTTCTCCCTCCTCGGATCGATCCTCTTCCTTCAAAATCCACAAGAAGACTCTACCTAACAAAAAGAGCATCCGCCACACGTTCAGCGCTAATTTTGCGGTCCAAATGCGAGCGATTACTTTTGCACCAGAATTCAGATTTCCATCCTTAATCAACGTCGCGCTTAAAATGGTCGGTAAAAATACGACACCAACTCCCGCGACCATGATTTCCCTGGCATACGCGTACGATTTCGTCGCATACATTAATCCGTCAAGGACGAAAACCATGGCATTTACTGGTTGGGCCAAACTCACAATGCGCCACGTTTTACTGAGATAATAATTCGTCTCTTTATCTGTGCCTACGAACAATTTGCGAGCAGCATTTCCAAAACCTAAGAACACTATGCAAAAGAAAAACCCGAGACTGACGCCATAGGAAAGCAATCGAACCGTCAACACGCGCAATTTTTTAATCAATCTGATTGAATACAATCTGCTTCCGTAAATCGTAGCAATCGTCGCGAAACCGTCGACTATGTAGCTACACACTAACCACAACTGAGCCGTTAAATGATGCGCTGCCAAGCCTTCGACAGATAACTTTCTCGAAGCAACGAGCACCGCGATGAAAAACGAAAGCTGTAGCAAAATAGACCTTCCGAACATGTTCAACGCGTCCACGAAATATTTCTTACTCTCTTCTTCTTCTTCTTCTCTTTCTCCCTCTGCGTTTTCTCGCGCCGTCTCTCTTCTTCTTTTGACTGCTTTTCGTTCCAATCCAATCCTTTTCGGAGGACTGAAATACACGATTGTCCATCCTAAAATCGAATGGAACATCACGACTACGAAATAGGCCAGACCGAGCGCGTCCAACACCCCTCTCTCTCCTTTCGCCGAACACATCCGCAACACGACGCAAACCATAGCGACTTGCAAAATCGCAACCGCGCTATTCATTAAGGAAACTACGTGAACATGTCCAAACCCCCCTAAAACACCCACCGAAGCATTCGAGGACGTCTTAAACGGCATCGCCGCGCAGCGCCAATAGTAATAGCCTTTCCCGACGCTTAGCTTTTCCGTTTCCCCCAACGCGCTAAACAAGCCGTCACCAGAGAGCATCAAAACCACACCAGCCATCGCCCCTGACAATATCGAAACGAAAAAGCTCCTCTGCACGTGTCTCTTTAACTCTCCGTCGTCTCCTTTCGCGACTTGCCCGCCAACTTTAGAAATCGAGCCATCGACGAGAAACTGGAACACGCTCGTGCCTAAATTCGAAACGTTGACGCACACGCCAAACGCCGCGAGAATCACGCTGCTTCGTTTGCCGAGAACGACGTGTTGCAGCGCTAAACCGATGGGTCCGGCCGCGTTTTGTATGGAAGCACTGAGAGAATCTCTCAGGAGCTTTTGGTGCGAGACGTCCTGGTTTATTACATTTGTTCTTGGCATTTTGCGTCAAAAAAGTGCCGCATTCTGTAGAAAAAGATACACACAAAATGTCACTCACTGATTTCGACGCCGCGGTGCAGCGATGGACGATCGTCGCCGCGATCACTTTTTTCTTCCTCTTCTTCGTTTCCGCCCCGTACGGCCGTTTTCACAGCAAAAAATGGGGTCCAACTATCGATGGCAAAATCGGTTGGTGCGTGCAAGAAATCGCGAGTCCAATCGCGCTGTCGTACTTTTACTTCTTCGCCGCCGACGCGCCGTTTCATTTCCCGAAAGGCACGAAACCGCTCGGAAATGGAGGCGATGTTCTCGTGTTGTGGTGGTTTGTGGCGCATTACGCGCACAGAGCGATCGTCTGGCCGATGCGAAGGACGTTAGGGAAGACGAATTTCCCGGTCGTTGGTGAGTCCTTTTTTAACCGCTTTTTTTTACTCGATGTGTGAAGGCTGTGACGAACAAATATCCGCGCTTCTTAAGCCGTTCCGGCTCGTGATGCACAAAACGATATTATGGTTGAATTTCTTCTTCCGAGCTTTCTGTGTTTGTTTGTTTTCGCGCTCGCCGCGCGCGCGCGTGGAACGTTTCGTGTTTTAACTAACTTCTCTTCTCCCCTCGCGTTTGTAGGCTCGGCGGTCTTGTTCAACCTCTTCAACGGCGCATTCGTGGCGTCGGAATTGCGAGCGCTGGGAGGCATTCGTCGGTCGCAAGATGATGCGATGTTCAAATTAGGTCTCGTCGTCGCCGCAATCGGTGCTCTCATCAACTGCGTCTCGGATGAAATCCTCCTCAGACAGAGAAGAGCGAATACGAGGGCCACCCCGACTCGAGCGGCGGCGCGGCGCCACTCCGCCGTCTCCACCAACAAGAGCAAATACATTCTCCCTTCCGGATTCTTATTCGAATACGTCTTATGCCCAAATTATTTAGGCGAGTTCATCGAGTGGCTAGGTCTCGCCGTCGCGACGAACAACGCCGCCTTGAAAGCGTTTGCGTTTTGGACGTTCGCCAACCTCTTCCCGCGTGCGGTCAAGTACAAAAAGTGGTACGCGGACGCGTTCGGCGAGAAAGCCGTCGGGACGCGCCGAAAGGCATTCTTCCCGTTTCTCGTGTAAACACTCTCGTTAGCTTCTATTTGTAATCGTAAACACCACCATTTTAGTGTAACATCATACCGTGTGATATATGAGGAGAAGAAGAAGAAGAAGAAGAGAGAGGTGCAGGAAGTGAGGGGGTTTCCCAACGAGTTTCACATCTTTTGTTTCATCTAACGAACACGAGCACGACAGGAGCGATGATGATGATTTGTTGTTGAGAATGCAACAAAAGAGTGTGGGTTCTTCTTCTTCTTTTCGAACACGTGCGAGTATTTCTCGAAAACACGTGAGTGAGCAGGGCAAAAAGAGGATAAAATACCCCCCATATCTTTATACACATAACAAAAAAAAATGTTTGCGACGACCCAAACGCTTTCCGCCCAGGCGGTGAACATTCGCGCATCCACGCGCAACAGCACCACCACCGCGGCGTCCTCTAAGCGATGCGTTCGAACACCGGCGGCCGCGGCTGTTTCTTCGATGACGATGACTTCATCGAGAGGGACGATGCGATTTCCCACTTCTTCTTTTTCCAATTCGACCTCGTTGTCTTCGAGAAGCAGCAGCGCGGTGTCGTTGTTCAAGGAGCGAAAACGCGGGAAGACGACGGTTTCCAAGCCGTCGTCGACGGTCAGAGCGGCGGCAGGGTCGATCGAGATTTCGAAAGACTTGAAAAAAACCGCTTTGTTGGGCGTTTTGTTCGGCGGTTGGTACGCGTTCAACATCATTTTCAACATTTACAACAAGCAGGTGTTGAAAGCGTTCCCGTATCCGTGGCACTGCACGATGTTTCAATTTTTCGGCGGGTGCGTTTTAATCGCCATCATGTGGGGATTGAACTTGGTGGAACGACCGAAGAAGGAGGTTTTCTCCACGGAGAATTTGAAGATGGTGTTGCCGTTGGCGATGATTCACACGCTCGGGAACTTGTTGACGAACATCTCGTTGGGTAAGGTTGCGGTGAGTTTTACGCACACGATTAAAGCGATGGAACCGTTTTTTAGCGTTTTGTTTTCGTTTTTGTTTTTAGGAACGACGCCGAGTCCGGCGGTCGTGGCTGCGTTGGTGCCGGTGGTTGGTGGCGTCGCGTTGGCGAGTTTGGCGGAGGCGAGCTTTAACTGGATCGGCTTCGGCGCCGCCATGGGGTCGAACGTCGTCTTTCAATCCAGAAACGTGTTTTCGAAGAAAGTCATGGGGGGAAACAAAGGCGTAAAGATGGATAACATCACCTTGTTCTCCGTAATGACGTTGTTGAGTGCGGTGATTTCCTTGCCGTTGGCGGTTGCGGTGGAAGGCGTGAAATTCACGCCGGCGGCGTTGGCCACGAGCGGGTTCCCGTTGGCGGAGATGATGCAAAGAGTGTTCGTCACCGCGGCGACGTTCCACTTGTATCAACAAGTCTCGTATATGATTTTGCAACAAGTGACTCCGGTCACGCACTCTGTCGGTAACTGCGTGAAGAGAGTGGTTGTCATCGCATCCTCGGTGTTGTTCTTCCGCAACCCGGTGTCTCCGATGAACTTGGCCGGGACGGCCATCGCGTTGGCGGGCGTCTTCGCGTACTCTCAAGTCGCGAAGAAAGGTGGTAAAAAATCTGGCGGCGCGTACACGGACGAGTTCAGACGGATTACCGGTTTGGTCAACTTGAAAGACAACTAATGTTTACGCGCGCGTTATTGCGCGTACTAAAATCGTGTTGTGTGATCAAGTGACAAAAAAACTATTATTATTATTATTATTATATGTGTTTAACTTTTTCTACGTGCTATGCATCGAAAACTTCACCGCGTCATCTTCCACTGCCGCCGCGTTCCATCTCCACGAACGTCTCCACCAACCCTCTGATTTTCTTCTTCACGCGTTCGTCCAACCACTCCTTCACTTTCTCCTCGTCGTCTTCCACCTGCGGCTCTTTGCTCATCACTTTCTCGCACGTTTTTTTGCATATGGCCTTGTAGCTTTCCTTCGACACGTCTTTATTGGAATAGAACGGTTGCAGATGTTTCTTCACGACGTCTAGAATCGCAATCTTCATGTTCGGCCGGTCCGTGCCCCCATTCGAGCGATGATGATTATTAGTATGATGCGCGCGCGCGTTATTCTCCTCGCTCTCCACCTTCCTCTTCTTCCCGCCGCCGCCTCCGTCCTCCTCTTTTCCTTCTCTCTCCTCTCTCCTCTTCGCATCTCTCTCCTCTCTTCTCACTCGCAACTTCTCCCCTTTCACGTACTCGTAAAACACGAACCCGACCGAATCTCTCCGCGCGGACAAAAAATCAAACTTATTCTTCTCGATCGCTTCGCGCGCGATTTGCTCTTTATCCGCGCCGTGGTTTACCACGTACTCCACGAGCGTTTTGATTTTTGCCAGCACTTCATCCGGTGGTGCAATTGGAGGCATGTGTTTGTGCTTCTCTCTCTCTCTCTTTCTCTCTTTGATGTCCTTTAAGCTCTCTCTCTCTCTCTCTCTCTCTCTCTCCGTCTCTCTCTCTCCGACGAAGTCGCGAGAAGACTCGTCGTCGGTATATTTTCTCTCCGATTTCTCTTCAGTAAACGCGCAGCAAAACGAGTAATATGAATGGAGAGCGTTTTCAACGGTATTTTCGTATCTCATTTTCACGCCTTTTCGGAAGCACGCAGAGAGACTCCAAAAAAATTTCCCCAGTCCGCGTAAAGAGAGTCCGCGCGAATACGCTCTCCGCTAACGATAACTACTCGATGTTCTTCGCATCGACGAGGACGGATGCTATCGTCAGTTTTCGTCCTTTCGCGGCGAAGAAGAAGAAGAAGAAGAGCACAAAAGATGCCGCGAGCAGGAGTAAAGTTTTCGATGGAGAAGACGTCACTCGCTTTGGACGACGACATCGACGCGCTGCTTCTGGCGACGACGACGATGCGGGTAACGACGACGCGAAGAAAACGATGGTTTCGATGATGCGAAAAGGAGAGGAAAAAGTCGAACGACACGCGCTGCGAGCGTTTGGGACGAAAGCGACGGCTCTTTTGAGCGCGGCGTGCGTGACGTTGGTGCCTTTCTGCGCCGAGGCGGTTGAAATATCTTCTTCCTCTTCTTCTTCGATGGCGGATGTCGTCGCGAGGAGGAGCGAAATGGGGCTGCTGCGAACGGATAGGAAAGAAACGATAGAAGAGATCATTTCTAGGAGCGCTAGTAGTAGTCAACGCGAGGCGAGGATGAGCGACGTCGTCGATATCGACGACGATGAAGATTTGAACAGGCAGCTCGCCGAGGCTATACGGAAAGGCGACGCGTCGAAGATTGCGGACATTGGCGTAAAATTGAAAGAGAAGGAAGACAGAGAGAAGCAAAAGTTAATCGAGCCGAATTACGTGACGAAAGTACAGAAAGCGGCGCCGCTGAAAGATGAGGAGAAATCGGTGGTGGATTTGTTCACAAAGTCAAAGTCTGCGGTGGTTTTCATAACCAACGTCGCGGTGAGAAGAGACGCGTTTACGCTGAGTTTGACGGAGCAGCCGCAAGGCGCCGGGTCTGGAATTATTTGGGACGACGAAGGTCACGTCGTGACGAATTATCACGTCATTCGGAATGCGAACGAGTTAAAAGTGCAGTTTAGTTTACAAAATAACCGCGGGCCGAATAGTAAAGGGAATATAAACGACGTGTTGGACGCCTGCGACGCGGTCGTAGTCGGTTTCGACGACGATAAAGATATCGCTGTTTTGAAACTGATGGACGCGAGTTGTTACACGAATAAAGCAAAAGCGTTACCGATCGGGTCCTCGAGTAGTTTACAGGTTGGTCAAAGAGTCTTCGCGATTGGTAATCCGTTCGGTTTAGACCACACGTTGACGACTGGGGTCGTGTCCGGGTTGTCGAGACAGATTCAAAGCGGGAACACCGGAAGACCGATCGACGGCATCATCCAAACCGATGCGGCGATTAACCCAGGAAATAGTGGCGGTCCTCTTTTGAACTCTTCTGGTCAACTCATCGGGTTAAATACCGCTATTTATAGCGCTTCTGGTACCTCTTCCGGCGTCGGTTTCGCGTTACCCGTTGATATGGTCACCGGCATCGTCGATCAAATCATCCGATTCGGCAGAGTCACCCGGCCAATCATCGGCGTGTCTTTCGCCCCGGACGAAATCGCCGAACAGTTAGGTTTAGGAGGCGTGCTAGTATTAGACGCGAGAGAGGGCGGCCCGGCTGAAAGAGCCGGCATCCGAAGTACGAAACGCGACGATTCTGGTCGCTTGCTCCTCGGCGACGTCATCGTCGGCATCGACGACGAGAAAATCGAAGACTCCTACGACCTCTACCGAGCCTTAGACAACCACGTCGTCGGCGACTCGGTCAAAGTCTCCGTTTTCCGAGACACCGACCGCAGAGTCCTCGATTTTACCGTCAAATTGGACGACATCAAAGACATGAAACCGCCGTCGACGAGCTTGAAAAATTTCTCTCCCCGCTCGAGAAGTATTCGCCCCGACGACCGCTCCCCGTCCGGTCACAACCCGGACGACGACTACGACAGAGGAGGAGGAGGAGGAGGAGGAAAAAGAGCGGAGGGAGAAGGAGCAGACGGGTTCACTCTGCCTCCGGGTAGGTTCACGCCGCGGTGATGATAAAATGTTCCGCGCGATACCGATACAAATACCATAATAATAAACATCATCTGTATAAAAACACACACACACGCCTACATTTACTTATTACTGTACAAAAAAAATTGTTTTAGGGTCTCACGTGAGCCCACACCGACGTGGCAGCCTCGCGTAACGGCTTTCCCGGGAAAAGTCGACACTTTTGAAAAGTGCGCACTAACGCGAAACATCATCATGTCCGTCGCGATACAACCGCAACGAATGATGACGACGACGACGACGCAACAACAAGTCGTTTCAAACTCAGAATCGAACAACGAGAACAACAATCCTTTGAGTACCGCCATAAAAGCTCCGATTAAGAAGCGTCCATTGCGAGAAGAGGAAGGTGACGACGAGGCGAGAAAAAAGTCCAATTTGGAAGCCACGACGACTGCCACGTCGCCGGAGAAAAATGGAAATCAGAACACCGTGTCCTCCTCCGCGGGGACGACGACGACGACGACGATTCAACTGCAACCGTCATCGACACCAGCGACAACGATGACGACCATTGCGACGACGACGAATACGACGACGCGCATATGCTCTCGATGCACGTGTCTCGCCTCGTGCGCGTGGCACAAATCCAAAACGCAGCCCAACGCCAGTTTGTGCGAAACGTGTTACCGCGTCGAAGCGCTCGAATTGGTCGATAAAAAATGCCACTCGTGCGAAACGACGAAAACGAGCCGACAGTGGTACAAGTCAAAAATCACCGTCGGCGACTTGTGCAAGCGATGCTACCGAATCGAACTGGTGGCGTTGCAACACAAGACGTGCATCGCGTGCTCGAGCAAAACGACGAGCGGACACTGGTACAAGAGCAAACTCTTACCGGACGGGGATTTGTGTAATAATTGCTACGGGAAGGTGAGCGCGCGCGCGCGGTCGTTTATTTTTATATTTCTGCGTTTCGCCTTGTTGGCGCGCTCTCGTTTCGCCACCTTGACTTTTTTTTTCTGTGTTTCTATTTCTCTCTCTCTCTGAAGATTTTGAACGCGTTCTGACCCGACTTCTATCTCTGTCGCAGGAATATAAACTGATGAAGAAGAAAATGGCGGAGATGAAAGCGTTGGAAGAGTTGGCGAAGAAACAACAGCAAGACGCGGCGTGAGAGTTGAGTTTTTTTTTCTCTTTTTTGTTTTTTGAGCACCTTTTCCAACGCGTTTTTGCGTGAGGAGGAGGGTGCTCAAGAAAGAAGAAGAAGAAGAAGAAGCGGAAAACAATGAAGCAAAACATCATCGTAAGGAGAAGAAGAAGAAGAAGAGACGCGAAGAAAGAGTCTCCGAGTAGAAGTCAAACGCGCGCGAGAACGAGAAAAAGCAGAAATGTGTGTATAAATACTCAAAATGTACCAAGTGAGAACGAGGAAGAAACGAATGTTTTATTTTAGTCAGTCGAGAGAGTTGCGCAAACAACATTGTAAATATCCAAAGACGCCCTCCCCGCGACAACCATTATTATTATCAATAAACGCGTTCTTCTCGTGCGCAATGTTGTTTTTACTTTTTTACACCAGTTAGTCATTTTATTCTACTCACAACCGCGGCGTCGCACCGCTCAGGAATATCTTACCCGTGATGCCAAGCTTCCCGGCGACGAAGAACGCCAAGTCCCGAAAGAGACTCACCGGCCCTTTACCCGTTTCCAAGGCACCTACGAATCTCGAGGCGTTCATGATAGCTTCAGTCGGAGGTCTTCTCGTGGTTGAATACGACTGCAACGCCTCGTTCACTTTAGCAGGATTTTTAATATCCGCTCCGCAGGTTGATAAGCACTTCGCCAAGACGTACGCGTCTTGCATCGCTTGATTGGCACCTTGGCCTAAGAACGGCGGCATGGCGTGCGCGGCGTCGCCAACAAGCACAACCTTCCCGCTCGGAGAGCTCCAACTGTCTAAAGGTTCGTGGAAGAAAACACCGATCTCGAAAAACCGTTCGCATCGCAAGCAAAGGCGCAAGACGTCCGAGGGCATGTTTGCTTTCATCATCTTGTTGTGCGCGTACTCTTTCGTCACGGACGAGTTGGCGCGCCAGGACGGATTACTGTTCGCGCTCCCTAACGGTTCGTTCGAGCAGAAGGCTAAGTTGTGGCGCTTCTTGCCATCGCCACCGCCGGTGAACACTAAAGAATACGCGCCGTCGCCGAACCATTGGTGCGCGGTGGTTCGTTCGCTCACTTCTCGGATTAGATCTTCTGGTTCATCGTCCACTCCAGTCACGCCGAATAAAATTTTAATCCCAGAGTAAATCGGTTCTTTCCTACCACTAGTGCTACTACTCTCGCTGCTGCCATCGTCGCCGATCAAATTGTTGTCGTTGCTTTCCACGACGCATTTCCTCGCCAACGAATCGATGCCGTCCGCACCTACGATCAAATCAAACTTCCTCGTCTCGGTCGTCGTTCCGTCTTTTCTCCTAAACTCGACTTCGCCCGTCTCGGCGTCCACGCCGACAACCTCGCACCCGAGCTCAACCTCGAACGTCTCCTCGTCCAAACTTTCAAAAAGACTCCGACTCAAATCCGATCGCATGACCGTCCCAGCCATGACTTCCCCTCTCTCCTCGTTCACCAACAACTCTTTCGCGTTCATTAAAAAATCTTCTCTCACTTCCTTCTCGATGTCCACCTCGAACAAGCGCGTTCGATCGACGTCGCACCGTCTCGACAACACCGCTCGCAACTGGTTCGCGTTTCTCGAAAATACTTCCTCGTACACCCCTAACTTCTCCAGTACCGCCGCGCCGCCGTTGATGTTAAACCCGCCGCCTAAATTTCCATCCATCGCGTTCGGATTTTTATCGAACGCGGTTATCCGAAGCGCAGGAGAAGAAGAAGAAGGCGTATCTTTTCCTCTCAACATTTTTTGCATCGCGAGCGCGGTGGTCAGCCCAGCCGGACCGCACCCCAACACGCACACGGAAAACGCGGAACCATCGTCGTGTTCTTCTTCTTCTTCGAAAGGTTTCGTCGTTTTCTCTCCGCACTCCGCGACGAAAACGACGCTTCTCCTTCTTCTTCTTCTTCCCGTGGGGAATCCGCGATTCGTGTTCTTCTTCTTCAAAGAACACGAAGAAGAAGAAGTGCGTCGACGCAACGACGACGACGAATAGTAACAACGGCGCGACGGAGAAGAAGCGACGAAAGACGTCATATGTGTCGCTTCCTGCTTTTAGTTAGTTCTCGACGCGCGTTTAACGAAAAAGGACTCTCTCTCTCTTTGTGAGAAAGTGTGCACGCACTCGATGCGTTTTTTTTTTCCCGTTCGTGTCTCTCCATTAAAAAAGAGAGAGAGAGAAAACCTTTCTTCACTCAGAGCGATGAAGACGCCTTCGAGAAGAACAAGAACGAGAGGACGCTCTGGTCTCCGTCTCGTCCTCTCTCTGTCGTTCCTCCTCTTCGCTTTTTTCGCCGCGAAGAAGAGCGTCGAAGGTGGTAAAAGCGGAGAAGACGAAGACATCGATGCGTTGATGGAATTCGACGACTTTGGGGAGGACTATCGCGGCGGAGATGTCGATGGAGAAGACGGTTCTTCTTCCGCGTCGACGAAAGAGGACATGGAGTCGTACGCGCTGCAGTTGGACGATTTTACCGGGGAGATTTTGAAACCGCCGAGGCAGAAAGCGAGGCAGGAGCCGGAGTGGATCGCGTCGTTGGCGTCGTTGCCGAGCAACTGTAGTGGTCACAGGGGTGGGAGCGGGA
>Ga0255774_10003669_pt1 | contig 11202 bp, 7 predicted proteins | sample 101ome_17_FD_179972 | JGI IMG/M metagenome (GOLD analysis project Ga0255774, IMG submission 179972) | Coastal salt marsh microbial communities from the Groves Creek Marsh, Skidaway Island, Georgia - 101407AT metaG (version 2) | ecosystem: Environmental > Aquatic > Marine > Intertidal zone > Salt...
CCTTAAAAAAATCTATTGATCTTTTGCAGCTATCAAAATTTGAACTACTTGAAAGGATTTCTGATGCTTGCCAGGAAAACCCCTTCCTCAATAATTTGCAAAAAGATAATGTTATAGCTGATTTTTCTTTTGATATTCCTGAAAATGCTTCTCTTCAAGAATCAATATTGAAACAGATTCCAGATATTTTTGGAAATTCCTTAGAGCAGGATATTGCAAAAAATCTTACCTATTGTTTGGATGAGAATGGATTCCTAGAGCTAGATTCTCTGGAAGGATTGAAGAAGGCAGATAGCCGACTTAATGTTGCTAACTTGAATGAGTTAATTGATACATTGCAAGAAAATATCGACCCTGCGGGAATATTTGCAAGAAATAATAGAGAAAATATATATCTCCAATGTCAAAGAAGAAAACTTAAGAAGGAATTATTAAAGTTAATTGAACATTTGCTATTTGATTTTGGAGGACTTGATTTTGAATCAATTTTAAACTCAGTTAAAAATAATTTTTCTGGGGACCTCATTGATGAGGCCACGCTAGAAATAAGTAAATGCGACTTAAGCCCTGGTTTAAACTTTCAGACAACTAGAGAAATTAGGCCTGACCTAAATATTAAGGTTTCTAATGCTGGTGAAATTGATATTGCATTTATCAAAGAAGATATGCCAGATATTGTTTTTGATGATGATCTGCTAACAGATTTCAAAGGAGCAGACTCATTGAATGAGAAAACAAAAATATTGATTGATCAAGCTAAATGGTTTATTTCAGCAATTGAGAACAGAAATAAAACATTAGAAAAAGTTGGAATTTATATTTGTTTATTTCAAAGAGATTTTATTCTAGGAAATAGAATTGAGCCCAGTCCATTATCTAATAAGGACATTGCAAAAGAATTAAATATCTCTCCTTCAACTGTCTCTAGGATTATCAGAGAAAAATTTATATTGGTTAATGGTAAAAATCTATCTTTAAAAAACTTTCTTATCCCCTCAGTTTCAAAAACAAAAAAGCTGTCTCCAAATGATTTTATTCAGGAAATATCAAAGGTTATAGCTTCCTCAAGAGTTCAATTAAGCGACCAAAAGATTACAAATTTATTGAATATAAGAGGATTTAATATTGCCAGAAGAACTGTTGCAAAATATCGAAATTTATCAGGCTTAAAAAATTCCAGAAAGCGAAAATAAACTGTTTGATATAAAATTTCCCTATGAATACTATCAAGGGGCAAGATTCCATACTCAGAGCTTTATTATCTGATTATCCTGATCAGAATAAATCTTTGTCATTGAATCAGCTAAAAAAATTAGTCGATGAAATTGGCGCTCCCCAAGTCGCTCATGCCCTTGAATCCCTTCCGCCACAGGAAAGAAAATTACTTTGGTCTTTAGTAGATCAATCAATAGAAGGGGAAGTGTTACACGAACTCAATGAAGAGCTCCAACTAGAGCTCCTGCAAGATATTGAGCTTAACAATCTAGTGGAAATGATTGGAGAGCTTGAACTGGATGAAATGGTTGATATCCTTCAAACCCTGCCTGATCAAAAGTTAGAGGATTTCTTATCAAGAGTCTCAAGACAAGACAGAGAAAGAATTGAAAAAGTACTTGAATATCCAGAAGATACAGCTGGAGGGCTGCTCAATACTGATGTAATTAGTGTAAAACCTCGACACACTTTAGAAGTTGTATTTAGATATTTAAGAGCAAAAAAGGATTTACCCCAAAATACCGACAAAATTTTTGTTGTCTCAAGAGACGATCAATATTTAGGAGAACTGCCCATATCGAAAATGCTCGTCTCAGAACCAAATCTTACAGTTAGAGAACTAATGGAGACCGATAAAAAGCCCATCAGTGCTGATGTTTCTGATGCTGAAGTCGCTAGATTATTTGAGCAAGAGGATCTGGTTTCTGCTGCCGTAGTGGATGAAAATCAAAGGCTTTTGGGAAGAATTACCGTTGATGATGTTGTAGATGTAATTATTGAGGATGCTGATCAAAATTTTCTTGGCATGGCTGGTATTGTCGAGGATACTTTTGCCCCACCCGGTCGGGCTGCAAAATCTAGGGTACTATGGCTGACAATCAATCTTGCAACTGCTTTTTTAGCATCAGCAACAATTAGCATCTTTCAAGACTCAATTGATAAGTTAGTGTACTTGGCAATATTGATGCCAATTGTTGCAAGTATGGGTGGTGTCGCAGCCACTCAAACGTTAACGATTTTTATCAGGGGAATGTCACTTCAACAAATTAATGCAACCAATATAACTTGGTTATTTAAAAGAGAGGTTGCAGTATCTATTATTAACGGCATTGTGTTATCAATTATTATTGGGGCAATTACTTATTTTTGGTTTGAAGATATTTTAATATCAGCATTAATTTGTATTGCAATGAGCATAAACCTGGTGGCAGCAGTCATTGCCGGAGTTTTTGTGCCCACTATTCTAAGAAGCCTCAATCAAGACCCTGCAGTTGCAGGCAGCGTAGTGGTTACAACTGTAACTGATGTTGTTGGATTTTTTTCATTCCTGGGACTAGCAACTGTATATGCCCTCAGTTAGCCTGAGTTGCAATAATTTTAGGACTATTAATCGGTCCAGAAACTTTGTATTGATAGCTCGACAAATCATTAAGCTCCGATTGAAACAATTCATTAAAAATTACTGAGCCTGCAACTCCGGGAATTCCCCCAATAATTCCTGCATACCATGGAAGATTTTCCTGGAGTCTTATTCTTAAACTTAGGTCAAGATCTAGACTTCCGAGGTAGCCATTTTGTTTATTAATTTCTCCTCTCCACGCCATCTTAGCTGCATTGGTTTCTACAAAAAAAGCATCGCTTATTCTGGCGCTTTCTTTATTAAAGATTAGATTGCCCTCAATGCGTCCAAGCTCCGTTCTAGCATACTCGTTCAAACTTAAATCAAGATTAACTACTTTTCCTAATAATCTTTTTAAATTAAAAACACCGATGAGATTTAAGGCTGCAGAGTCTGCAATCCTGTCTTCAAAATATAATTCTTTACCCAGTATAGAGATGTTGCCCTCAATATCCTTGAGTTTAACTAGATCCTCAAACTGAATCCTTGTTGCAAACCTTAGATAATCAAATCCAAGTCTAGGGTTTTTAGTAATTGGCAGCTTTGCAGAATCTCTAAATTCATAAATACCATTTAAGTGATAGTGATTATTATCAAAACGATAAGAGATGAATGCATCCCTAGCTTCAAAAGGCAAAACCGAGAACGATTCGGCTTTTATAAATAGTTTATTGAGGGAAATAGCCTTTGCATTTTTTTGTAAATAAACATCTAAATCATTAAAAAGAACATTGTTAATAGATACATTAGATAAAATAATTCTAGAATTTATATCAGGTAAATTTCTCAGATCAGTATTTGTTGAGCTACTTTTATTCGATGAAACAGTAATATTTGAATCTTTAACAAAAATTTTTGTAAAACCTGATAAATCTTTGGTGAGTTCTATATTTAAATTAGGACCTTGTGATGAAAGTTGACTCAAAGACAGAGATTCTTCGTTGGAGTAAAAATTAGCCTTAAATACGTGATCAATGTACCTGACATCTGAGGACCAATCTTGACTGGCTGATTTTTGAAATGTTGCAATTAAATTAGCTTTTTGATCTCGCTCTTTTGAAAACATATCTAATGGGCTCTCAATTTTAAGACCCCCAAGATCAGAGCTTAAGCTTGCATTTATTTGAGATTTAGCAATTTCTAAATTAATTCTTCCTAATGTCGATCCAGAAACAAAACCGTCTAAATTTACTGTCTTAAGTAGCTTATCTTGGATAGGCAGTTCGAGCTCTAAACTAAGTGTAGGTTCATTGAGATTGATTTTTCCGTATGCATAAGAATTAAAAGAAAAATTATTCAAAGAAAAAATATTCATTGAATACAAATCTTCAAAATTAATTACCCTTAACTGTTGAGACTGCACAGCAAGAGATGACGTGTCTGATTCTTTTGATTTATAGTCAAGATCACTTAGCAAACTAAAGCTATTAAATCTCTTATCTTCAAAACTATATGTGCCAATGCTATGAGATGAAGTTTCTAAAAGATTTTCTGAGCTATCCAGCAATAGTTTTGAAACTTCTTCAAAATATAAGTCTTTAGAATTAAAGCTATAAATACCCTTTAGATTAGCTAGATTGAGCATTTGAACTGAAAAATTATCTGCGCTGAAATGGACACTTTTATTGTCAATATCAACAACCATATCTTTTGCCTTCAAAGGGATATTTTTAAAACTTAAGGATTCAATATTTGCTAGGGTTGTATTTCTTTCAGGTTGGCCTAAGTATAGAGTTGTTGTAAATTCTTGTATCTCAAGCTCATCGATCTCTTTTAAGAAATTTCTAATCCCTGCAAATTGATAAGCTATCAAGCCACTTGTATCTTGGAAGTTGATGTTAGAGCCGCTTAATTGCAAGCGTTTGTTTATGCCCTCCTTGGAGAGAAATTTTACATTCAAGCGAGATCTTTCATTTTTTAAATTGGCGATAATGAAATTATCAGTCTTGCTCGTTTTACTTAGTAGATCTAAATTATAAGATCTAATCAATCCATCAAATCCAACTATTGAAATATTTTGACCTATAGATTGAAAATTTAGGGCTCCGCCTTGATAAGTCAACTTGCCAGATAACCCATCAACTTTACTAAAATAAAAATCTTGTAGTCTCCCGCTCTGAAGAAATGCCCCAACAAAAAAATCTTTAGAGCCAAGATTGTTAATGGAAATATCCCTTAAACTAGTATCTAAAATTACTTTAGAGCTTTTTAAAGAAAAATCATTCAAATCCAACGACTTTAGATAAATACTGCTAGAACCAAGTTCCACAAAACCAAAAAAACTTTCAGGACTAGGAAGTTGAGTATCCCTATAAAAATAAATATCTTGATTAAGCATTACACCAAGTAAATCTAGTTCAATTGAATTAAAAGTTACTTCGTCATTAAGGGGTAGTATTTCTAGCTTAAGATTAGATGAGCCTATCCCTCTCTTAAATGCGAAAGATCCTGTCACACCAAATTGAAAATTCAGTACATTTGATATCCTTGAGCTTAGATCAGTTATCAATTTAGAATCCTTTATACCTAAAGCTCCTGAAAAAGACTGCGTCTCCTTATCTTGATAAATGGAAACAGAATTCTTGAGATTATTTTTTTGGACTAGCTGCTCTGCAATTATGGAAGAAAACTCTTGAGTAGAAACTAAACTAAGATCAATTATCTGAGGGCCTGCATTTGTGTAAATATAAATTTCAGCATCCACAAAATGGGATTCTGATAATAAAAATGGTATTTTGTTTTGGCCTCTGTTTTGATTTGACCTTAGATCTAAGAAAATTTCTTTGCCAGAAAAATAATAAAACGTTGGTTTTAAATTTAAGAACGATTCCCAAATAGAAAGTCCTATCGTAACTTCATTAGCATGAAATACTTCTTTATCTTCAATATTTAGAGAGGGCTCTTTAAAAATAAGTTTAGGAAAGAGTAAATTTTTATCGTAGGCGATATTTTCATAAAAAAAATCAAAACCCTGACTTTTGCTAGTGATAAATGATGTAAGTTTTCCTGGAGCAACAAGATAAAGTGAACATATGGCAATCAACGTCCATATCCCAAGTGAAATTAATAATAGAGTGCCTTTGAGGAGCTTCATTTAATAGTGTATGCGTAATGCCTTCTTAGGTATCTACAAATTCCAAATATTAAGGGCCAAAAAATAATGGTGGAAAAAAAGTTAAAAATCAATTTACTATAGAGATAACCCTCAGGATAAATAAACAGGTATTTGAAGGTAAATCCTATTGAGGAAAGCAGTGCTATTATTAGGGCTATCTGAAGATGAGAGAATAATCTTAGACGGTATGCATAAGACCTAAATACCAAGGAAAAAAAGATAAAAATAAGGGTATGAGTTCCAATAAATGACGCAGTTAAAAAATCCAAGAGTATGCCTGACAAAATTACAAGCGCTAACGTAAATTGCTGGGGAGCAGCATAAGACCAGTAAAAAAATACTAGGTAAACGGTAGATATCTCGACGAAGGATTGGTTTACAAATGAAATTATGGATGAATCAATTAAATAGGCTCCAAAAAGACTCAAATTGATAATTAACAATTCCTTAAAACTCATGCTTCCTCAATAATGTAAACATTTGGTGAGATTCTTGGATCTGCAGCTAGCTCAATTACAATCTCAGCTGCATCCCCTAAGAGAGTTATCTCTTTTACATCTCCTACTTTCAAACCCTTAGGAAAAATTCCTCCAAGCCCAGACGTATAAACTAATTGGCCTCTAAATATAGTCTCATTAATTTCTGATACATCAGTTCTGCAAGATATTGTCATGGGAATCCCTTTGCCAGAGGCATTGCAATATGAGGATCCAATTAAAACTGGTAAAAAATGCTTTGAGCTTGATAAGAGCAGTATTTTTCCTAAATTACCTTGTCTTTCAACAAGTTGTCCAATTAATCCTGAGGCGTTAAGAACCGGTCTAAAAAGTGGTGCTCCCTTAGAAATCAACATCTCATGAACGCCGCAACAAATGTATTTGTAAGCATTAAAGTTTACAATTTTTGCTGATGTAGGATTGCTCCTCATTGATTGAGATTCAATGTTTGGAGCATTGCTTTCAAGGAAAAAGTTTTTTGCTAAGAGAGCTTCATATTTATTTTTTAACTCCCTAGCTTCCTTTTTCAATTTTTGTTTTTCAGTTTGACTTACATAAACCGAACTAAAAAAATTCTTGGTTTGATTAACAAGTAAGTCAGAAGTGATAACTATTGAGGCTTGGATTACTCGTAATGAGCTAAAAACATTATTTTTTGAATCAAAGAATAAAATTACAGAAAAAAAAACGATAAAAAATATATATGAAAATTTTGAAAACTTGAGAGGCGTTCCACTCGCCATATACTTAACTACTCAGTTGATAGGAGATCAATATTGTATTTATCCATGATCTCAAGAGCTTGTCCTCCTCCTCTAGCAACGCATGTAAGAGGATCTTCAGCAACAATAACTGGAATGCCTGTTGAATTAGATATCAGCTTGTCCAAGTCTCTCAACAATCCTCCTCCACCGGTTAGGACTATTCCTCTCTCAGCAATATCCGCAGAAAGTTCTGGAGGTGAAAGCTCTAAGGCGTTTCTTATGGCTCTTACAATTCCATAGAGGGGATCTTTCATAGCTTCAAATATTTGATTGCTTGTCAAAGTAAAACTTTCTGGAATTCCTTCAGCAAGATTACGTCCTGTAACGGTCATTTCTTGTTTTTCAGAATCTTCAGTTGCACAACCTATATTCGTTTTGAGTCTTTCAGCAGATGATTCTCCGATAATGCAGCCATAATTTCTTCGCACCCAAGATGTAATGGCTTCATCCATTTTATCTCCGCCAATTTTTACTGACTCTGCATAAACCACTCCATTTAAAGATAGAATTGCAATCTCTGAGGTTCCTCCGCCAATATCTACAACCATGTTTCCATTTGCTTCCTCAACCGGCAAACCTGCACCAATAGCAGCTGCCATGGGCTCCTCTATTAATTTAACATCTCTAGCCCCTGCGCCGAGAACTGATTCACGAATCGCCCTTCTTTCTACTTGTGTAGAACGACAAGGAACACAAACAAGAACTCTAGGACTAGGTTTAATAAATCTTTGTTCATGAACTTTAGCAATGAAGTGTTGAAGCATTTTTTCTGTAACTTGGAAGTCAGCTATGACCCCCTCAGACAATGGTCTTATTGCTTTGATATTTCCAGGAGTCCTTCCAAGCATTTTTTTTGCTTCATGCCCTACTGCAACAACAGTTTTTTGTCCTCTTGACTCTCTAATTGCTACTACCGATGGCTCATTTAACACAATCCCAATATCTTTGGTGTATATGAGGGTATTAGCAGTTCCTAGGTCAATTGATAAATCATTAGAAAAGAGTCCTCTTACTGCTTTAAACAAATTTAAATCCAAGGCTAGCCCCTTATTTATGTAAAAAAATTACCAAATGGTTTAATATTCCGGTCTACGTAAATAATATCATATGGACAAAGAAACAGTCAGAACAATTTGCTATCTTTCAAGGCTTTCGCTTGATGAAGATAAGGCTAAAAATATTGAAGGCGACCTGGATGTAATTCTATCCATGATAGATGAGTTACAGGAAATAGATACCTCAAATATAGAGCCTATGTTCAGCCCATTAGAACAAACAGCAATGGTGCATAATGACGAAATCTTCTCAGATAATAAAAAAGAAGCATATCTATCGCAGGCTCCCGATGCAGATACTGATTTTTTTAAAGTCCCTAAGGTCGTAGAGTAATGCAACACAAAACCATTTCAGAACTTCATGAAATGTTAGCTTCAAAGGATATAACTCCTGTTGAGCTAGTTGAAGAAAGTCTTAATCTTGCTAAAAAATATGAATTTTTAAACTGCTTTAATTTTATCAATGAAGAAAAGGCATTAACTCAAGCAAAGAATGCCACATTTGATCCTAATAATCCCTTAAGTTGTATTCCTGTGGCACACAAAGATTTGTTTTGCACCGAGAATATACAGACCACATGTAGTTCAAAAATTCTAGAGGGTTTCAAGCCTCCTTATAGCGCAACTGTAGTAGAAAATTTAGAAAATGCAGGCTGTATAGCAATAGCAAAAACTAATATGGATGAATTTGCTATGGGATCATCTAATGAAACAAGCTATTTTGGCAAAGTTCACAATCCCTGGCTCAAGGATCATGTTCCTGGAGGCAGCAGTGGCGGCGCCGCTGCATCGGTTGCAAGCGGAGTAGTGCCATTTGCCACCGGTACTGATACAGGCGGATCCATCAGACAGCCTGCTGCTTTGTGTAATTTAACTGGTTTAAAGCCCACATACGGAAGGATTTCTAGATGGGGGATGATTGCATTCGCATCAAGCTTAGATCAGGCTGGTCCTCTAGCGCATAATGCTAAAGATTGTGCAATTGCTTTGGATGCTATGACAGGTCACGATCAGAAAGATACTACCTCACTAGCAATGGAAGCCACAAAAACAGTTGATTCTATAGATGATTTCTCTAACACCAAAACTCTTGGAGTAGTTAAAGAGTTTTCGGGCCAACTCTCCACTGAGATGGAAAATGCTTTTCAAGAATCCATTAAAACTTATCAAAATTTGGGCTATAAAATTAAAGAAATCTCATTGCCTAATATTAAATACTCTGTGCCTACTTATTACGTTATTGCTCCGGCTGAATGCTCTTCGAATTTATCTAGGTTTGATGGGGTCAGATTTGGGCACAGGTCTGAAGAAGTTAAAAATCTCGAGGAGCTTTATATAAAATCTCGATCAGAGGGTTTTGGAAATGAGGTAAAAAGAAGGATATTGATTGGGACCTATGTATTATCAGCAGGCTACTATGATGCTTACTATAAAAAAGCCCAACAAGTAAGAAGACTTATTACCGAGGATTTTAAAAATGCCTTTCAAGAGTGCGATTTAATTCTTACCCCTACTTCTCCCGGCACTACTTTTGCATTTGATTCAAAGGGATCAAAGGATCCTACTGAGTTATATTTAGAAGATCTATTTACGATTGCAGCGAACCTAGCCGGAATACCTGCTATCTCTATTCCGCAAACATTTGTAAACAACTTGCCTACTGGACATCAGCTCATTGCTCCTCATCTTAATGAGGAATTGATCCTTCAAACTGCCCATCATTTTCAACAAGATACCGACTGGCACCTTAAATCACCAAGCATGGAGGACTTTTCATGACCTGGGAGGTAGTTATTGGACTTGAAACTCATGTTCAACTTTCAACCAAGACAAAGCTTTTTTCTAGGGCATCTACAAGTTTTGGTGCTGATCCAAATACTAATGTAAATCTTGTAGATTGCGGCTTACCTGGTGTTTTGCCAACAGTAAATAAAGAAGCTTTCTATAAGGCTATACGCTTTGGCCTTGCGATCAATGCAACCATAAATCAGACATCTCACTTTGATAGAAAAAATTATTTTTATCCTGACCTTCCCAAAGGCTATCAAATTACACAAATGGATAGACCGATTGTTGAAGGTGGCCAAGTAGAGATTGAGCTAGATGGAGCGCACAAGGTTATTAACGTAACCCGAGCACATCTAGAAGAAGATGCAGGCAAATCTATCCATGATGCTGATCCAACAAATAGCCTTATTGATCTTAACAGAGCAGGCACTCCACTACTTGAGATTGTAAGTGAACCGGAAATTTCCTCAGCCAAGGAAGCTGTAGCATATATGAAAGCCTTGCATCAACTCATTACTTTTCTGGATGTTTCAGATGGAAACATGTCCCAAGGCTCTATGAGATGCGATGCAAATGTTTCTATCAGAAAAAAAGGTGATAAAGAGCTTGGTACTAGGACAGAGATTAAAAATATAAACTCTTTTAGATTTATAGAAAAGGCAATTAATTTTGAGATTAAAAGACAGATTAAAGTGCTAGAAGGTGGTGAAAAAGTGATCCAAGAAACGCGTTTATATGATGCCAACAAGGATGAAACTAGACCCATGAGGACAAAGGAGTTTGCCAATGATTATAGGTATTTTCCTGAACCTGATTTACTACCAGTAGTTATAAATGATGATGAAATTGCAGAAATAAAAAATAATTTTCCAGAATTACCAAATGAAAAAAAATTACGCTATTTAAATGAGCTGAAATTAAGCGTTAATGATGCCGATATACTCTCATCTACTAAATCGCTCTCAGCGGTATTTGAGAAGCTTATTGAGAATGGCAGCGATTCAACTCTGGCAGCAAAATGGTTAGTAGGAGATATCAGCGCTTTACTTAACAAGGATCAGGTTGAACTTGAAAACTCTAAACTAACTACTGAACTTATTGGAGAATTATTAAATAATATTTCTGATAATACTATTTCTGGAAAAATTGCTAAGGAAGTCTTGGAGGAATGCTACGCTACTGGCGAATCACCAAATTCTATTATTGAATCTAAGGGTCTTAAGCAAATCACTGATGCCGCTGAATTGGAATCCATGCTTAAAAAGATTGTTGATGATAATCCTGAGCAAGTAACCCAATTTCAAGCTGGTAAAGACAAGCTTTTTGGATATTTTGTTGGTCAAGCAATGAAAGAAACAAAAGGCAAAGG
>Ga0255774_10003674_pt1 | contig 11194 bp, 9 predicted proteins | sample 101ome_17_FD_179972 | JGI IMG/M metagenome (GOLD analysis project Ga0255774, IMG submission 179972) | Coastal salt marsh microbial communities from the Groves Creek Marsh, Skidaway Island, Georgia - 101407AT metaG (version 2) | ecosystem: Environmental > Aquatic > Marine > Intertidal zone > Salt...
TTGCCTACATGAAGGCGCTTCGCATCATGGCGCTCAAGCCCTCCAAGTTGCTTGAGGAAGATTCCAACCCCTTGGGTACGCCGCTTATGGGAGCTGCCATATGAGTGAGGCACTGCCGCTATTTTTTGTCTCGGCGATGGGCTTATCGCTGCTCTTGTATGTGATTCTCGATGGTTTTGATCTGGGCGTGGGCATGTTGTTGCCCTTTGCCACCGATACCGAGAAAGACACGATGATCGCGGCAATCGGCCCCTTCTGGGATGCCAATGAAACCTGGATTGTGATGGGCGTGGGAGTACTCCTGATCGCCTTTCCCAAGGCCCACGGCATTATCCTCACCGCGCTCTATATACCCGTCACCATTATGTTGGTGGGGCTCATTCTGAGGGGCGCCGCCTTCGACTTCCGCGTGAAGTCGGCCGACCACCGCCAACCCATGTGGAACAAGCTGTTTGCCATAGGCTCGCTCATGGCCTCCATGGCCCAGGGGTGGATGCTGGGTGCCTACATTACCGGGCTGACCGGAGATACGCTGAGTGTGGCCTTTTCGGTGCTGATTTCGCTCACGTTGCCCGCGCTCTATATCATGCTCGGCGGTGCCTGGCTGCTGATCAAAACCGAGGGCGAGCTCTTTGATAAAGCCGCCCACTGGTGCCGCCTGTCGCTGCCGCCCATGGCCTTTGCGCTATTGCTGGTGTCGGTGGCCACGCCATTGGTGAGTGCCGAGATTGCCGATCGGTGGTTCAAGTTGCCTGATGCCATTGGTCTGCTGCCCATTCCCATGACATGCGGGCTTGCCATTATCGGCATGGACTGGATGCTCCGCCGGCCACGGGTGCTCCACGCGGGCTATGGCTGGTTCATTTTTGTGGCGCTCATGGTCATCTGCATGATGGCCGCGATTGGCCTGGCCTACAGCATTTACCCCGATATTGTGATCGGCCGCATGACCCTGTGGGAGGCGGCTGCGGCCACGGAATCCCTGCAATTTATTTTTTGGGGCGCAATCGTCACATTGCCGGCGATATTGGGCTACACTGTGTATGTACATCGAGTGTTTGCTGGCAAAGCCACGGAACTCTCGTACGAATAATCCTGGGGGATTAGAAGCCGTGAGCGGGGGTGATGTTGGCCCCCGCTTTTTTGTGCCCGTCAGTTAGCGCCCGTGCGAAGCGATTGACAAATCCCCACCTGACGACGGATTCTGCGGGCCAGTTTCTAAAAGAGCCTCACATCGTCATGCCACTTCTGCGACCCTTGTTGGTAACTCTCTTTGTTTTTTTGCTGACCTTACCCATCACGTCGCGCGCCGACGAACTGCCCGATCTTGATCCGCTGCGGTTTGCCTCCGAGATCATGGCGTTTCAGGAATGGGAAAGTAAAAACACGTTGCCCGAGGGCGGGATTTTGTTTGTCGGGAGCTCGAGCATTCGCATGTGGCCGACTGCGGCGGCCTTTCCCGATAACGTCATCATCAATCGGGGTTTCGGTGGTGCCGAATTCCCGGACATCTTTTATTACTACGAGCGGGTCATTACCCGTTATGCGCCAAAAAAGATTGTGCTCTACGTGGGCGATAACGACGTCGCCCGCGGCAAATCGGCCGACGCGGTGTTCTCTGATTATCTCAAGCTCGTAGCCATGATTCGGCAGGACCTACCCGAGGCCGAGCTACACTTTATTTCGGTTAAGCCCAGCAAGGCACGCTGGGGCTCCTGGCCAGTGATGGTCGAGGTGAATCGCCGGGTGGCAGACCATGCGGCAACTGATCCGCAGTTGGGCTATCTGGATCTCGCGTCCCCGCTCTTGGTGGAGGGTCAGCCGGGGCCTTTTTACATTTTCGACGGGCTCCACCTTAACGCCGCGGGCTATGAGCATTGGCGCAAGGTGATGGCGCCGATCATCGCTAAGTGGTGATCGTTTAGAGCTCGTTCTCCAGCGGGAAGATCCGCATCACGCCCCACACAAAGCGGTTCCACCACGTGGTGCCCGGGTCTTTGTTGAGTTCAACTTGCTCGCCGTCGACCTCTCCCGACCACAGTACCTTGCCGGCTGAGTCGAGCGACAAGCGCCAAGCGGCGTCGGGCGCGAAATCCCGCGCCATTTCTTCGAGCACTTGGGCTGCAAAACCCGGATCGTCCACAATCAGCGCGATCTCAGAGTTCCATACCCGGGACCGCGGGTCCATGTTGTAAGAGCCAATCACGGCGATCCGTTGGTCCACGACCATGGCCTTGGTATGTAGGCCGGCATGGGCGTCTTCACCTACGCGATCCAGATAGCCTGCCAGGCTGCCATTGCCCTGCACCTCGTACAGGTCGATGCCTGCCTCGATGAGTCGCTTGCGGTAGGGCACGTAAAACGCGTGCACTGAATTGTGGTTGTTCGACTGCGCCGAGTTGGTCAGCACCCGCATGTTTACGCCTTCGGCACCGAGCATTTCGAGGTTGCCCATGGTCGGCCCGTTGGGGATCAGGTAAGCCGTTTGAATCACGATTGACTCGCCGGGCCTCACAGCGGGGTCCTGAGCCAACGCCATAAAGGCCGAGTCGGGGTTTTCGCTGCTGCGATCGGGTCGATCCACAATCACCCGCGCGTTGGTCCAGAGTAATTCATCCGACAAGGTGCTGAGCCAGGCCTCTGTAGCCTCGGTCGGCGCTTCTTCACGTTCATCCTCAGGGCGCGCCCGCTCCCGGGCCGCGGCCAACTCGGATGTCTGCGCGGCGGTGGGCATCTGCTCGGGGTTGCTGTTTAGCGCTTCAACGGGGAACGCAAGCTCCGCATTCCAAAAAAGATCAAAGGCCCTGCCGGCATCGGCGGCCACGTCACCCAAGGCAATGGCATCCATATCCTGAAAGTTAAAGCTGGAGTCTTGCCCGAAGTACTCATCGCCAATGTTGCGGCCACCCAGCACCGCCGCCACGCCGTCGACCAAAAAAATCTTGTTGTGCATGCGGTAATTAAAGGTGGATTTTTTAAACGCATAGTTCACTTGCTTGGCGGCACCACGGTTACCCATGGGGTTGAACAACCGCACCTCGACATTGGGGTGGGCATCAAGGGTTTGGTAAGCGGTATCGCGGCCGGAGTGATAAATGTCGTCGAGCAGGATCCGCACGCGCACGCCGCGCTCTGCCGCCTGCAATACTTCATGGGTCAGTGCCAGGCCGCTGTTGTCCCCCTGCCAGAGGTAGTACTGAATATCGAGGGTGGCGGTGGCGAGGGCGGCCAGGTGCAACCGGCTCTGCAGCGCCTCGCTGGGGTCAGCCAATAGCCGGATGCCCGAGTCAGCCTGTGAGGTGGCCAGCGTGACCAGCGGCGAGGCAGCTGGTGTGCGGTCGTTAAACTGGCTGGTGGATTTCTCCGCAACCTGCGGCGCCGAGGCGCAGGCGGTTAACAATAGGCTCAGGCAAACTGCCCAAAAGCCGCGTCTTTGCGCGACAAGAGAGCGTTGGCGATAAAGCGCGGCGTGACCCATCTTCGCTATCGGTTTGCCTGTCGAGTCCTGAGTCACAGCTGATCGCATCGGGAATGTCTTGTCAAAGCAGATCGCGACAATCTGAGGCGGGGCGCCCTGAAGCCACTGGATTCGGCCCTAAGCAGCCCTCAGCGCGCGGCCCAGCGTTTCCTGCCCGAGCGCTGCCTGCGCGGCGCCATCCCTCCAAGCCACCACGCCGTTGATGAACACTGAATCCACAATGCCTTCGGGTCGGTTCACCATTTGCTCGTGGCCAAAGATCTCGCGGTACTCGAGCTTGCGGGTCTGGTCGGGGTTCCAGCCATCAAGTGCGTCGGGGTTAATGAGCACCATGTCGGCCTGGGCACCGATCTCAAGTGAACCCACGTCGAGGCCAAAGATCTTGGCGGGCTCAGAGGTCAGCCGCTGCACCATGCGGGCCACGGTGGCCTCGTCCTGCTCTTTGGCAAGCTTGAGTGACATTAAATTGGAGTCAAAAAACGCCATGTTGGTAATGTGCGCGCCGGAGTCGTTAAAGCCGGGCAGGGCGTGCTCATCGAGCAAAAAGCCCAAGGTGGCCTTATTGTCTTTGTTGGCAATGTCGGCGTAAAAGCGAAAGCCCTTGTCGTAGGTGCGCATCATGTGAAGCATAAAGTCGGCGTCGTCGCGCAGCGCCTTGGGGAATAAATCAAAGGCGTCGCGCTCGGCATCAGAGCGTGCGGCGGCGCTGTCGCCACCCTGGTAGCGCTGCAGGCGGGCCATCACGTCAGCCATGGATTCCCCGTCCCAGTCAGTCACGGGGGCGCCATCAAAAATCAGCATGCTACCGTCGCGAATCACCAGCGAGTCGGGGAATCCCTTCGCGGTCTTCCAACTGGCAAAGTCTCCGCCGGTGCGCCCGTGCATCCACTCCTTGCGATACAGCTCGACCCACTCGGGGTCATTGAGCAGTGCCATGCGCCCCTCGCGGTCTTCGTATTCCTTGGCAATGAGCTGCGCAGTGGATTTCATCTCTTCGAACAGCGGGCTCACGATGCCGTCAGACCACACGCGGAAGTTGGTACCCAGCGCCTGAAAGTGCAGCTTACCCTTGAAAAGCCAAGTGTTGAGTAACCGCGCCACATTCAAAAAGAGTTTGGCGGTCTTGGGTGCGGCGGTCATCTCCATTGCCGAGAGCGCAGAGGTTTTCAGAGGCTTGCCAAACAGGCGCCCGCTGGTGAGCGTAAAGTAAAACAGCGCCATCAACCGGTTCTCGATAATCGGCGTGGTCTGCCAAACCCGGTCGTACTTTCGTACTACCTTTAACAGCCGCCTTAGCTCGGAGAAGCTCGCAAACTGTGTGGGGATGCGCTTGTCCGTATTGGGGTCGTTAGACAGGTAATGAAAGGGCAGGCCGTCGGTGCTGAGGCCCATGTAGCCCTGCTGCATGGCGGCCTCAAGAAGCTCCTCCATTTTGCAGAGCTCGGCTTCGGTGGGTTTGCGACTCACGCTGGCCTCAAGACCCATTACCTCTACACGCAACATCGAGTGGGGCACAAAGGCCGCGATGTTCGGGCCCAGCGGCATGTCGGCAAAGTGGTCCATGTAATCCCCGGTGTTATCCCAGGTGATTTTTTCGGCGACCTTGCGCAACACGGTTTTGGGAATGTTCTCTACGCGGGTAAAGCAATCCACAATCGGTTCCTGCTCGCCCGATTGCTGGGTGCCAAAGCTGGTGCCGAGGCTGCAGTTACCCACCAATACCGTGGTGGTGCCGTGGCGCACCACTTCAGGTAGCGCAGGCTCTACGTCGACTTCGAGATCGAGGTGCGTATGAATATCGAGCATGCCGGGCACGAGCCATTGGTTGCTGCCATCCACCACCTGGTTGGCGGCGTCGGCGGGCAGGCTGTTGCCGCGGGCCGCGATCTTGCCGTTGCGCACAGCCACGTCCTGAATACTGGGCAAGGCGCCACTGCCGTCAAATACCTTGGCGCCTTTAATCAGCAGATCCCAACTCTGTGTCACGGTATTGCCCCCTAAGCGTTCTGCGTGCACTGCCGCACGGTATTTTCGAGGGGTGAAGATTAGCCGATACGCTCCTGCTTAAAAAGACGCGGATACGGGCTGAAGCAGTACGCCTGCCGGCCGCTTTGGCCGCGGAGCGATACTCCGGCTGCAGGTCATCTGCTCATACGATGATTTTGGTGGGCGTGGCGATGAGTTCCTTGATGCGCCATTGGCCACTGATGCGGACAAGCGTTCCGCGGTAGTCGTTAAACTGGAGTCCCGCGGGGTCTACGGTCCAGTCTGTAACCAGCGTACGTAAACGCACCCCCACCTCGTCCTCGTTTGCTCCCTGGTTCACCAATACGTTGGTGGCCATGTGGCGCCAGTTGCCCTGACTACCCGTAATCACGATATCGGCAATATCGTGCAGTCCCTCAGGCCCCTCAAACCGACTCAGCCCGGGCACCTCGAACACGCCGTCATCCGTATAAAGCGCCACCCAGGCATCAGCGTCGCCGTCGTCGAGCGAGTAGGCATAGGCCGAGAACAGGTTATCGATGTCGACACGGTCTTGAAGCGGAACAGCCTGATAACTCATCCGATTACTCCTCTTATCTCTGCCCCGCGCAATCTGGTGGTGAGTGATGCGGGCACCGGCCTCGGTGCCCGAGAAGCGCGCTCGAGCTTGCTAGCTCACTTTCTTCATTTCAGGCAGGCGGAATTCCTGCAGTTCGTCCAGCCTGGGCTCGTAGATGCGCAGGATGTAGTTCCAACCCTCTACGGTGGGCAGGTTGTTGTCGACCTCACCGCATTCGCCAAAGTAGGCGTCAAAAGAGCCGTCCTCTTTCAGTGTCATGTTGAACTCATTGAGGATGCCATCTTCGGTGTAAATCCAGCCGTCGGCGTCATAAATCGTGATGGAGAAAAAGCCGGGCTCGTTGAAGGGCGGTGCGGCGTAAGACGCCATGTAACAGCCGTCGTTGGGGAACTTGGGTGATCCCAGATACTGCGCCTGTGCGTCGGGTAGCAGACCCCAACCAATTGCCGTGCCGTACAGGTGCATCATGGGCTCGATCGTACCGTGCGCACCCTGCATGCCCATTAATGAGCCCAGCTTGGTGCCTTCAACGGTGAGCTCATCGCGCAGCGCAACCAGCTGCTCCATGTCGTAGTTGGGTCTAACGTGGCTGGCGTTGCCGCCGACTTCCAGTATCACGCCGGCGCGGAGCGCGGCGATGGCTTCATCGTCTGCCGGGTCGCTCTGGTTGGCGCGAATGCGCATCGCCACCATCGCGAAGTCTGTCTCACTGGTGATCTCGTGGGTGCCGGGCTCGAGGAACACCTGATCGATGTAGTGATCGTTTTGTACCACCATCACCGAGAGGTACCGGCCGTTGGTTTCCGGGATGGTCACGGTGGCGCCCTGCGTCGTGTCGATGATCGCACCGCTGTAATAGGTGTCGCGGTTCATGCGCACAACAGTTTGATTATCGAGATCGAAGGCGCCGGTGGGGAAGTGGAAGAAGGTGTTCATCCCAACCAGTTTGGTGATGTTGTAGAACGCGAGGTCACTCTCGGCGACTTCGTAGTTCTCAAGCGTCACAGGTATTTTTTCGCCGGTATCATCGGCGTGCATTGCAGCGAAGTTAGGTGCCTCGTCGGCAGCAGGCGCAGGTGCCTCGGCGGCTTCGTCCGACGAGGACGAGCAGGCCATGGTAAGGGCGATGCTCAGGCCCGTGATGAGAGCAATGAGTGGTTTGATCATAGTGAGTCCCCAGAAACGCTGTTGTGAAAAGACGGTGTTATTAGCGCGAAAATACCTAAGTAACCCATGCGCCACGATTATCTTGGGTCAGACTACCTTGGCGAGTCCGCGGTGCAAGTGAAATTGGTGTCACGCTGGTGCGGCGCCTGCGCGGGGTGTGTTGTGATGAGCGCGCAAAAACTCCCAAAAAGTGCCACCGGGGCGGGCTTTTCCGCGACACAGCGAGGTCAGAAAACGACACTTTGATAACAGTGGGTGAATTGGACATTTACACCGTTTGCCATGCCTGCCAAATCTCCGAATAATGGCGCCCGCCGGGCCTTGGCGTAGGTGTCCCGGTGCATTTTTACGCTGCCACCGCGTCAAACGAAACGCGGCAAGCACGGACAGAAAAACACTCAAAACGGAGTGGGGAGTCAGCCGATGTATCGCGCTGTAAAGAGTCGACAAGCACGCTCGTCACACAGGGGCCCTGGCATCTCAGTAGGGGTGACCCACGTGTGCCGCGCGCTGGGTTTCGTCCCTGACTTTATGATGCTGCGACACGCTCCTCCCTCAACCATCTTTCCCTCATAACCGCCTCACTCACCGGAGCATCATCCATGGCATCCGATATTGAAATTGCCCAGGCCGCCACCCCCAAACCGATTGCAGAGATCGCAGGAGCGCTGAACATTCCCGACGAAGCGCTCGAGCCTTATGGCCGCATCAAAGGCAAAGTGAATCTCGATTGGTTGCTCGAGCAGCCGGTGCGCGACAACGCACGCATGATTTTGGTGACGGCGGTGAGCCCGACGCCGGCGGGTGAAGGCAAGACCACTACCACCGTGGGTCTGGGCGATGCGCTCAAGCACATCGGCAAGAACGCGGTCATCTGCCTGCGCGAACCCTCTCTGGGTCCGGTGTTTGGTATGAAGGGCGGCGCCGCAGGCGGTGGTTACGCGCAGGTGATTCCGATGGAAGACATCAACCTGCACTTTAACGGCGACCTGCACGCGATCGGCGTTGCCAACAATCTGCTCTCTGCACTGCTCGACAACCATATTCATCACGGCAACGCGTTGGGCATCGATGTGCGACGCATCACCTGGAAGCGCGTGCTCGACATGAACGACCGCGCGCTGCGTGAAATCACCGTCGCATTGGGTGGCCCGGGTAACGGTTATCCACGGCAGGATGGTTTTGACATTGTGGTGGCGTCCGAAATCATGGCGATCTTCTGTTTGGCCACCGACCTCGACGATCTCAAAAAGCGCCTTGGGCGCATCGTGGTGGCCTATACCCGTGACCGAGAACCCGTCACGGCGGCCGACCTGAAAGCCGAGGGTGCGCTCACCGCGATTCTCAAAGATGCGCTATCGCCCAATCTGGTGCAAACCCTCGAGGGCACGCCGTCTTTTGTTCACGGTGGCCCGTTTGCCAATATTGCCCATGGCTGTAACAGCGTGATTGCCACCATGGCGGGACTTCGCCTAGCCGACTACGTGGTGACAGAGGCGGGCTTTGGTGCCGATCTGGGTGCCGAGAAATTTATCGACATCAAGTGCCGTTCAGCGGGCATTCGTCCCTCGGCTGCCGTGCTGGTAGCCACCATCCGAGCGCTGAAATTCCACGGCGGCGTGGCGCGGGAAAATCTCACCGAAGAAAACCTCCCCGCACTGCGTGCAGGTCTTGCCAATCTCAACCGCCACATCAACAACCTGCGCGAGAACTATGGCGTGCCCGCAGTGGTATCGATCAACCAGTTTGTCAGCGATACCGACGCCGAGGTCGAACTGGTGATGGAGCACTGCAAGGCATTGGGTGTCAAAGTGGCGCTGTCGAGTCATTGGGCCAACGGAGGCGCGGGCGCGACAGACCTTGCACACATGGTTGCAGAGATCTGCGACGCGGATCCGATCCCGGCCAACAGTCCTCACAAGTCCTTTGTATACAGCGCAGAGCTCTCGCTCTGGGAGAAGCTCGAAGCGGTTGCGACCAAGGTCTATCACGCCAGCGAAATTACCGCTAACACTAAGGTGCGTGACCGACTGAAGGAACTCACCGATGGCGGCTACGGTCACCTGCCGGTCTGTATCGCCAAGACGCCGTATTCGTTCTCGACGGATCCGCTCCTCAAGGGGGCGCCTTCAGGCCACGTGATGGATATTCGCGAAGTGCGGCTCTCGGTTGGCGCCGGTTTTGTGGTGGCGATCTGCGGCGATGTCATGACGATGCCCGGTTTGCCCAAGGCGCCTGCGAGCGAGAAGATCGATGTGGTCGACGGGCAGATTGTAGGCCTCTTCTAATGACCTCCCACGCGACGGATCCCCGGCCAGTGCGACGCGTGAGCGCGGTCACGGCCTCCGGCGCGTCATCCCAAGAGGATTTTGATCCGGTAGTGGTCGAGGCGCCGCTGTCTATCGCGGTGGGTGACCAGGTGCTTGCTACTACCATGCGCACGCCGGGCCACGATGAGGATCTGGCAGTGGGTTGGCTGGCAGGCGAGACCGATCTGTTGAGTCTGGCAGATGTGCTCAGTATCGAGCGAGAGGGCGCCGCTGCGTCGCGGGCTCAGGGGATCGAGGAGGCCGTAGACACGGTCCGGCTCGGCTTGGCCTCCGCAGTGGAGACTCCGAGCCCCCGGGCTTATCTGACATCAAGCTCTTGTGGGATTTGCAGCGCCGAGGTTATTGAAGCCACACCCAAACCGCGGGTGCCGCTGCATACCAAAGACTGGCAGTTAACGCCGCAAGCGGCCCACGAATGGGTTGCGGCCATGCGCAGCGAACAAAAAATGTTCGAGCTCACGGGTTCGCTGCACGCAGCAGCCGTTGTGTCGCCCGGTGGCATTTTGCAGGTGGTACGTGAGGATGTAGGGCGCCATAATGCGGTGGATAAAGTGATTGGGAGTGCGTTCCTTGCCGGGGACTATCCACTCACCGATCACACTTTGGTGGTCAGTGGTCGGGTCTCCTATGAGATCGTCGCCAAGGCACTACGGGCGTGCATGGCGGGGATTGTGGCGGTGTCCGGTCCGACAACGCTGGCAGTGGATCTGGCCCGCGCCCATGGTTTGGTGTTGGTGGGTTTCACACGGGATGACCGCCTGAACGTATACGCTGGGGGAGATCGCGTCGCGACATGAGCAACGCACGTTATCCAGAATGGCAGCCTGACACAGCCCAGGCCCTGATCGCGCCGATCGCGGCGGCTGAGCCGGGTCCGGTATTGCTATGCCTGCAAGCAGTGCAAGCGCACTTTGGCTACGTTCCCGGTGATGCGATCGCGATGATTGCCTCGGCCTGCAATGTTTCCCGTGCCGATGTGCACGGCGTATTCACCTTTTATGCTGATCTTCGAGACACGCCACCCCCCGCGGTGCCGGTGCGCCTGTGTGCAGCCGAGGCCTGTCAGGCAGTGGGCGCTCGTCAATTAAAGGCTGATTGGTCCGCCGCCTGTGGCGATGACGCCGGGCTTGCTGCCCTCACTGGGGTGGATGAGCCTATTTTCTGCTTGGGTAACTGCGCGCTGGGGCCAGCCGCCTTGGTAGGGGGTGAATTGCTGGGTCGAGCCGATGTCTCGCGTCTTAAGGCAGCGGTCAGTTGTGCGCAGGCTGCGGGGGAGGGCTCATGACGGTTTGGTTTGTGCCCCGGGACGCCGCGGCGCGCTCCATGGGTGCCGATGCCGTGGCCAGTGCGCTTGAGGCGCGCGGTGAAACCGTTGTTCGCAATGGCAGCCGCGGCCTGTTGTGGATGGAGCCATTGGTTGAGCGCGCTGAGGAGCGCCATGGCCCGCGCGTGGGTTGGTCGAATATGACCGCAGCGCAGATCGAGGCAGGCCTGCCTAACGAGCAGAGTGAGCAGTACGTGGGGCGGGTTGAGGAGATCGATTATCTCGCTCGACAGAATCGCTGGATCTACGAGCGTGTGGGCATCACGGACCCGACTGATCCCGACGACTACCTTGCCTACGGAGGACTCGCCGGGCTAAAAAATGCCCTC
>Ga0255774_10003677_pt1 | contig 11192 bp, 9 predicted proteins | sample 101ome_17_FD_179972 | JGI IMG/M metagenome (GOLD analysis project Ga0255774, IMG submission 179972) | Coastal salt marsh microbial communities from the Groves Creek Marsh, Skidaway Island, Georgia - 101407AT metaG (version 2) | ecosystem: Environmental > Aquatic > Marine > Intertidal zone > Salt...
CTTTCTTTGACTTCGTATCGAAATAAGTCACCTTGTCGATTTTCTTCTTCTCCGAGTCGAAGTGTAACGATTTCGCAAAGCATCCACCTTTGACGTCCAGATCGTATTCTCGCATCAACATTTCCGCCATCGGCGCGATGATCAACTCGCCGATGCTCTTACTCTTAATCCAACGCACGTCGAAAGAATCTTGATGCGCTAAAGCGTAATAATACAACAACTCCATCGTCACCGCCGCGCTCAACTCCTCCGGTGGCTTAAACAATCCAACCAACAACGTTGGCTTCAAAAACTCCTCGACCAAACGTTCCGACAACCCGCACTTGGTAAACAACTCGTGCGCTGTCGCTCGATCGTATTTCTCGAACACTTTCTCGTTGCGATTCAAATCGAGCACGGCGTACAACAACCCGACCATAGTCGCTCGATCCGCCAGCGGCAACCGCTTAAAGTTATCAAACGTCGCGAATACTTGACCGAGCGGAGACGGAAGTTGCATCAAATCCTTCCCGCTAAAGACCGGAGCGGTCGCTTCCAATCCGTCCGGGCTGAAAAAGCTCGATCGCGTAAATTCCGTGAACACTTCGTTTTCGTTCAATCCGAGCGTATTCTCTACCAAGTAGTTAATGTTTGGATAGTCTTTCCAAAACCCACGAACGCCGGCTTCGAACGGCTTCCCCGACGGCGTCCGCGGCGCCGTTTTCCCGGTTGGATCTTCCAAGCCATCCAATAAAATCACATCCATCTCTTCCGACTCCGAGAGCGCTTTCGCGGCGCCCCACCCGCCCCATCCGGCGCCGACAATCACTATTTTCTTCTTCTTCTCGATGTTCTTTTTATCTCCTCGCGGTTCTTCTTTTGTCTCTTCTCTTTCCGCGGTGGTCGCTCGTGGTAAACGACGACGACGACACGGCAACGCGCGCGAAAAAGAAGCCTCCCCAGATGTTGCGTTTTGGCGATGCGAAGCGCGCAAAGAAAACGCGCGAGAGTGCGCGGGCGCGGAGCAGAACGTCATGTGCGTCGTTCGCTTCTTCTTTTTTCGTTCCGCGTCTCGTTTTTCTCTCTTTTTCTCTCTCGCGAGCGCGCGCGCGCGGAATGATTACTCTTTTGTGACGTCGATGGTGATGGATAACAAACTTTATATTTAATTTTACAAATGTACACACATGTTTAATCCTATCTCTCTCTCTAAACGACTACGAAGCCTTACCGCTCATCTTCTTCCTCACCTCGGCCTCTTCCGCTATGGTTTGCTTCAAATTCGTCACCAACCGGTGCCTCTCTTTCTCTCTTCTGCTCAGCTCAGCCTCGACGACAATCTTCCTCTCCTCTCTTTTCGACGCGTCCATCTTCCTCGACTGCGCTCTCTTTTCTCTCTCTTCCTTGTGCGATTTCCTCGCCTCTTCTTCCTTCTCTTTCAACTCGTCGGCGAGCCTGTTCACTTTCTCGATCGCGGCGTTCGCTTCTTGCTTCGCCGCGCGGACTCTTTGCATCGCTTCGGTGTGCTTCGTCGCGATGCGTTCGGCTTCGAATCGAGACTTGGCGCCGGCGAGCGTTTGCGTCAGCGCGTATCTTTCAATCTCGAGCTTTTTCCGCTCGGTGTATTTTTGAGCGCCGGTGCCGCCGCCGCCACCAGCAGCGGTTCCCTCTCCATCCTCGCGTTCCTTTTTGTCCGTTTTCTTTCTCTTGTTGTCGCTTTTTTTCTCTTCTTCTCCTTCTTCTTCTTCTTCTTCGAGCGTTTCGTTCAACTCTCCCACGCGTTTCTTCATCAGGCAATTCTTAAACTGCGAAAGCGTCATCGCTTTCGTCGGCGGTTCGAACGTTTTCAAAATCTGCTCGCGCGGGAGAAGATCACCGCTACCGTTGTTCTCGCCGTTGTTTTGTCGCTGCAGATTATCGTAGGAGTCGTGCGGGGTGATCGTTTTATCCGTGTTCTCGTCGTCTTTGTTCTCCTCGTCTTTCGCGTTCGTCGTCGTCGTCGTCCCCGCGTTGAGTTGCGGACGATGATGGTGCTGCGAGACGTTCAGCGTCGGTTTCAGCGAGGAGGACATTTTGTGCGAAAACGTATTATTCTTTACGCGCGAGTGAAGCTCACAATCGTTCTGTGATTTGTGTCGGTCGTGTAGAGTTGCACGCGCGGAGAAAAGTGGCGAGGTTTCTCTCTTATTCTCTTTCACAAAGGGCGAAGAAGAGTTTTACGACGCGGAGCGAGAGAAGGGCAAACACAAATTACGCGTCGTACTGATACCTACTCGATGTTAATGTTACAAAAAATAAGAGAAACACAGATTAAATCATCATCATCATCATCATCCCTCTAAGCTTTCAAAATCCGCGAACGCTCTCTCGCGCATTTCTGGACACCCGGCGACTTTACCGATCACGCCGTTCTTCGCCGCGGCGCGTTTCAAATCCACCGTGTACGATTCCGGGAACTTGTATCCTAACCCGTCGTGGAACTGGTGATACATTTCGGCTGGGTAGAACGGCAGTTTATCCGAGTCTACGATCCAGACTAAGTTAATCTGGTCGTTTTCCGTGGGTTTGCCTCGATTGTCGAAATCGTTCCCTTCGCCTCGGACGAGTTTCATGCCGTTTACGTTCGCCGCTTCCATTTGTTTCATCAATCTCTCGTTGTCGATGCCGCCGGGGATGCCGACCACGTTTCTGTATCCCGGTCCGCTGTCTTGCGGATCGACTCTTTGCATGCCAAACGGCGTCTTGTTGAAGTTCTTAAAGTAAACCTCGCAAAACTTCTTAAACTCGTCTTCGTCTTTATACGCAATCTGCACGACCTCCGCGTGGCCTAACCTTTCGTACACCGTGTCCGCGCCGCCGTAGTAATAACACACGGTGTCTTTATTCTTCCCGCCCGCGCCTCGTTTCCCGCCGGCGTACCCAGCCAACGATTTCACCTCTTCGTTCGATCGGTTCAAAATCTCCTTCTCGAGGGAGACGAACTCGTGTTGTCGTCCCCAGAAGCACCCGTTGCCAAAGTAGACGTACGTCAAATCTTCCTGTGGAGAAGCCATCGCGAAAGCTGCAGACGAAGACGACGACGACGAAAGCTGAAACCCGTCGGTAAAAAGAGAACCTCGCTGCAACGCGAAAACGCCGCACGCGGCGGTGGTGAGCGCGACGAGAGAACCGCGACGGCTCGTCGTCGTTGATTCTCTTGTTGTTGTTGTTCTTCTTCTTCGCGCGGAATTGGATTTCGACGTCGATATCTTTTCCTCGTCTTCCGGCGACGCGGAAGCGACGACGACGGACATCTTCTTCTGCTTTTTACCGCTTTGTCGTCTCAAAGAAGTAAACGTTGGGGTGGTGGTCGTGGTGTGCGCAGGTTTTATCGCGAGGACCATTTACTCTCTTCTCGTCGACTGCGCGCGTGCGTGTAGGCGGGTGAGATATTTTTTTATTATGCGGAAGTTGAAGTGTCGACGTATTTTAAGAACAAAACATAAAAAACAAGTAAACAACGCGATCCCAGCCTCGCTTGCCAAACTCTACGACCCCGCTTTCCTACAAAAAAAGAGGACCGTCCAACGACGCGCGCGTGCTTTATTTCTCTAATACTTGCGAAAATTGAGCGAGAATCGCTGTTCGCTGAGCGCCTTACCGTAGGCGTGCACGAACGCCTGCTTCGCCTCGTCTTTGGTTTTTCCTTTCAACTTGTTCCACTCTTGGAAGAGCGCGCGACCGGCGTAATCGACGGAGCCGTTGTCGGTCCAGAGCGGTTGGTCCTTCGGCGCGTCGCCTTCCTCGACTTGTTTGATGCACGCCGCGAGCGTGTAATAATCCTCTGATTTTATGGCTTGTCCGCCTGGTTTTGGGATGAGTTTCCACTTCATGGTTTTCGGGTCCTCGTACGAAGCGGAGAGGCGGTCGTATTCCGCCACGTCGTAGGTTTTCCACGTGATTTCTTCTTTGTGCTCCTTATTTTTCTCCAAAACGTGGGGTTCCATGCCTACTCTCGGCGTGGGGAGCTTTTCGGAAGCCCATGCGGATTTAAACGTCGAGAGTGACCTGCTCGTTTTGTTCGATCGAACGAGGAAGAGAGAGAGAGAGAGAGAGAGAACACATGTATAAAAAAAAAGAAAGAAAGAAAAAAAAAAAGAAGCAAAGGAAAAAGAAACGCACGTGCACCCCAAGACCCGAAACAGCGCCACCGAGTCCGCTCTTCTCGCCAAAGGCTCGCTCGACTTTGAGTTCGCGTACAGAAATCCATACTTCACGCACGTCTCGCGCACGTCCCTATAACAGAAGAGAAAGAGAGAGAGAGAAAATAAAAGCATAAGTAACGCTCGCCCGAAAAAGAAAAAAAAAAGCAGAGAGAGAGACTTGGAAAAAAATATCCTCCATCTCCCCTCCCAAAGGTCGAGGTCGAAAAAGAAAAAGAATGAAAAAGAAGAAAAAGTATACGCACGCCAGCGTGATCGCTCTCGCCGAGGCTTTATCTCCGCTCTTCGCGAAATCCAGTATCATGTTTTATATGTGTTCCTCTCTTTCTCTTTTTTTTTCTTTGTGTGTGTGTATTTTTTGCTTGCACCAAAAATTTTTCTTTTTTTTTGTTGTTGTCGTGGGGTCGAATTTACGAAATTTTCGCATCATCACACACAAAGAAAAAGGGCTTCCAAATTCGCCAAAAACAAGCATAAAGCGCGCTTTTCGTCACACAACACACACTTTATAAAAAATGGCCAACGAGAAAGAGGAAGAAATCGAGGACGAGGTACGAAAGACGCACTCTCGAGTATAATTTTGGAGCGACTGCATCGAATATAAATTCGCGTCTCGATGAGCTCCGTTCCCGCGAATACGCGCGCACGCTCGGATGATGGGTTGTTGCATAAAAATTCGTAAATTTTTTCTCTCTCTCTCTCTCTCGGTTTTAACAACTGAACTCTCTCACTCACACAAAAATCTCTCTCTCTTTTATCAAATAAAACTCTCGCGCTTTGATTGAAAACAGGAGGAACACTCCGAAGAGGAAGAGGACGAGGAGGAGCACGACGACGGTACGTTGGGGTCTTTTTTTTTTGTATTTGTGATTTTAAAAGCGCGCGCGCGCGTATTCACACACTTCTTCATCGGGAAGGAGGAAAAACCTTATTTTTTTTCGAGAGTCTCCTTTTGTCTGAAAATGGACCAATTTTCACTCGTTACTTAGTAGCGCTCGCGCTCGATCGGACGCGGACGACTGTGTATAACTTACTCCTCATCCACGTTAAAAACAACAACAACAACAACAACAACAACACTTAAACAGGTTCCATCTCGCGCGCGGAGAAGAAAGCGAGAAAAGCAATGTCCAAGTTGGGCATGGAAAAAGTTGAAAACGTGGACAGAGTCACCTTGAGGCGAGGCCGAAACTTGCTGTACGTCATCTCGAACCCGGATTGCTTCAAGGCGCCGAACTCGGATACGTACGTCATCTTTGGCGAAGCGAAAGCGGAAGACATGGCGGCGAAAGCGGCCGCGCAAGCGGCTGCGTTTAAGGCTGAGAGTGCGGCGGCGGCGGCGGCCGCAGGGGCTGGGGCGCCGGGGGCGGCGAAGGTTGCCTCGATTACGGAGGAAGTCGACGAAGGCGAAATCGACATGGAGGGTTTGGAAGAGAAGGATGTCGATTTAGTCGCGACGCAAGCGAACGTGAGCAAAGGAAAAGCAGCGGCGGCGTTGAAAGCGAGCGATGGGGATATCGTGAGCGCGATCATGGAATTGACAATGTAAGAAGAAGAAGAAGAAAGACTTAAATAGAGAGAGAGAGAGAGAGAGAGAGACGGAGGAAAGGGGAGCCGGTTCGGACACGCCTCACTCCAACCATCATAGAAACCGACTTATTATGTATTTTCGCGAAATAATTTCGCGTTAGCAAAAAGAGAGAGAGAGAGAGAGAGACTTAGGTTTTATCGTGTGTGAATATCATTCGTTATACTCGCATACATATATACTACTAACTTAAATTCGCTCCGCCCGCTTCGTCTTCATCGCACCAGAGAGAGGTTATCCAAAGCGAAATTGTCCTTCTACGTTTTATATTTGCGCGCATAATGCACGCGATTACTTCTTCTGCGAATGAAAAGAGAGAGAGAGAGAGAAAACAAACGAATCGGTCAGCACGCGCGTTAAAACTCAGATGCATCATGTGGTAGCTCTCACCTTCCCTTTACTCTTCTTCATCTCCAGCGCCTGCAAAGCTTCCTTCTCCTCTTTCTTTTGCTTCCATCGCCCGTAGGCGGAATCTTTATTCGCCCCGGTCCTCACCGCGGCCACGCACCCGCCGGTAAAGACGACGACGGAGCCCCACCAGAGCGAGTCCATGGTCGTTAATCCCATAGTATATTTATCGTTTTTTACTCGTTGTTTTTTCGCTTTTGCGCCTCTGCTTTCTCCCGCTTTTATGAATTCCTTTTTCTATCTCCTGATGTTGAAAAACTTCATTTTTTCCCGAGCGAGAAGAAGAAAAGCGCGCTTTTTCAAAACAATGTCGCCGCCCGCCGCGTTCGTTCGCCGAGGAGCCTCGCGCCTGCTCGCCTGCTCCTCTTCCTCTTCCTCTTTCACCGTAGCAGCGGCAGCGGCGGGAGCATTCAACAACAACAACAACAACAACATCATCAAACGCGAATTCAAAACGTCCTCGTCCTCGTCCATCGATCTCGGCGCCGAAGCCGAGGAACTCGCCTTCGCGCCCAACCCGAAACACAATCAAACCTTCGCCCCGTCCGATCCGATATTCATGTCGCAGTTTGTCTACCACTCCGATTTCATCGATTCGCAGATGAAAGAGTGTTCCTCCTCTTCTTCTTATTCGCACGGAGAGAAAGAGTGCGCGAAAATGCTCGCGCAAATCGGCGGGAAGATGCGATGTTATTACAAAGCCACGACCGGTGAATTCGACGGTTTGGTGATTTACTCGTTTCCGAAGAACCACGACGTGCACACGTTTGAGCAAATCGTCAAGAGTTCCGGGTTGATTGGGAAGATGTACACGACGAAACTGATGACGAGCGAAGATGCAAACACGGCGCTGAAAGCGGCGAAAGATTTGGTGGATAAGTACGGCGGGGGTGGGTTGTGATTGTTGATCGTATGCGCGACGTACGCGCGTATTTTAGCTCTGTTGTCATCAGTCAGTTTGTTGTAAAACATGCATTTTGTGTAGCAAATCTTCATTTTTCACTTAAACAAAAACTTTACACATCAACCTTTTAAAAGAACGCAAAAAGAAGTTCCGAGAAGCGAAAAGCGCGGACGAGAGAGAGAGAACATGGCGCCAAAACTCGCGGACGGGGTGCGGTTTCGTTTCTTTTTCATTCCTTTCTTTGGTCTTCTCTCTCTTTCTCTCTCTCGATTGGAAAAATTCTGATGACACATTTTGTCTCTCTCTCTCTCTCTCTCCAATTCGCGCGCTAATCAACAAACAGAAAACGGTCGAGCTTTTGGCGCACGAGCGTAAAGTAAACTCTTTAGATTTCAACATTTCGGGGAAGTATTTGGCATCGGCGAGCTTGGACCAGACGATACGCGTGTGGGACGCGGAGAGGGCTTTGCTTTCGGCGTCTACTAGTTCTTCTTCTTCTTCTGCGGTTGGTGGTAGTTTGCAACACTCGTCGTCGTCTCGAGGTGTTGGCGGAGGCGGTCCTCCGTCCGCGAACGCGGCCGTTCCGAACGCTCGGTTACTCGGCCATCGAGATTCGGTGGAGCAAATCAGGTTTAGTCCTGTACACGAGGACGAGTTAGTGTCGGTGTCGTGCGATAAGACGGTGAAGTTTTGGGACGTTCGGCAGAAGAAAGAAGTTCAATCGATACCGACGCACGGCGAGAATATCAACGTCGCGTGGTCGCCAAACGGGAAGACGGTTTGCGTCGGGGATAGGAACGATACGTTGACGTTTATCGATTGCACGGCGATGAGAACCGTGAAGAGTGCCTCTGGAAAAGAGGTGGAGGTGAAGCATCGGAAACCAATCAGTCGAAAGGTATTTAAGGATACGGAGGTGAACGAGTTCTCTTGGGATCGAGAGAAGGACACGGACAAGTTTTTCGTTTTGACCGGGGGAGGAAAAATTCAGTGTAACATATGGGACGAGAAGAAGTACACGATTAAAAACGTGCACGAATTTGACGCGCATACCGGAGGGTGTTACACGATAGCGTTCGATCCGAGCGAAAAGAAGACGCACTTTGCGGTTGGTAGCGCGGATTCGTTGGTCTCGATTTGGAATATTCCCGTCGGATACATGTGTTTGAGAACGGTGGCGAGACACGAGACGCCGGTGAGGACGGTGGCGTTTAGTCACGACGGAAATTTCTTAGCGAGCGCCTCGGAGGATGATTTTATAGATATCTGCGATCCAGTGAGTTCGAAGAGGGTGTGTGAGCCTATATTCGTCCGAGCGCCGATGAACACGTTGGCGTGGCATCCCAAGACGTACGCGTTGGCCTACGCGGGAGACCAGGAAGATTTGAACAAACGGAAGAGAGAGGCTTTGAATTTAGACGAGGATTTAGACGCGAAGGCATCGAGGATGGAAGAGGAAGAGATGGGTAAAGCTGGCGGTGGTAGAGGAGGGGCGGGACCGATGGAGGAGAACGACCGAGACGATAATCGCCGGCGAAGAAGTGGGAATCCAAAACCGAACGTGAACAAAGTCCAACAAGTGGAAGGAATCGTTCGCTTGTGGGTTCCAAAGTTGGTCGTCGATGAATAAAAATTTATTACTAGCACATGCGATATACATTTTATTACAGCGCCGCCTCGCAGCAGCTTCCTCAATTCCTACATAAAGTAAAGCACGCAGAGTCTACAGCGCATTCATCGGATACAACCTCTGGTTTCTATTCGGCATTAAATTTTTCCTCTCGCTGAAAACAACGCCGTAGCCGACCAGACACACCGGTAACGTATCGTGCACGATGAGATTCAGAGACGATTTCTTGTACACTAAGTTTGCATTATCACCTTCAGACGAGTTGCGATATCTTTGATTTTCACGCATTCTGCTCAAACCGCTCGATTTTCTCAGTTCAATGGCCTCGCTTTGCGCGGCATCTAAAAGCAATTTATACGTTCGCAAACGTTCGCGAACAGACCGCGCCGCGTCTCCTTTGTTCCGCTCGCTCATCGTCGCAGGCATCGACAGAGGTACTTTCGTTTCAGAGACGTCTACAATGTCTACTCCGGGTAAGTTGAACCCGTGAGGAGAAGACGCTTCAATCGCAAACGTAATCACAATCATTCGAGTCTTCATCGTCTCTATGTTTTCCATGACGCAATGCATTCTCGCCGCTAAAGTTTTACCGACTGTTTTCAGCGGCATCAGCTCGTAATCTCTGCATTGAAACCTCGCGTTTTCAATCTCACTGAGCATCTCGAACTTATTCGAAGCTACGTTGAATACGTCTCTTTTCGCATCGAATTTTGACACGTACAAATCGCTCGACGCTCTATCCGGCCTATCTAAATTCGCCAACGGTTGATATATAGCCTCAAGAATTCCATCGCCGAGATTCAAAAATATCGAGTACGATGAATCTCCTCGCACCATCCCGCTCCAAATCGAGCCTCCGTAAGGCACGATGGCACTCGACGCGTACTGTTCTCCTTTCACCAACACCCTCGCCGCTTCTGTCGTCATCAAAACCCTCTCTCCGTCCTCACCACCCGCAGCAAAATCCTCTTTCCTCTCGAAAATCTTCCTCGGAAACGCCTCCTCGTCCGCGCTCTCTTCGCGACTCTCTCTCAACTTCAACGGGTTCGGAAAGAAACAAAAATACCCAACCTGCTCTGGCCTCGTGTCCTCCCCGCTATCTTCTCTCTTCCTCAGCACCTGAAAGTTTGCAAAGAACGCGTTTTCGCACGGACTTTGCGCGAACGACACCACCACCGCGCGCGCGTTTTGCGTCGCCCTCATCGAACTCCCGTCTCGTTCTCTCAACACCGGAATTTCTCGAACCAATTTCGCCGGCACGTTCCCGTGCACGTCGAACGTCCAAAACTGCAAAGAGTGATCGCACCCGCTCAAACCTCGACTGTCGTGCGCGACGATGTGTTTCCCATCCGCGGTGAACCCGAGTATGACGACGCGTAAGAGCTTTCTCTGTTTATCCAGCACGCGTTCGATGGGCGCTTGCAATCGCAGCGGTACTTCAGAGTAGATTTTTGCAAATTGCTTTTTTTTATCGCTCTTGGTTTCGCGTTCGCGCAAGCGCACGTGCGCGTTCTTCGCGTCGTCGTCGCAAATCCGCTGGGTTCGTTTTCTTCGTTTTCTTCTTTCCGTGTGCATTGTCGTTTTTTTTCTATCCGGGCGATGGTGTCATCTTGAAGAGAGAGAGAGAGAGAGAGAGAGAGAAAGTGTGGGATTTACATTGTTAAATTTGGAAAAAAGATACGCAGAATTCGTCACTTCACATGCAACGAACTTTGCCGTGCCACCACGTCGCACCCGCGACGAACGCGACTCGAACCGCGACCACTCGCAGGAATCGTCGTCGTCTTCAACAGAAATTAACGATGATTCGTGGGAAAAGCAGCGAAGACGACGACGACGGCGCGGTGTTCTTCGACGAGATACCCACGAACACCTTTGCGCGATTCCAATACATTCCCGACGGAGACACGTGGCTTTCTGAGAACTGGCGATGGGGATCGGCGATTGGAATCGCGCACGATTGCGCGCAGATCGTGCGAACGAAGTTTTTCGTCGAGGAAGCGCGCGTTATTTACATCGAAAATTTCGCGCTCGGAGATTGGCACGAGAAAGAGGAGATTAAACTGCTTATTGCATTGTTGATACAACGCGAAGGACACGTGGGTGACCCGCGCGGGTGGACGAGCGCGGTCGGCGCGAGGTTGGTCGACGCGGAATTCGAGGACGAAACGAACGGGTTTAAAGATTTCGTGGAGTGCGTGAGAATGCACGTTGGTGTAAACGAAGATGCGACGGAGAGGGAGGTGTTGGTGAAAGCGTTGGAGGCGCTGAAGTTCGTCGAGCGAGGACCGTGAGCGAGAAGGTTACGCGCTTCGTCGTCGTCGTCGTCGTCGTCTCGCGTTAGGTACTACTGATGATGATTTCGTTTGTTGGTTGTCTGACTAGCATCGTTGGTATCATTACTTTTGTTATTGAAAGTTGAAGACGCGCGAAGTGCCGTCGTCGGAGGCGGTGAGCACGCGCGTGTAATCCGGGGAGAGC
>Ga0255774_10003688_pt1 | contig 11167 bp, 9 predicted proteins | sample 101ome_17_FD_179972 | JGI IMG/M metagenome (GOLD analysis project Ga0255774, IMG submission 179972) | Coastal salt marsh microbial communities from the Groves Creek Marsh, Skidaway Island, Georgia - 101407AT metaG (version 2) | ecosystem: Environmental > Aquatic > Marine > Intertidal zone > Salt...
GCGCGTTCGGACTTCCTTTCATGTAAATCACCACCGTTTCTTTCTTCACGTCCGAGGCGATTTCGTCGTGGACGTTCGACGCGTCCACGTGGGACTTGGCGGCAAAATCGTCGTGCGATTCCGAACCAAAAAGTTTTCGCTGTTGTTGTTGTTGTTGTTGCTTGTATAAACAAGAATAACTCGTCGACGCGACGACGGCGGCTGCGTTCGTCGCGTTGTCGTTGTTGCGAAGGAGCAGGTGTCGAGAGACCGCGCGTCTGCTCGTGGCGAGAAGTTGAGACATATTTATGTTTCTTGAGTGAGTGTTTTTTGTTGTTTTTTAATGACGTCTTTCGGTGTTTTTCTCTCTCTACGTAGGACTCTTCTCGCGCGCGCGAACGCGTCGTCGCCGTATTCGCAATCGAATCAATCAATCGTTTCCATCATCGTCTCTTCTCTCTCGAGGAATTCAATTCGAAATCTAGCCAACGACTCTTGAACTTTCTCTCTCGCTCTGTTCGACCACATCTCGTCTTCTTCGTCTCGTTGTTTTTCTTCTTCTCGTTGTTTTTCTTCTGCCGCTTCTTCGTCTTCTTCTTCTTCTCGGAACAACAACGACGACAGTTTCGGCGTATTTTTCTCTTCTTCTTTTCGCTTCTCTCTCGCGAGCGCAAACTTCCGATCGTCCCTTTTCAACCACGCATACAACTCCACCTCTCTCGTTTTCTCCTCTCTTCTCCTCTTTTCCATCTTCATCTCCATCTCGCTCAGGCTCTGTTTCTTCTCGGCGACGCGCACCTCCGTCTCTCTCGCCTCTCGTTCTTTCTCCTCGCAGACGCGTTCGAGAGTGAAAAGTATCGAACGCAAACGGTCGTTTGCAGTTTTCTGTCTCTCGAGTTTCTCTTCCGCGCGTTCGCACGAGTGCGAGAGCGACTCCGCCGCGGAGAGGAGGTTTTGGATCAGCAGCGCTTCGTCGTTCATTTTTTATTCACGTGCGATAAAGAAAAGCGCGAGCGCGTAGTATTTTTGACGACAAAACACATCTCTCTTCTCTCTCTCTTCTCTCTTTGCTCTCGAATTGGAAAAAAGTTTACTCCTCAGAACAACAACAACAACAAACGTCAAAAAACGATATGGGCGGCGAAGACGACGGTCGGAAGACGAACGAAAAGTGTAACGATGGAAGAGAGGGAGGATCATCGAAGAAGAAGGACGACGATCGATCCTCCTCTCGATATCACGACGAGTGGCAAAAGTTCACCGACGAGGAGGTGCACAAAATACAACTCGAAGAGGAAACTTTGAAGAAAGAGATGGAAAAACTGACCGTGGCGAACGCGATGGAAGAGAAGACGAAAAGAATTCAAAACGAGAAAAAAGAGATGCTGAGAGAGGCGAAAAAGAGGTGGGAGGAATCCGAGGGCGAGGAAATGTCCAGACGAGTCGTGATTGAGAAAGAGACGGAGGTGACGAGAGCGATTAGCGAGGAGGAGTTGGAACAAAACTCGAAATCGTTGCACTTTCGCGAGGTTACGAAATGTTCGTACGAGATAAAAAAGTGCGCGAAACCGACCAAGTTATTCATCGAGAGCGCAAAAGATACGACGATTTCGTGCGCTGGGGTCGTGAAGACGTCGACGATGGAGATTTGGAACTGTAGCAATTGCGAGATTACGTTCGAAAGCGGCGCCGCGTCTACAAAGACGACGCAAATAGACGAGTGTGAAAACGTTACGTTGTTGTTTCCATCGAGAAATACGATTGGGTCGATATATCACGCAACCACGAGTGGATTATCGTTGGTATTTACCGACGAGAGCATGCTGGATGGGAGGAATATTCACCTCGTGGAAGTGGATGAGAAAGAAGAAAATAACGTGGACGGCGGTAGCGGCGGCGGCGGCGGCGGCGGAGAGGGAGGTAGCAACAATAATAGCAGAGTCAGGCAGCATGTCACGAGATTTGTGAATGGCGAAATTCTAACGGAACGCGTCATTCGAGGTAAAGACGAGTTTCCGACGACGGCGAGAGAACTCAACGCGAATTCAGTGGAAGAAGCCGAAGCGAAAGCGAAAGAAGAGAGACGCGCGGCAAATAAGGCGAAAGGTAACGAAGCGTTCAAAACCGGCGATTATGGCTCTGCAATCGCGCACTACGAGCTTTCGCTGCAAGATACGGAGTTAGACTCGGATAAATCAATCGTTCACTCGAACAGAGCGGCGTGTTTCTTGAAGCTCGGAAGATTAGAGGAGGGTTTGAAAGAGGCTGAACGAAGCGTAGCGCTAGATGAAAAGAACATCAAGGGTAATTTTAGAGTAGGATTGGCTTTACACGCGCTCAAACGGTACGGAGAAGCCGTGAAAGCTTTGGAAAAAGCTCAGTCGTTGGAGAAGAAGCAAAACAAGGACATAGAAAACGCAATCAGAATGGCTGAATACATGGGAAGAAAGCAGCAACAGGCGGCGTAAAGATTTTTAGTTTCCTAGTTATTAGAGGACAATTCGCGTTTCGAAGAAAATTTAATATCACGCGGTAGATACGCATCAAAACATGCTCAAACACAGAAAAAAGCTACAAAAATGTCGTACAAATGCTAACAGCGATCGATTCAATGGCTATTTGGACCTAATTACCGCGTTTTGGAAAAAAGACAAAATTAATGTCGCGATTTGATTTTCTCTCTCTCCTCTTACATTTCGTCTCTGAGAGCCCACTCGCTGGTACTCGCTACGTTTCGATCTTTCAAACTCAGCGCCCACATGATGGCTGAAAACGCGTTACATTTCGTCGCGTCCGCTTGGTACGCGAACACACACCTCACTTGCTCTCCTCTTCTAACTATTTTTTCAATCTCCTCGTCCGGAATGCTCTTTAAATACGTCAACAACGACTCGTCGATTCTGGCCTCGGGCCATTTGATGGAAATCAACGACCAATCTAAAAACTCTTGAAACGGCAATCGCACCGAATCTGAGATAATAACCGGCACGCAACCGGCGAAAAATGTCTCGTACGTTCTCAATGTCCACGGCGATAAGCCTCTGGGAACGATACAAAACTTGCTATCTCCTAAAATCTCCGCGTATTTAGGCGTCCTACCTGAAATCGCGAGCAAATCTTCCGGATACTTTTTGGACAATTTCAGCAACCGTTCTCTTGGGTGCGCTTTCACGTGTTTCTCGTCCCCTTTCAGCGCTTGACCATCCGGTACGGTCCCCGCAAACGACGCTAATTTTGTTCTCTTACTCGTTCTCTTATTTGTTTCTAAATACGAATCTTTCCTACCGTCCATAAATCCCGGCAACACGACATCCTTCCACGGATCAAAATACGGCGCTAACGTTCTATACGGGTCGGTATAAAACCCTTCCGGAGTTAAAAATATCGAGTTTGGTATTTTACACCGCCAATTCTTATACAAAGTCGGCCCTCTTCCGCTCGGCCAGACGAACACGTGATCTCTCCCCCCTGATTTCTTAATATATGGCAACTTGTCGATGACGCCGTTCAATCTCTTCGCTAACTCGTCGTCCGTTAATCCGGCCCCGTTCGGTGGTGCGTCTAACATGCACTTTGGCCACCCAGGAAGGAAGAAAAAATCCGCATCCGATGGATTCTCCGTCCTCAACTCCTTCGATTTCAATAAGAACTCCGCGATGTGCACTTGACTCCCGTACATCTTCATCCCGCACACGCCAGACTTGTACGCTTGCGTCTCCTTTCCCGGAAACAAAAGTTTCTTCACGTCCGCGTCGTTATACACGTATATTTTAATCGGCGGAGAGACGTCGTCTTTGATCGATTCTTCCGCTCGAGATGGACTGGCGGTGAAGACCTCTCGCCAAGTGCCAAAAGGTATCGAGGATATCCCAAACTGGTTCGACGACGACGACGACGACGACGACGACGACGACGAATCCGACGAGCTCTTCTTCGCCGAAACTAAACCAACGCCCCCTTTTAAAGTTAGTAGTATGCTAGTCACTTTTGCGAGAAGACAAAAGAGACAAATCGCTTTGCGAGACGAAGAAGAGAGTAAAAGAGACGGCGTTCCTTCGCTCGTCTTCCTCCTCTTCCGCCGACGTAGCCGCTGCCGATTCTTCTCCATCATCATCACTCTCTCTCTCTCTGTCTAGTGATTCTTTCTTTCTCTTCTGCGTCTCCAAGTCTTCCCGAGAAGAGAAAACAACAAAATTTACGAAAACCCTAAACATTTTTATCTCTTTGTCTATCCTCAATCAATCAAAAAAACATCGCGAAACACCCACTCATCATCATATCATCACTTGTTTTGCCGCGCGCTACGCTCGAGAAAAGAGAGACAGAGGTGCACGCGGGGCGCGTTCAGAGAGAGAGAGATACAATATACTGTAATCGTGTATTTATTTTGAAACGGAGAAAGAGAGAGAGAGTGTGTGTGAAAGAGAGAGAGAAAGAGAGAGAGATAATAGAAAAAAAATGAGTTCATCTTCGTGTTCTTCGTTCGCGATGACGGGACTGTCTTCGAGACTTTCTCGCGCGAACAACAGCAGAAGACAGGACAAAACGAACAGCAAGAGAAGGAACACGACGACGACGAAGTGCCAAACGTCTCAAACGGCCTCGTTCACGCCAAAAGGGGCAAAAATTTCCGGCGTTGGGAAAGCGTTGCCGAAGAAGTTCATCACCAACGACGACCTCGCCAAGTTGGTGGAAACCAACGACGAGTGGATACGCACGCGCACTGGTATTGGGAAAAGACACGTGATTTCTGGAGACGAAACGCTGACATCTTTAGCCACAGAAGCCTCGCTCGGCGCGTTGAAAATGGCCAACGTGAACCCGGAAGATATCGATTTAATCATCGTCGCGACGAGTTCGCCGGACGACTTGTTTGGGTCGGCGTGTTTGTTACAAAGCGCGATTGGCGCGAAAGGCGCGTTGGCGTACGATTTGACCGCCGCGTGCTCGGGATTTGTCGTTGGATTAGTCAACGGTATGCATTACATCAGAGGAGGTGGGTATAAGAACGTGTTAGTGGTTGGAGCGGACGTTTTGAGCAGATATGTGGATTGGCGAGACCGAGGGACGTGCATTTTGTTCGGCGACGGATGCGGCGCGGTTGTGTTAACCGCCACGGAAGAGGTGAGCGATTGCTCTTTGTTAGGATTTGACATGCACAGCGATGGATCACAGAATCATCACTTGACTGCAAAGGTGTGCGGAGCGAAAGTGGGGAAAGTCTGGGAGTCCGATTCAGAAGCCGGCGAGCGCACGGCGTACGAAAACATCGGCATGAATGGCCAAGACGTGTTCAAATTCGCCGTTAGGGCGGTACCGATGACTATCAAAGAGAGCTTAAAAAACGCAAACATGCAGCCAGAGGAGATCGATCACTTAGTTTTACACCAAGCGAACCAAAGAATCATCGACGCCGCCGCGCAAAGGTTAGGTTTAGGAGACGATAAAGTGGTGTCAAATATCGCGGAGTACGGGAACACGTCCGCGGCGTCCGTCCCGTTGGCTTTGTGCGAAGCCGTCGAGAGTGGGAAGGTGAAGAGAGGGGACGTCGTCGCCATGGCTGGTTTCGGTGCCGGTTTGACCTGGGCCAGTTGTTTGTTGAAATGGTAAACACTCAATGACGCATTGAATAATACTAATACTACTAAAAGAAAGGCAGATTTTCTTCACAACTCGAACTTTCTTCACTTTTTTCAAAGTCTGCGTCCCCGCTCTCCACCCTTCTACGTGCTTTATAGTATAATGCCACCGAAACCCGGGCAAAACTCCATCGCTTTGACGCGAGTCAAAGAGACTCACCCTCCGCCGCAATCTAAATCCTCTTCTTATTCCGATTTATTCAGCGAGGATAAGAAGAACAACACCAAATACATTTCCGTTTCGAGTTTAACGAGATGTGACTTGCGGTTGTTTCCAAAATTTTCAGACGAACACGAATACATCTCTCCCGGGCACGCGCACAACGCGACGAGATGCGCGGTGGAAGAACAAACGACGTCGGATGCCCGGGATTTTTGCACGGCGATTATTGCCAACAGTGGCAGCGTGTTCAAACGGAACGTAAAGTTTGTAAACGAGACGGCAGCTCTGGGGAAAACGAATGCGAGCATTCCTCGAGACGAAGAAGAAGAGGAGGAGGAGGACACCAACGACGACGGAAAGAAACGGAAAAGAACGACAGATGGAAAGAAGAAATATAAACGCGAAACAGAAATGATCGAAGCGTTTGAAGGACAAGAATACGAAATCATGTGCTTAAAAATTAGAGGAGAAACTGGAGAAGAAACGGGGCATCAGCGGGTGGCGACTGCGGACGCGACCGGGAGGCTGACGGTGTGTAAAGTCCCCAAGACGAGAGTAGCAACAGATGATGATGACGATGACAGAGAAGAGGAAAAAGCGGAGGTGTTATACAAAGCCACGCCGAAGATGTTTAGGGAGTACGAGACGTTCGAAACGTTAGGCTCTCCTGGCTGGGCTGGACTCTCGTTTTGTCCTCTCGAAGAAGACAACATTGCCGTGTGCAAATTATGGACTCGCACGATCGATTGGTTCGAGAAAGACCGAGTCGTTCGAACGAATAATTTGTTAGAGTTACCAACATCTATCGCGCACATGGAAATTCCACAGTCAGGTCGCTCGGTTCTGTGTATAGGAGAGAACAACGAAGTGGTCGTGTACGATCACAGAGTCGATAAGAAGAATGGTGAAGTTGGTCGCGTGAAACAAGTCGGAAGCGATAACGTGAGGCACCAAATTCAAGCGTTGGAACCAGCTAAATTTTCGGGGAACTCAGTATTGTGTTGTGCAGGAAAAGAGAGAACAGTATCCGTGGTCGATCCACGAAAATGGACCGCGAGGTACAGGTGGAAGAATTGCGCAAAATACGAAGTCACTGGATTATACGCACCTCGCACAATCGAAGGCTTCGTGTGCGTGGCGTCGTTGGATTATGAAATCTTATGCGGTAGTTACGAAAAAGGGAAAATAGGAGGCGGCTTTACGTTTCGAAACGACGCGAGAGTAGTTGGCATTGGAGGAGCGAAATTTGGAGATAAAAGCGACGTCGTGTGCACGTGGACGGACACGGGGAAGCTCACCGCCGCGAAGATTTCCGCATCATCATCATCGTCGAAAGAAGATGAAAAGTAGTTACAGAAGTAGTATTTTCAGGCGTGCCATTGTGCACGCGATATCGACGAAAACAAATAGACTGGAGATGTGTGTATGTCTTCCATTGCAGACTTGTATTAATAAAAAACTAAATTAGCGCTTGCAAAACTCTGAAACAAACCGGTGGAACAATCGCACCTTGTTCGCGTACATCTCCTTCTTCTCTATATCCAACGCGACGTCGAAATCCTTATCTCCGTCGACCACTAAAACCGGTACAAACGGAAACGTCTTCTTCCCGCTCAGCGTAATCTCAACGAATTTAACCATACCCTTCAACTCTTCCGGTACATTCTCTGTTAATTCTTTCGGGGCCGATGCCGTTCGATCGTCCTCCCGAAACCAATTCTCGTGTTTCTCGTGCAACTGCTGCAAATACTCCAATGTCACTCCACTCTCCTCACCTCGACTTCGAAATCCTAATCGTCTTTTGCACGTCTCCGGAGACGCTCGCAAATACACAAACGCATCTGGTACCAAAGACTCGTCCCCCAACGCGTCAAACCAACAGTTGTACAAATGAAACTCCATATTCGTCAGCCATTTCGCATCCATCAACGAGTCCACAAAGACTTTCCTGTCGCTAAATATGGACCGTTCGCACACTCGAAATCGACTTTTACTGTTCTCATCTTGTGCCTCAAAATCTTTCGACGCGTTGTACTGCAAACATCTCGTGATAAACACGTAGTTCTGAAACGTGTACGCGTACCGTTCGGGTTCCTTGTAGAACGCGTCCAAGACGTTATTCTCGCCTTCGATGCTAGCGCCCGGGATTTTCTGCCAACTCTCCACCGGTTCTGGAACCACAAACGCTTCTTGTTTCAGCGAAGAACTCTCGCCACCGATCACTTCGAAGAGAAACGTGGATTTTCCGGAGGATATGTTCCCTTCCACGCATAAAGTCAAGCCTCTGTTTTTCTGGTTCACGAACGCGTCTTCCGTGCTGGCTACTGGATTGATGTTGTTGTTGTTAGTATTATTATTCGTGCTGCTGCTGCTGCTGCTGCTGCTGCTGCTACTCTGATTGTTATTACTGTTATTGTTGTTCGTTGTTGTACAAGAAGAAATTGCGCGGCTACTTCCGATCCGCGTGTACCTTTGTTTTGCCATCCGTTTCAACTCTTTCGTCGCTCGATGCACGCGCACGTATTCAAATCTGTTCCTCGGCGCCGTTAATAGCGCGGCGACGCAAGGCGAGGCTAAAGAAGACATCGAATTCACCGACGACATCGTCGAAAAAAAGTGCTGTCGATGATGCATCATCACCGCTCTCAAAAAACCCGACGAAGACGAATAATGCTGCTGCCGTAATAACAGAGCACCGGTGGCGGTCAAATTCTGTCGCTGTTGTTGAAGTTGTATGAGTAGGCGAGCGAGGTTTTGGCCGATGTCGCGTCTGCTCATCTCTCGGACGTCCGAGGAGTTTTGTGACGACGATACGACGATTCGATTTTTTTCCCGAAAGAGAAGAGTTTTTGGCGCCAAAAAAAAAGGAGAAATGCGCGAAGAAGAAGAAGAAGAAGAAGAAGAAATAGGAGCGCAGCGGCGGCGATAAAATAGATCCTCCCCCCACGTCATGGCGGCAACGACGACGACGACGACGACGACGACGACAAATAACCCCAGACAGGAACCGAAATGGCCAGCCTGGTCGATTTTACCGGACGACGACGTGTGTTCCATCTGTTTATCGCAACCCGAACAGAGAGGAAGAATAGAATCGTGCTCGCACTTGTTCTGTTACCGGTGCATATTCGACTGGAGTCGCGTTGAGACGAAGTGTCCGATGTGTAAGCAAAGGTTTTATTGGATCGAGAGAGAGGTTGCGAGGAAGAAGGAGAAGGAGGGAGAGGACGCATGCGATGGCAAACAGACGAACAACAACAACAACAACAACAACAACAGTGACAACAACGCTCGGGAGCAGGAAGAGCAGAGAGAGAAACCGATTTATTGTCCTTTGAAGAACCAAGGAAACCAAGGGGAGGAGGAAGACGACGACGGGTATTTAGATCCGGCGGAGCACATCATATGCACGATATGCCAATCTGGAGACGACGAGAGGAATTTGCTGCTGTGCGACGGTTGCGACGAAGGGTATCACGTGTCCTGCGTTGGTTTGCATAGAGTGCCGAGAGGGAGATGGCACTGTCCTTCGTGCGCGAGGTGGGAGCGCGAGAGAGAAGAGAGAGAGGAGAATAGAAGAAGACTTTCTGGTGTGACATCGACGACGACGACGACGAGAACGAGAAGGGATGGCTCAACTTCGAGAGCAGCGCGAATGGCTAGAGCGCCGAGAGGAGATGGCAGTCCTTCCACTCGATTGGGTATGCTGGAAGCGTTGGTTAATCCTACGAACGAGGACGCGCACAGCGAAATGGCTTTAAGGGAAAACGCGCTTCTAGCATCAGCCGCGAATGAGGATCCAACGCACAGAGAAAACAGATTAGTGAGAGAAAGAAGGCAGGCGAACAGAATGCGGAACGGGGAAGTGCGGTTATCGGGTGGAGGTGGCGGATCGAGCACATTTAATCGCGGTGATTCGCACAGAAGACGACAGATTGCCATAGTGCAAGAATTGAGAGAGGCTTGGGAACGACTGATGAAGGAAGAGGAGGAGTTTCCCGACGTTGACGAGGTGGCTCTGATGATGGAGAGTCGTCGTGGCGGAAATCGTAATAACACGAGTAACAGTGATTTAGAGCGCGTGAGAAGTAACGCGAACATTGATGTTGAAACGGCGTGGAAACTCATGGATTCGGCGAGAGCGGAGGAAGAGAAAGAGAAAAGAATGAAGAGAACGAATAGAAAAAAGAAAGTAGCGTTGGGAAGAAGCGCGGAGGAAAATGAACAACAGCCGTCTTCATCGTTGCAACGAAGGAATGCTTCGTCGACAGATACCGTCAAGCGTCCGAAAATTCGCGTTCGATCGTCGACGGATCACATCTACAATAACAGCAGCAACGACAACAACGTGCTAGGTGTTCATTCATTTTTGCGCGATACTTTAGGTGATGCGTTTGGCGCTAAAGACAACGACGACGACGACGATGACAATAACAATGTTAAAATTAAAAAAGAGGAGGAAGAAGAAAAAGAAGGAGAAAGAGAGAAGCGACTTCCACCGCCCCAAATCATCGACGTCTCTCGCGCAGCCGCAGATGCGGCAAAAGCGTTGCTCATCCAACCGTTCAAGGAGAAAATATTATCGAAAGACCAGTATAAGAATACGGTCAAAGCGATTGTAAAAAAGTGCGTCGAGGCGGACAAAAACATGCAAAGACTCCGAGCTGGATCAATCACCGACGAAGACATCAAACGAATAGCCAGAATTGACGCAGAAGAAGTAGTATTAGCCGCTGAAAAAAGCAATTTAAAAGTGTAATTAAACATCGAATTTATATAAACTCAACGCGCGCGCGTAGCAGGAAAAGGAAATATATATTGTAATATTGAGTCAAAAGGCACCTCTTGTATCTTCAGAAATTCCGTGCGCGCCTCTGAGTGTCACATCGTCGTTAAAAATGGAAGGCGACGACCACGACGAGAACATCAACGAGTCCTCCCCCTCCTCCTCCTCCTCTTCAGCGAAACAAAAGTCTGAACTCCTGATGAAAGAAATACGTCCGTACATCTCTCGCGCGGATGAATTTGTAAACGTGGACAAAAAAACGTCCTATTACTGTCGGTTACACGCGGCGAACGTCGGCGTCGCGAAATCCAAAACGTTCTCGAGAAGTCCAGAGTTGACGAATTTGCTCGTCGAACAGTTGGATCGCTTAGAAAAGATGAGAGCGGAGAACGTCGTCGTCGACGATGATGGCGGCGGCGACGGCGACGGCGGCGGCGGCGACAACAGGGAGTTCAGAGAAAGTTTGGACGTTGAGTTGGATGCCTTGCACGTGGAGAAGTTCGCGTATACGTTGTTCGCGAAAGCGGACGCGCAAGATCGAAAGCATAAGAACAGGACGAAGAAAATCGCGAAATTGTATTACGTGAGCGCGAATGTGTT
>Ga0255774_10003697_pt1 | contig 11152 bp, 13 predicted proteins | sample 101ome_17_FD_179972 | JGI IMG/M metagenome (GOLD analysis project Ga0255774, IMG submission 179972) | Coastal salt marsh microbial communities from the Groves Creek Marsh, Skidaway Island, Georgia - 101407AT metaG (version 2) | ecosystem: Environmental > Aquatic > Marine > Intertidal zone >...
CTTTCAGGACGTCCAAGTGATGGAACGCCAACCAGACGGCGCCTTCCAGGTGAACCTGATGATCATCGCCGATGGCGGCCAGGTCGTGTCATACAGCCTTGAACCCTCAGCGGGTCCCGCCGATGAGGCGAAGATCGCCGAGCAGGCGATCCTCTCTCAGCAGATGCTCGATGCCATGACAGTCGAGCGCGGCGACCGAGTCGAAATCGGCCAACCGATCGGTGTGCTCTTCGGCCAGGACGAATGGGCACACGTCCACATGACCGTCAAACAGTCCAACAGTCAGCCGGAGATCTGGCTGTGCCCGATGGACTACATGACCGCCGATGAACTCGAGGTGCTCTCGGCTCCCACACAGGCATGGGCCGACCGGCTGTACAACGGCGCCAAAACCCCAGAACTCTGCAACTTCTGACCGTGTGCCAGAGGCTCAACGAACAGCGAAGGTCACCACGTTCGCCATGTCATCGAGCTTCGAAGGGTCACTCATCACATAGGTGGCGACTCGCTTGACCTGGAACTCGCCGATCAGCCCTCGTTCCACGGCTCCGGCGAACCATGCCGCGAAGCCCATGTCCTCGAAGTGGGCGGCATTCACCCCAATGGCACATCGGGCGCCCGCCCGTGAGACACGAATCAACTCCTCGAGCGAGTCAGGTCCGAGGTGACCGTGAGTGAACGTGCCCGCCGAGGTGACGCCCGCATAGGTGTCTGACGCGATCTCGAGACCAAGGGTGAGATCTGCCACGATCAACTCGCGATAGACGTCCTTGCGAGCGGCCTCCGCCAACATCTCCGGCGAGATGTCGACTCCGTCGATCTCCCCCACACCATTCCGCCGCAGCGCCACACCAACCACCCCCGTGCCGCATCCCACATCGAGAACCGGGCCAACAGGCCGGTCCGCTGCCGAGAAGATGCGCGCAACGTGCTCGTGGTAGGCGTAGCCATGAGCCTCAACGAAACTCTGCTCATAGGTGGACGCCCACTTCGCGTACAGCCGCCGACTGTCGTCCGGGGTCCGAACGGCGTAGGCCTCGTCGAGACCGATCGGCTCCGGCGCAGGCATAACTCGACCCTACCGAACGACCGCATGCACCCTGTTCGGGACTACGCCTCGGCTGGATCGTTCCAGTGCACGATGCATGAAGCCAGTGCGAGCAACGCAAGTACGCCAGCAATGAGAAGTGGCGCGACGGGAAACGACGCATCCTCGCCATATCCGCGTCCGCTCAAGGTGCTGACCGTCACGCCCTCGCTGACAACGAAGATCACGATCAGCGAGGCTCCAATACGGGCACGGGTGCTCGCTCGCGTCAACTGCGTCACGATCATGAGTAGTGCACCAAAGGACATGATCTTGATTCCCCAGGTCAACTCGAGGCCAGCCGCGATGTCGAGTTCTCGACCACTCAAGGTTCCCCACTGATCCTCAGCCCAATCCTCCGCCGACGCGGTGTTTCCGAGCCCACCGACCAAGCCCATGGCGGCGAACAGCCGCAGCCACAACCCCGTCTTCAAGACCTTGACCATGTTCGCTACCTCCGATGAGTTGTCGTTGGTGATCCCGAATGGGAAGCACAACAAGCCGCACGATTCTTGACTTGCATGGCCGTGATGGTGGCCGCTCCAAGTTGCGAAAACCTTGCGGCGAAGCGACAAACCCACGACCCGCGGGACACGGGTGAGGGAACGTTGTCGACTGAGTCGGCTCAAATCTCCGGAAGCACTGGCAACCCGTCCGGAGGCCACCCCGCCAGCTTCGTCATCTACCGTACGGGGATGTTCTCGCCGTCACATCCACAATGGGAGCAACCGGTGCGGGACAGTTTCAGCCGTCAAGGTCTCATGGCCGCGCTCGCTATCCGGCTCCACTCACTCGCCCCCGGCGAGGTCAGGCTCCGTTTCGACCTTGCCACGAACCTGACCCAACACCACGGTTTCGTCCATGCCGGCGTGATCGGATCGGTACTCGACTCTGCCTGCGGCTGGGCGTCGCAGACACTCATGCCTGCCGGCACCGAGGTACTCACCGTCGAATACAAACTCAACCTGTTGCGACCAGCCACAGGAGCCACCTTTGAAGGTGTGGGCGTCGTCACACGTCCTGGTGCCACGATCACCTTCGCCTCCGGTCAACTCGTCGAGATCAACGACCCCGAACGACCCATCGCGACAATGACCGCCACACTCATCGGGGCACGCCCCGACTGAAACATCCATCACATCGACGCGTCGCAACGCCTCCCTCCGGTGAGCACTAACGTCACGAAATGCGCAAGGTCTCGAAGTTCACCTGGCTGGTTGTCAGCATCCAAGTCGTCTTCGTGATCCTGGCGGCTGCGATCTTGCAGAACCGCGCGACGTGCGAAGAGCAAGAGGACGTCGTGGCGGAGATCGTGAGCGAAGTCTTCTGCGAGGGCTTCGAGGACCTCTTCGTGTACGCCGCCCTCGGCGGCCTCATCGTGCTGTGGATCATCGCCAACGTGATTCTGGGCATCTTCGCGCTGGTCCTACGAAAGCGCTCCTCGGCTCCATCATCGGAATAGCCGTCACCATGCTGAGGGACGAGACCACCGTCCGAGCGCCGAGCAACAATCCCTGAGGAGGAACCGCCATGACAACAGTTCTCGTTACCGGCGCATCTGGATTCATCGCCAAACACATCGTGAGGGAACTACTGGACAACGGCTACGTAGTCCGGGCCAGCACCCGGTCGAATCATCGACGCGACGAGCTTGACGCCCTCTTCCCTGATGCGGGCCTCGAACACGTCACACTCGACTTGAACCATGACGAAGGCTGGGCAGATGCGCTGGCTGACGTCGACGTACTGATGCACACCGCGTCACCTTTCCCCGGTGAGCAACCCGACGACCCCGAAGATCTCATTCGTCCAGCGGTTGACGGCACCCTTCGGGCGCTCGAAGCAGCGCGGGCCACCGGAGTCAATCGGGTCATCCTCACATCAAGTGTCGCTGCCGTCCTGCACGACCCCGCCGCGTCGCCCACCGCGACGATCAACGAGTCAAATTGGACCGATCCTGAAGGTGAGCGCGTATCCGCCTACGAGGCGTCAAAGACCTTGGCTGAGCGTGCCGCGTGGAACTTCGCCGCTACGCACACCAACATGAAAATCACGGTAATCAACCCGGCCGCGGTGATGGGACCCGCCCTTGATGGCAACTACGGCACATCACTCAAGTACGTCGAGCGGTTCCTTGCCGGCACCGACCCAATGGTGCCCAACGCACGCCTCAGCGTGGTCGACGTCCGTGATGTGGCCCGGATGCACGTTGCGGCGATCAGCAACGACATGTCAATCGGCGAGCGCTATATCGCAGCCGCAGGCATGACCAGCATGCCGGAGGTAGCCGAAGCGTTAGCTCGAGAGTTTCCCAACCGCAAGATCACTACAAGAACCGCACCTGATTGGCTCGTGCGCCTCATGGCCCGTTTCATGCCGCCGCTCAAACTGGTCGTCAACAGTCTCAACCGGCGGAACCACGTCGACGGTTCGAAAGCAATCTCCACGCTCGGCGGTGAGTACATCTCGCCAGTTGAGGCGTGTGTCGCGTCCGCTCATTCACTCGTCAAACTTGGCAAGTGAGCAACCCGAGTCACCGAACGCCATCTATTGGCATCGATGTGCCTCGCGTTCAGCAGCGTCCTGACGACGAACGTTGCTTCATTCCAGCAACGCCAAGATGACGCGCTGAGAACGTCGCACCATCATCAGGGCTAACCAGCATGTCAAGGTCCTCCCAACGGTCGAACGGATCACCGATCAACTGCCCACCACAGTGCTCGTTCGTGTCTCGGACCTTCACCGCGAACTCATCACCGTCGAGCCCTGACACCTTGACCCAACCACGCCGATTCGACTGCGCGTAGTGCGTCTCGCCGGAGACATAGCTGTACACCGCCACTTTTGCGCCAGCGATCGGCATCAGTGAGCGGGCGTCAACAAGCTTCACGGTCAAGGTCTGATCGGAGGGGTACTCCGGAGCCGCTGCAGCGGTATGACTGAGGCTCAGGCCTCCGACGACGGCCAACGTCGCGGCGATAGTGCGTTGGAACTTTCCCATGATTCTCTCCCTTGTTTCTGGACGACTGCATGTCGTCTCATGTGACAAGAGGACGACACGTCACGGATCTCACAGAAAGATCAGGAAATCACGAGCGATGGATCCCCCGCAGCGACCGTCCCGAACCGATACCGCTAGCGCATTGATGTCAGGTATGAGATCTCGCTGAGACCAGTCCCGGGACTGCTGGATGGACTGGACCACCTGGTTCGCCGCCCACGACCTGCAATGGACCGCCACCCAAGCACGACTGTCCTACAACAACTACGCGCTCGTGCTGAACGACGCCGCCGCCGGCCGCGGCGTCGCCCTCGCCTGGTGAGGACTGGTCGACCCACTCCTCGCCACCGGCGCACTCGTCCCTGTCGGCCCCGAAGTTCACCGCCCCGACATCGCCTACTAGGTCATCCCCAGCCCCGATACCCCGCCGGGCGCGATCGATCAGATCGCAGACTGGCTGCTCGAGCTCATCAGCTGAGATCGAGCCCGTCCTCCCACCTCTGACGGAGGACGTACTTCTGGATCTTGCCCGAGCCGGTGAGGGGGAACTCGTCGACGGTGATCCAGTGCTTGGGTGTCTTGTGTGGGGCGAGCCGCTCCCGGGCATAGGCGAACAGCTCGGTCTCGTCGACCGCAGCGCCGGCGGCGGGGCGGACGAACGCGCCGACGGCCTCGCCGTACTTGTCGTCGGGGAGACCGACCACGGCGACCTCGGCCACTGCCGGATGTGTGAGCAGCATCTCTTCGAGTTCCTTGGGGTAGATGTTCTCTCCCCCGCGGATGATCATGTCCTTCAGACGACCCTCGATCGTGCAGTAGCCACGGTCGTCCATGGCGGCGAGATCGCCCGTATGCAGCCACCCGTCGGCGTCGATGGCCTCGGCGGTCTGGTTGCGCATGTCGTGGTAGCCCAGCATGACGTGGTAGCCCCGCACGCAGAGTTCGCCGATCTCACCGATCGGAACCGTGGCCCCGGTCTCGGGGTCGATGATCTTGACCTCGCTGTTGGGCATGGCGGTGCCGATGGTGAGGGCCTTGTCCTCGATCGAATCGTCGACGAAGTTCATGGTGGCGGTTGGCGAGCACTCGGTCTGGCCAAACAGGATCGTGAACGGCGCCCCGAGTTTTTCCTCGAAGGTGCGCACCAGCTGTTCGGGGACCACCGAACCACCGGAGCTCACGGCGGTGATCGCAGAGAGGTCGGTGGTGTCGAAGTCGGGGTGTTCGAGCAGCGCGATCAGCATCGTCGGCACGCCGAGCATGCCATTCACCTGATGGGTTTCACAGAGGCGGAGCACGAGGCCGGGGTCGAACTGGTCGACCAGCACCTGGGTACAGCGCATGCCGATGCACCCGAGCATCGACATGACCGACCCGGCGGTGTGGAACAGCGGCATCTGGGTGATGTAGGTGTCGCCGGGCTTCACGCCCATCCGGTCGAAATAGTGGTGACCGTTGTTGACCAGACCCCGGTGATGGAGCACCGCCCCCTTGGGGAAGCCTGTCGTACCCGACGTGTACTGGATCATCACCGGATCCCCAGGTGCCATCACCGGAAGCTCGCCTGACTCACCCGAGCCGGTCGCACAGAACTCCTCCCAGTCAGCGAACCGGACCACAGCCTCGAGCGCCGGACAGCTCGACTGTGCAGCTCGGGCCATGGTCAGCATCGGATTGCCGCGGTGTTCGTCGACGGTGAACAACGCCCGCGCACCCGACTGACCCAGGACGTAGTCGAGCTCGGACTGCTGGTAGGCCGGGTTGACCGTGACGAGCACCATCCCCGCCATCGCCGTGCCGAACTGCAGCAGCGCCCACTCCGGGATGTTGTGGGCCCACACCGCAACGCGGTCACCCGGCTCGAAACGGCTCCGCAGAGCCCGGGCGACCTGCTCGGCCTCGCTCAGGAACTCCGCGTAGGTCCAGGCACGACCCGGCGCCCCATCGATACGGCCTTCGATGAGCGCAACCCGGTCAGGCCACTCCCCCGCTGCCTCGGCCAGCGCTGCACCCAACGTGAGCTCGCGGACTTCGGGCTCGCTCGGGCCAGCGGCGTGAGAGGTCGTCAGCGGCGTCACGGCTGGCCGGTTCCGGCGCCGTGGCGCCCGTCTCCGGAACTGAACCGGCCGGCGCCATCGGCTGCCACGGCAGTGACCGCCTCGGCATCACCCACGTGGTTGGCCTGCCGGCGCAGGAGGCCGCCGACGCTGAGATCCAGCAATGTCCCATCCGGCTGGGCGGGCACATAACTCTCGGTGAGCTTCAGGTCGTACATGTCAGCCTCCTCCATCGGAGTTGTCGGGGTGCGCTCGTCGGGCCAACCCGGCCAGGTCGAGCTGGGGATTGAGCGTGCCGAACTCGGTGCCCCAGTCGCCGTCGAGGCGCGAGCGCACGTAGGCATCGGCGATCGCCGGTTCGTGACGCAGGCACAGCGACGCTGCCCAGCACACCGCGAGCTGTTCGACAAGGCGACGGGCGTCACCCTCGGCCTCGCGTCCGGCAGCGGGTGCGGCCAGCGTCTGTTGGAGTCGGTCGAGTTCGCGGTCGACAACCCGATCCGCGCCCCGTGCCTGGGCGAGTTCGGCCACGAAGGCTTCGCCGGCGGCGGGTGAGCGCTGCAACGCCCGGAGCACGTCGAGGGCGATGACGTTGCCTGCACCTTCCCAGATCGCGTTCAGAGGAGCTTCGCGGTACAGCCGGGGCAGGATCGACTCTTCGACGTAGCCATTGCCACCGACACACTCGAGAGCCTCGCGCACCACCGGGGTCGACCGCTTGGACAGCCAGTACTTCGCCACCGCCGAGGCCAGTCTGAGGAACGCGGCCTCGTCGTCGTCGACGGGTGCCCGTTCATAGGCACCGGCGAGGCGCATGACCATCATGGTCCCGACCTCGGTTTCGAGCTCGAGGTCGGCGAGCACGTTCTGCATCAACGGCTTGTCGATGAGCAGCGCCCCGAACGCCTCGCGCTGGGTCAGATGCCATGCGGCTTGGCTCACCGCTTGGCGCATCAGCGACACCGACCAATTGGTGACGTCGATTCGGGTGGCGTTGACCATCTTGATGATCACGTTGATCCCCCGGCCCTCCTCCCCCACCAGCCAGCCGGCGACATCGGTGAACTCGAGTTCCGCCGATGCGTTGGACCGGTTGCCGAGCTTGTCCTTCAAGCGCATCAGCCGCAGCGGGTTGCGGGTGTCGTCGTCCAGGATGCGCGGCACGAGGAAACAAGAGATGCCACCGGGAGCCTGGGCGAGGACGAGGAAGGCATCACACATCGGGGCCGAGGTGAACCACTTGTGACCTGTCAGGCGGTACTCGCCTCCTGGTCCGCCACCGTCGACCGGCACCGCGACCGAGGTGTTGGCCCGGACGTCGCTGCCGCCCTGCTTCTCGGTCAGACCCATGCCCAGCAGGTTCCCCGTCTTGGCGGCCGGGTCGATCAAGCGCGGGTCATAGGAACGGGTACGAATCCGAGGCTCCCAGACAGCAGCCAGATCGGGCTGTTCACGCAGCGCCGGAAGGACAGCGCCGGTCATCGACGTCGGGCAACCATGGCCGACCTCGACCTGGCTGACGAGATGCATCCGCGCCGTGCGGGCCACATAGGAACCGTCGCCCGGGGTGCCGCCGTAGTGCGACGCGTGGATCCCGGCACCGACCGACAGCTCCATCATCCGGTGGTACGACGGGTGGTAGCGAACCTCATCGATTCGCTCGCCGAAACGATCGTGGGTCACCAACTCCGGGCTGTACCGGTTGGCTTCGAAACCCCACCGATAGACCTCCTCGGAACCGACGAGGGCACCGAACTCGACCAGATCGGCATCGGCGGCGACGGCCCCCTCGCGTTCGACCGCACGACGCAACACCGGGTCCGCCGAATACAGGTTGTAGGGCTCGAGCGGCGTCAGCGACTCCATCAACGAACCTCAGGGATGTCGACGAGCTTGCCTCGGGGGATCAGACGCTCAGCGTCGTACATCGGCAGGGGGCACAGCTCGCCGCTTCGGACCTCGCCGTCGGCACACACGACATCGACCGCGGCACCCGGCCCGAACGTGGTGTCGTCCATGCGCACGATCGCGACGCCGCACTGCTGGAAGGGCGACCAGCCGCTCGAACAAACCCGCCCGGCCGGGCGACCCTCCACAGACAGCGTGTCACCGAGATCGGCCACTCCGCCGTTGGTGCGGAGCCCCCAGGTGCGACACGACCGGTCGGCGTCGAGGAGCGCGGCTTGTCCGATGAAGTCGCCCTTGTCGAAGTCGACGAAGCCGCCCAACCCCGCGGCAAACGGGGTCGTGGTCCCGTCGAAGTCGGAGCCGGCGTTGAGCAGGCCCGCTTCGATGCGGCGAGCACGGAACACCCCCGACGCGGTGATGATCATTCCGAACGGCTCACCGACCGCCAGAATGTGGTCGCCGACCGCGGTGATGTCGATGTCGGGGGTCAGATAGAACTCCCAACCCAACTCGTTGGTGAACCCCGATCGAGTCACCACGATCGGTTGTCCCGCGATCGACACCTCGGCCAGATCGAAGTAGTTGAACCGCTCGGGCATCGGCCCGTCGATGACCGCCTCGAGCACCTCGAGCGAGCGGGGTCCCTGAACCTGGCTGACCCACACTCCGGGGTCGAAGATCCTCACGTCCATCGGGCTGCCGTCGTCGTTCACCGCGTGGGCCCGGTACCAGTTCAACAAGTCACCGTCGGACTGGGCCATCCAGAACCGATCTTCGGCAAGCCGCAACATCACGCCATCGTTGACGAGGCCGCCGTCGTGATAGCAGGCGAACTGGTAGCTGCACCGCCCGACCCGCACTTTCGACACGTCCCGGGCGAACACCCGGTTCAGCAGGCGCTCGGCATCCGGGCCGACGATCTCGATCGGCAACTCGCCGGTGTGCCGCAAGATCACGTCGCGGCGGACCTTCCAATACATCTCGTCATCGGACACGTCCACGAGCGCCGACGGCGTCAGCCGGCTGTTGTAGAGCATGTACTCCGGGTCGTGCGCCAGCTCCTGATAGCTGAGCGGATGCGGCAGCATCGACCGGGCGAACTCGGTCGGACGCCTCGAGGTCTGCTCGATGGCCTTGACCGCGAAGCGGTAGCCGGCGAGGCGTGCGGTCGGAGAAGTCATTGCGTCATCGTCGCCGCCCGGCAAAGATGACACAAGTGAGACTTCTTCGACTCAAAGTCCCAACTTCTGTCACCACTTGGGGATCGCCGTGAAGTTCGACATCGATTCGCTGCGGACGCTGCAGACGCTCGCCGACACCGGGAATCTCCAGACCACCGCTGACCACCTCCATCTCTCGCGCTCCGCCGTGAGCTGGAAACTCAAACGCCTCCAAGAACGCACCGGCTGCACGCTCGTACGCCGGGAAGGCCGAGGCCTGCGCCTCACCGACGACGGCCACGAACTCCTCACCTACGGCCGCCAGATCATCGACGCCCACGACGCCGCCGTTCGCCGCTTCACCCCCATCGACACCGCCGGCACGGTCCGCGTCGGCGCCACCGAAGGAGCCAGCGCCACACCACTCCTCGACACCGTCGCCCCCTGGTTCCGCCGCCACTCCGCCGACGTCGAACTCAAGATCAGCCTCGAACAACCCGCCACCCTCGACGAATGGCTCGCCGACGGCCGTATCGACCTCGCCGTCACCATCGCACTCGAAACCAACATCACCCACCACGACGTGGTGCTCGATCGAGACGACCTCGTGTGGGCCCACAGCCCCGGCGTCGACTTCCTCGCTGCGCCACGGCTCCCCCTCATCACATGGGGCCCGCGCTGCTTCTTCGGCACCCTCGCCAGCCGGCTCCTCACCAGCGCCAGCATCGACCACACGGTCAACTACGAACTCCCCACCATCGCCGCAGTCCGGACCGCCCTCACCAACGGCGCCGGCATCGCGCTGCTCAACCGTGGCGTCATCGCCGCCACCGACCTCATCACCACCGGAGCACCCGCACTTCCCGCGGCGCCCCGCGTCGCCTACGTGCTCAGGCGACGCCCCGACACCACCGGCAACCCCCTGCTCGATCTCGTCGCCGACCAGATCCAGACGTCGTTCCGCCCCCAGTACAACGGAGCGCCACACCGATGAGCGAACCAACGGTTCTCTACCAAGAACACGACAGCGTCGCCGTCATCACCCTCAACCGGCCCGACAAGCTCAACGCCCTCACCAACGACATGGTGCAAGGTGTCGCCGACGCCATCGCCACGGCCACCGCCTCGGCCGACGTGGGCGCGATCGTGCTCCGCGGCGCCGGCGCCAGCCTGACCGCCGGCTACGACCTCAGCTCCATCCAGGAGTTCTCCGGACCCACCCAACCCGACACCTGGGACACTCCATACGACGCGCCGGGACCGACACCCCGACCTGGCAACTGGGACCCCGTACGCGACTACCAGTTCATGAACCACAACGTCCGCCGGTTCATGTCGCTGTGGGAATGCCCCAAGCCCGTCATCGCCGAGATCGCAGGCTGGGCCATCGGCGGCGCCACCGATCTCGTCATGTGCGCCGACCTGCTCTTCATGGCCGACGACGCCCACATCGGCTACGCCCCCAGCCGTATCTACGGCCTGCCCACCACCATGATGTGGATCCACCGCCTCGGCCTCGAACACGCAAAGCAGTACCTCCTCACCGGCCGGGCCATCGACGCCCTCACTGCCCACCGCATCGGCCTCGTCAGCGAGATCCACCCCGCCGACCAGCTGTCCACCGCCGCCGAAGCCGAAGCCCGCCGCCTCGCGACCATCCCCGCCAACCAGCTCGCTCTCAACAAGCTCCTCATCAACCAGGCCTACGAGAACATGGGCCTGCGCTCCACGCAGATGCTCGGCACCTTCTTCGACGGCATCGCCCGCCACACCGAAGAAGCCCTCCAATGGGCCGAAGACGTCGACCAGCGAGGTCTACGCGACGTCATCGCCGACCGCGACCGGCCCTGGGGGGACTACGGCCAACGGCCGTAGCGAGTCAGCGCGGCCAACGGCCGTAGCGAGTCAGCGCGGCCAACGGCCGTAGCGAGTCAGCGCG
>Ga0255774_10003709_pt1 | contig 11129 bp, 8 predicted proteins | sample 101ome_17_FD_179972 | JGI IMG/M metagenome (GOLD analysis project Ga0255774, IMG submission 179972) | Coastal salt marsh microbial communities from the Groves Creek Marsh, Skidaway Island, Georgia - 101407AT metaG (version 2) | ecosystem: Environmental > Aquatic > Marine > Intertidal zone > Salt...
TCTCTCTTTTCTCTTTCACTTCGCGCGCGCGCGACAATCGCAGAGCAAAATGTTAAAGTGCGCGGACAACGACGACACGATCACGATGAAAGCGGACGACGCCGGGGACGTGGTGACGTTCATGTTTGAAAACCCGAAAGCGGATAAAATTTCCGATTTTCAAATGAAATTGATGGATATCGACACGGAACATTTGGGCATCCCGGATACGGAGTACGAAGCGACGGTGAAGATGTCCTCGAACGAGTTTCAAAGAATTTGCAGAGATTTGTCGTCGATTGGCGATACGGTGACTATTGCGGTGACGAAAGATAGCGTTAAGTTTACTACTTCGGGTGATATCGGAGAGGCGAATATTACGTGCCGACGCACCTCGGACGGCGACATGAAGGAAGAGAAAGTGAAAACGGAAGACGGGGAAGACGGCGAGAAAGGGGGCAAGACGAAGTCCTCGGAGGGTCAAAACGTAGACATCGATTTGCAAGAACCGGTGACGTTGACGTTTGCTTTGCGATACTTGAACTCTTTCTGCAAAGCGACGAGTTTGTGCGAGAACGTGCGTTTACAGTTGAGCAAAGAGTTGCCGGTAGTCGTGCAGTACTTGATAGAGGACATGGGTTACGTCCGATTTTACTTAGCGCCAAAGATCGAGGAGGAAGACGCGGACGAGAGCTAAATATCGAGACACGCGCGCGACACGAACACGTCTCTTTTTCTTCAGAAGAAGAAGAAGAAGAAGAAGAGAAAGGTGCTAGTGCTACAAAACACACACACACACTTTATTTAGTCCAGAGAGGGAGAGAGCGCGAGAGAGAGAAACCTTTTAATACCACGCACAGGTAAAAGCGTATCCACACAAACTCCCCCCCTCAAAAAAAAACGCGCTCCTTCGTTCGTATAAAAGAGAGACGTGCAAAATCGCTCGTTTACCTCTCATCGTCTCGTCTTCCGTCGTCTTCACACAGACAAGCCGGGAGGAGTTTGTTTTTTTTTTTGCATTTTTTTCACTTTTTTTCGTACAAACTTGACTCCACTCGCGATAACGTAATATCCGAATGCAATCTCCGAAATCCTCACTCCTCCAGACACGCGACATCCCTTTTCTTTGAAACACGTCACCTCTAAAAGGCGCGTAAAAGGTTTAAACGACAACACACTCGGAAGAGAAACATGGCGGGCATCGATCACGCGCTGGAAGGCATCCCGAGGTACGCAGGTTTTAAATATAAAAAAAAGAAAAGGGCGGAAACATGCGTTTTCCGGCGCTCTTTTCGACTCTTCGCCGCTCTTTTCTTTTCTCCTCGCCCTTCATTTGCGGTTCAAAATTTTTTTTGTTTTTTAACAATTTTTTTTCCGCAATCTCACGCTCACACAACGCGCTTTACTACTCGTCCTAACAACAAACAGAGGATCCGGAATATTCAAAACCGCCGCGATATACGTGCTTCGCAAGGAGAAGCGTTTGCTCACGACCGGGCAAATCACCAGGTATATTATTAAAAGCGAGAAAGAAGAAAGAGAGCAAAAATTATTCTCTTTTTTTTTTTCAGTTTTTCGTCGAATGGCCCATCTTTTTTTCTATTGGGCGGCGCTTGCGATTTTTTTTTAGATTTCGATTTGCTTTTTGCTTTTTTGTTGCTTTTTCATACGTTCGTACTTCTTTTTTCATTTTCACATTCGAGATGCCGGATTCAACGAGAACGACGACGAGCGCGCGCGAGAGAGAGAGAGTGTCAATTGAGCGGGGGAAAAGAAACACCACATGCACGGACACGGGATGCTTTTGGTTTGTTTACTTCGTGCGAGCAGCGAGGTTTTAACATCCGCTTTTCGTGTCCTTTGGAACGATTGTTTTTTTTTACTTTCAGAGGGAGAGAGAGCGCTGACCTTTTTCTTTCGAATGTTTTCCGAACCGGAAAAAAAACTAACTCTCAGGTACGCGCTCGAGAACGACCTTCTCGGGAACCTTCCGGGGAAAACGCCGGAAGCGACGATGGCGTCGGCGTGTTACACGGATTTGAAGAAGAAGGATGTGAATAAGAGAGTTTTTGCGAGACCGTCGGAAGGACACTTTGGTTTGAGAGAGTGGGCCAACGATCCGGAGTTGGCGCACTTGTTGCAGCCGAAGTTGCACAGATTGGCGGAGACGTTTGGCGAAGAGAAGGTGGAGCCGAAGGTGGAGAAGCCGTGGAAACAACCGGCGCCTGTCGTTAAGAATGTCGGAAATAGGAGGAATAATCAGAAGAAGGATCGGGTGTTAAGCGCTAATTATAAGGGTTCCGCAAAGAAGTACATAGATGGTAAACCGTACAGAGACAGACACGGTTTCGTGCACGCGATGTACGAGCCGAGCAGAGGGGATTACGGCAGGCCGGCGGCGACACAGCAGTATGGGTCGCTTTCAACGCACGATAGAATGGATTTGGATGCGTTGGTAGATGCAGCGGCGAACCAAGAAGATGAAAAGAAGGGAAACGACGACGCTTACGACAGAGGTGATGATTACGACGACGAGGAACCCAACGCGCTGAACCACACCGACAGCGGCGCTGATGGGGCGCGCGAGAAAGACGACGCCGAGGGAGCGAATCCGGGTGTCGAGGAAGATACGGATACCGAAGAAGATACGCTGCCTTTGGATTTAATTAATCCTGATCCGAACCTTTCGAACGACGAGTACAAAGCGCGCCTCGTGAATCTCGTTCAGCAGCAACAAGAGAAAGATGCGCGTGTGGCGAAACGAAAAGAGAGAGAAAGAGAGAAAATGAGGACGGAAGAGTTAGTCAAAGCTGGCTTGATTCCACCACCGCAACCGTTTAAGAAGAAGACGAGTTACGTCCCGGTAACGTACAAAAGAGATGGTCGTGGGCGTCCGCGAAAGCATTTCGACGAGTTACCGCCGGCGCCGATATTATCTGCCTCGGGCGACGAGTTGGCAGAGGCGCCGCTCACGAACAACAAAAGAGCGAGGTTTACGAGCACAGCTGCTCTGCATCAGAAACAACTGCAGCAACAACGTCAAGGAACGCAGCAGGTTTCTTCGAACGAACAACCTCGCCACGGGCACGATTCGTTTGAGGTTGACACGCAAGGTGTTCATGACGCATTGTACGAAGAGATTGCTAACGAACGCATTATTGCGAAAGCCACGCGAGCGGGCATGAAAGATTGGAATTCAAAGGTGAATAAGTTCTACTCCACCGCGTATTTTACCGAGGTCATTGATCCAAAACTTCCGACGAGTATTCCGGCTTTTGCGTTCAAAATGTCTCAGAACGACGCCGAACGCGAAAAGATTTTGACGCAAAACGCGATGCGGCGAGTCTTCAACGAATTCGCCGAAGGCTGCGATCCAGTGAAGCAATCGTTGAACGAACTTTCTGCGTCGCTCGAACGTTTGCGCGCTCAACAGGGTAACCATGAAAACGTCATGTATTCTGCTTTGGTGTACGCCGTAGCGTGCTACCGTTCAGAGTATCCAGAGGAAGCTACTTTAGCGCTTTCGAAAGCTTGGGAGGTTTACTTTTCCCTCAAAGGCGGCAACGAAACGAAAGCGCAAGACGCCGCGTTCATGGATAAAATCCGAAAAGATTACGAGAAAATTGTAAGCGAAGCGTTAGGTGCATAACCGACGCAGCGCTACTACTCCTTACTGTATTTTTGTACTGCTATATACCTAGAGAAGGGATATATGTGTACGCACACTTTATACAACACCGACGTGGGTCATATTAATAGTTCTTTCATTTTAATGTTTCTATTACGCACTGTTATATACTAAAATCTACTACCACTAATGCCTTTACTACGAACGCATCTTTTCTTTGGCAGACGTCACGGCGTCGGTAACTTTTGCGACATCTGCGTGTAGCTTCACGTCGTGTGCTCGCACAGCGTTTGCGCCGTTCATCAGCGCAACAACCGCCGCTGCCGCCGAAGCTACATCGCGCGCTTCTTTCGGAACATCTTTTCCTTTTTCATCACCGAGCATATTTCCCACGAAACGTTTTCGCGACATACCAACCAGCATAGGTGCGCTCGCTAAACCACCACATTCGTTCTTCGCGAGCGACGCGCGAACGTCTCGTAAATCCGACAACAACTCCACGCACTGTTTCTCGGACTTTGCGAAACCAAATCCAGGATCGATCCAGCACCGCCATGCGGAAATTCCCGAAGGGGAAACTTTGCGTGAAAACTGAGAGGCGAGTTCATCGCCAACCGTCTTTGCAACTGAACCAACGGGATAGGATGCGTTTTTACTCATGATTTCTGGGTTACCTCGTTGATGCGATAAAATGTACCCCAGTGGCACTTTTGTATTCGCGACGGCAGAGAGCATCTCCTCGTCCCAATCGCCTCCAGAAACGTCGTTTATGATGTCCACACCGATCTTATCCGCCACTTTTACCACTTCGCCGTAAAATGTGTCAACCGATACGGCAATATTTCTCGGGTCGTTCTTAAATCGTTCGCATATTGCCTGCAAAACTGGTGCCACTCTCGAGATTTCATCCGCCGCTGAAACTCTCGACGCGCCCGGTCTCGTCGATTGGCCTCCCACATCGATAATCCTCGCGCCTTCGTTCGCCAGTTGCTCCGCGCGTCTCAAAGCTGTACTCACGCTCGTGTTAAATACGCCACCATCGGAAAACGAATCCGGCGTGATGTTCAAAACTCCCATAACTTTTGCCTGGCCCTCGTACGGTTCCAAGCGCATGTTCCTCTTGAACGGCGCTACTCTTTGGAGCAAAACGTCGTTCTCTTCAAAATTATTTGCCAACATTATCCTCTCCTTCTCCTTCCACAGCTTCGCCATGGCTGTCATTTGATTGGCCATCGTAATGGACACGTCGCCGCTTTTATCAAAACTCATTTTTTCCGTCAAATCCGCAATCGGTGCTAACACGAACGCGCGCTCTTTGATCCTCGCGTGCGGCACTTCCAGCCAAAACTTTTCGTACGACGACGCAAACGAAGAAGGTTGCGAAGGAGGATCGTACCTCACCATAGGTTCTTTCTCGCTAAACAAAATGTCCAAATCAATCACTCGCGGTCCTTTATCCGTATTGTGCACGTCCCTTCCCATCTCTCGTTCGATGTCTTTCATTTTACCCAAACACTCTAAAATCGACCACTCTCGCGGATGCCGCAACACGACCGCCGAGTTTAGAAATTTCGGTTGGTTTTCAATCAAAGTGTCCATCGGTCGCGTCTCGTAAACGCTCGCGAGCTTCTTAATTTCAAATCCTCGCTCTCGGAGAAGACGCAACGCCGTGTGAAAGTGCTGAAATCGAGAGTTTGCACCTTCCTCTTCTGCTGCTGCTGCCGTTCCTCTTCCCGAAGAAGAAGAAGAAGAAGAAGGCGCGACGAGATTCGACCCGATGGCGACGCACACGTCGGCGAAAGACGACGACGACGACGACGACGACGACGACGACGCGAAGAGCCCGCGGAGACGACGCCGTCGCTCCGCGTCGTTCGCGAGGACGCGCGATGCGCGATGATACCGTCGCATCGGTGGGGGTTGTCTTTTTTCGCTTTCGTGTTCCTGTATTCGCACGCGTCCCGAGAGCGGTGATTTGTAAAGCGACGCGAGTTTGTTACAAACTTTTATTTTCGTATGACGCGCTAAACGCGATAAACATCACGGTGTACTACTACTACTACTACAATCTATCTAATATCGCTACTATTTCCTACTGAAGACTACGGTTTAAACCCTCTCGGCGGCGTCGGATCTTTATCCCTCGGAAACTTCCCGAAACAAAACTTCCTCTCGTACCCGTACGTGCTCTCGTGCACCGTCACCGTCGGCTGCGTCCGGCACTTGCTCTTGCAGTGCGAAAACGCGTCCGAGAAGTACCCGGTGCTCGGCTGCGCGCGGCCGATCGGTTCTCGCGTTCTGTCGATTTCCGCGGTCGATACTTTCGCGTTTTGGCAGCACGAGACGCACGATTCGTACGTTTGGCAGCATTTTTCCGTCTCGTGCTTCGGCGTCAAGTCGCACGCGGCGCATCCGAACCGTTTCTCGATGGCTTTCGAAGGCGGACAACATCCGGTTTTGCTCTCTACATCGAACCAATTGCACGTGTACCCGTTGTCGTCGGTGATGTGGTGCAAGCCTTGCTTGGTGTTCGCGCAAAATTGATGTTGTTCTTCTTCTTCTTCAAACGGTCGAATCGCTCGAACGGTGGTGATTAGAGATAGGAAGAAGGAGAGGAGAAGGAGCGCAGACATCGTCGTTTTCCCGACCGACGCGACTCTCTTCTTCGTCGTCGTCGGGAAAATCGAAATCATTTCTCTTCTTTGTTTTATACAGAGAGAGAGAAACGCCCCCGCGTGCTCGCGCGCGCAGAGCGAGAGAATGAGAAAAAAGAGTTCTTCTTCTTCTTCTTTCTTCGCGAGAGAGAGGGAGAGAGAGAGAGAGAGAGAGAGAGAGTGAGAGTGACGCGCGATCGACTCTTTCTCTCTCTCTCTCTCTCTGTTTGCGTGTGTTCCGAATTTCTGGAGAAGACACTAGACCTTTTTTTCGATTGATTTTATCTCTCGTCAGACTTTTACGCGTCGTAAACGCGAATTACACGCACACAGAGAAGGCTTTCGCACTCTCACAGAGACGAAGAAGAACACTTTTACTCGTTACCGCGTTATTATTACATCGAAGGAACAAAACAACATGAGCGCGGAAGAAGTGACCGGGAAAATGTCCGAGTTGAACGCCGGCGACGGTGCGGCTCCAGGAGGAGGAGGAGGAGAAGAAAAACCGCACCCGTCTGGTTTAACGCTGGACGAACGGGTGAATCTGTGCCTCTCCATCGGCGAGGAGTGCATTCAGCCGGAAGAGTTGAGGCGGTTGCTGGATAAGAAACCGAACCCGTGCGCGTACGATGGATTTGAACCGTCCGGAAGAATGCACATCGCGCAAGGGGTGATGAAGTGCTTGAATGTGAACAAATTGACAAAGTCGGGCGTCACGTTTAAGTTTTGGATCGCGGATTGGTTCGCGCAAATGAACAACAAGATGGGCGGGGACATCAAGAAAATACAAAAAGTTGGGTTGTACATGGTGGAAGTGTGGAAAGCGGTCGGTATGGATTTGAGTAAAGTTGAGTTTATTTGGTCGAGTGAGGAGATTAACAAGCGAGCGCACGAGTACTGGCCGCTGGTGTTGGACATCGCGAGGAAGAATTCGTTGGGGAGAATCATTCGATGCTCGCAGATTATGGGACGGTCGGAGAGCGACGATTTAGCGGCGAGTCAGATCTTTTATCCGGTGATGCAGTGCGCGGATATTTTTTTCTTAGGCGCGGATATTTGCCAACTCGGCATGGACCAGAGGAAAGTGAACATGTTGGCGAGAGAGTATTGCGACGATATCAAGAGAAAGAATAAACCGATCATTTTGAGTCACAAGATGTTAGCCGGGTTAAAGGAAGGACAAGAAAAAATGAGTAAAAGCGATCCGAATTCGGCTATATTTATGGAAGACAGCGAAAAGGACGTGCAATCGAAGATTAAGAAAGCGTACTGCCCTCCAGGCGTGGTCGAGAAGAATCCGTGTTTGGAGTACATCAAGTACGTGATTTTTCCGTGGTGCGAAGAGTTTAAATTGTACCGCAAGAGCGACGAGGAGCCGGAAACGGGGAAATTGGAGGTGTACGAGTCGTACGAACGGTTCGAGAAGGAGTACGTGGAGGAGAAGATTCACCCGGGAGATTTGAAACCGAGTTTATCGAAACACTTGAACGCGATTTTGCAACCGGTCAGAGATCACTTCGAGAACGACGAAAACGCGAAGAACTTGTTGAAAACAATCAAGGCGTACAAAGTTACAAAGTAATTGACGCGTTTATTAAAGTACGAGAAGCGAGTTGTGTACATACCGTAGATAATTTGGTTGTTTTAAGAACTATTTTTCTGAGCATGTTTTTAAAACATAGTAATATACATTTGCGTTACTCTTGCTCGCGCGCCTATCTACTCGTTTACTTTTGTGCTACATTAAAATTTACTTGCAACCGCGGTGGCAACTCCTAACGACACGCCTACGGCTAATCCTACGCTCAGCGGAACTGAGCCGGTGATTTCGTTCATGAGGAAAACAAACGCTCTCAACGCTTTGCCTTGCGCCGAGTCTTCGAGCGCCAACTCGACTTTACGAAAATCACCAGTCTTCGGCCTTAGCGTCCCTGGTTTACACACACGCGCTTCGCAGTTTTCAAACTGTTCGCCGGTTAACGAAAAGCAAACGCCCCAATGCGCGACTAATGCGATGACCTCTTCGTCTCTGTCGTTGATCCAATCGATCAAGTCGTCCATTCTTTGCTCGAAGACGTCCACGGGTTCCAGGGAAACTTCGCCGAACGTTTTCTTTTCGCCTTCGGCGCCGACGTACCACCACGGCTCGTCGTAGCTTTCAATGTGCGAGAAATCAAAGTCCGCGTGCAACTGTTCCAATTCTCGTTTCGTTTTCCCGTGGTCGGAGGCGTGAAACACTCTCTCTCTGGCGTGCGCGCACACCGCTCTCGGCGTCGACCTGTCGTGTTCAAACACGTACTTCGCCGTCATGATGGCGCGAGACAACGGCGAAGCGACGATCAATTCAGGTTTCGGTTCCAACTTTTCCACGTACACTTGCGCCAACTGCGCGCCCGCGACGCCGGCTTTCGAGAGTTTCGTGTCGTACAAGAGCGGATCTTTGAACTTCTCGTCCGCCCAGTGGTTCGATGCCAAATACTCATTCATCTCCGTTTTCCCGTGTCGCACGAGAATGACGGTTTTCTCGTTCGTTCTGCTCTTCGTCTTTTTCGTCTCGCTCGTGCTCGCCGTCGCGTGCATTCTCGCGCGTTGTCGCTGTTTCTGGTGGCGTTCTTCGCGCGAAAAACTTCTCTTCGAAGAAGGATGGCGGGAAGCGGGTGCGCACAACGACGTCGACACTCTCGCAAAAATTTCCATCGTTTATTCTCTGCGTGTATATATCCGGAGAAGAAAAAAAGGACGAACAGTGCGACTGCACGCTCTTTCGAGAGAGGAAATCGATCGAATCGACGAAACGAAAACTTTCCTTCAAAAGCGAGCGTTTCGTTTTGTTTTGTTTTGCGTGTTGTGTGATAATCTGAAGATTTTCGTTCCCGAAAATGTTCGTTTTCGGATATTCGAAGAGAAACAGTGAAACACGAATTACAATTACATGCGAGAGAAAAAACAGAACTCGCTCACACACTCACTCAATCGTCAGAGCTCGCTTTATTTTCTACCGCACGCGCGCGCGCGAGAAGAAGAGAAAGAAGAGATGTCTTCTGGAGTGACGACGCGAGCGCAGAAGAGAAGAATGGGTCAGAGAGATTTGTGGGATGTGATTGTACATAACGACGATGTTTGTTTTAAACACATTTTGCCGAAATTGAATGGGACTGACGTGAAGTTTTTGTTTGAAGTGAATAGGGAGACGAGAGCGTTGGTGAAGAGATCGTCTCGAAAAGATGATTTGGGAAAGGCGTTTAAAGTTTCAAAGATGTCCTCGATATCTACTTTGGAGTTTGCGTGGAATAACGTGCACTGGGGAACGAAAAGTATGAAAGGGGCTGTGATGAATCGAGCTTGGTTCTGCGCGGAGGTTGCTCAAACGAATAAACTCGAGTTGCTCAAATGGGCACGAGAAGGGAAAAAGTGCCAGTGGGATAAATGGACGATTAATGAAGCTTCAGCACAAGGTAATCTTGACATGATAAAGTATTGCGTAGCAAATCATTGTCCTATGGATGAATTTGCGTGTGCGTGCGCTGCCATATCCGGTCATCTCGAGTGCATCAAATATTTGCACGAAGAAGTCAAAGCGCCTTGGGACTGGCAAACTGAGTTACACGCAGCTGCATATGGTCAACTTCACATGCTAGAATATCTCGTTGAATGTAAATTTGAATTTACCGGAGATGGATGTGTGAATGCGGCCGAATATGGTCAGTTAGACTGTTTGAAGTACTTGCACGAAACCGCCAAATCGCCACTGCATCCTGGCCTTCTGCAATCAGCGTACTACAACGATCACTCCGAATGTGTACAATACCTCCTCGACAACGACTGCCCTTTACCACGCGGTTGGCGATACGAGAACGGAGAGTTATACGAGCATTCATCAGAATCAGAATCAGAATCAGAATCAGAATCAGAATCAGAATCATAAACGCACAAATACAATAGAGCACACCTTTGTAATACACACACAAAACACACACATACTCGTATTTTTCTTTTTTGCGAAGGCACGTGTGGACAAAAAAAAAACGAAAAACAAAAAAGAGTGAAAAAAATGCAAAAAGTCTCCCTCGTGCATTCTCAGTCACTTGTTTTTTTTTCGTTCGAAGATATTCTTTTCTCGTGGTCGCTTTTAACTGTTGACGAGCAAGTCAAAATTTCCATTCTCCCCATTATTCTATTCGCACAGACTACCCCTACACACAAAACAAACACAAATAACAACATGTTCGCTGCTACGCAACAATCCGTTGGTGTTTCGCGATCCTCCCGCGTCGTCGCTTCCAGGTGCGTTTTTTAAACTTCCTTTCTTCTCTCTTTAGGAACGATTCGAGAGCGCGCAGATCTCTCCCTCTTTTGTCTCCAATTCTTTTTTTTTTGAACCAAAAGAGAGAGCCGTCGACGTAAACCGCGTATTGCGACGCCGAATGATTTCTTTCCTTCTCTCTCGGCACGAAGAGAGAGAACTCTCGCGATGGGAGAAAGACAAGAAACATCGTGCGCCGCGCGCGTTCTGCGATCGAGCGCTTTCGCGCGCGGCGAGTTGAGACGAGGGAAGAGAGACGAAGAGAGAGAGAGAGAATTTCCGCTGTTTTTTTCTTCCCCAAACAGTAATCTTTTTTTCTTTTTTCTTCTCGTTTTTGTGTGTGTCTCCTTTTGATTTTTGTTCTCTTTCGAGAGAGAGAAAAGCTGACCTTTTAAACGCTACGTTATTATTAATATTGTAAACAGACGCGCGTCCAAAACCGTCGTTCGCGCGGCGGCGGCGAAGAAAGCCGAAACGAAGAAAACGCCGGAACCGACCATCGTCCCGGACGTCGCGGAACGACCGATGAAAATCGTCTTTGTCTCCACCGAGTGCGCGCCGTACT
>Ga0255774_10003710_pt1 | contig 11126 bp, 5 predicted proteins | sample 101ome_17_FD_179972 | JGI IMG/M metagenome (GOLD analysis project Ga0255774, IMG submission 179972) | Coastal salt marsh microbial communities from the Groves Creek Marsh, Skidaway Island, Georgia - 101407AT metaG (version 2) | ecosystem: Environmental > Aquatic > Marine > Intertidal zone > Salt...
CGAAATCAGGCATTGGAGAAACGTGGGAGATTGAAACTGAGGTAGGAGGGGGCACGGCTGGAAGATTTGGCGCCGCCGTGGAGTTGATTTCGTTGTTCGTCATAAACGAGAAGTTGGAGGTGACTGTGAGAGCTACGGCGAGTTTGTCGTCGTGGAAGAAAGTCAGGAAAGAACTACGAGAGTGCGTGCGAAGTTTTGAACTAATCTAAGCTATGAATTATAACATGTGGATGGATATTTAACGTGGTCAAACCAGACATTGATAGAGTCTATGTCTCCGGCGTAGTTCAAATACATATTGTGCAGGTCGTTGTCGTAATTGCTTTGCAGTCGAGGAAACAGTTTGAATAAAGCAGGTTCTTTCTCAGAAATAACTGATGATGATGCATTTGTCTTTGCCACCCCTAACGTCCCTATACGAAGTGATGGAGGCGTGTCATCGTTTTTGAATCGGTCAAACTGAAATCCGTCTAAACTTCCAACGCCACGAAATTTACCATTGACATATATTTTGGTGATATTTGCGTATCCATCGTACGTGGTAAGAACTCGAATAGGTTTCTCTCGAGGCATGGATACGCCAATCGCTTTGACACGCGCGTCTATGAGTCTCAAGCCACCACCGGCATCACTAGATTCCAAATTGAATGTGGCGACGTACGGTGACACCCCGAAATACAACTCATTTGTATCGCTTACGGCGAGTATCATAGCTCCTCCACCGCTTTGATATGGCGCGAAACCTCCGATAGAAAATATAACTTGGAACTGCTCGCCGCGACACGGTTTACAAAAGATCCAAGTGGTTGGACCTAAGCACCATGGATCGCACGCAAATACATCCACCATTTCTAAGGATGTGGTAGAATTTGCAAATATTTGACGCTTGAATGACTTGATGACAGTCTCTACGGAGAAGCGTTTTTTTGCTTTCTCATACAACTCGTTGATTGTAAAAGTCTGACTCGATGTATCATTCTCTGTGATATTGATTGAAAAGTCGGGCAATCGTGAACATCTTCCATACAAGTTTGGGACAATTAACGACGATATGATGAGGACTTCCCCGTTGAGCGCTTGTTGTGGTTCGCCAATAATCTGCCGCATCTGCGTTGTATTGCCTTTATCTAGTACTTCCACGTATGCATTCCTTTCGACATATTCGGCATTGGCATCAAAGACGTCGTCCCTGTTAAATCGATTACACGTATTGCTACCGGTTGCATCGTTCAGAGTTTGAAAACAGTTTACGTTTTCGTCCAGGTTGTGCACATCAAGAGAGACGTATGATTCGTGGTACAAATCCGCGCCTCTTTGAAGATGATTGAACCAAATGTTTTGCATAACTATGTCATACAACGTCTCGTCGACCATATTTTCATTGTCACTGTCAATAAAAAATGACGCCGATGTGTTTACTCCGTTTGTTGCATAAGACGATGCGGTATAATTCACATCGATACCCGTTAATGTGGAAATCATAGGCAAATCATGAGCGATGAGTAATATGGCATCACTCCATCCCGAACGCAACTCTGCAGTAAGTCCTAAATATGCTAGCAAGTTTCGATACACGAAGGAAAACGGGATTCTCTGGAGCCTGTCTAATAAACTCAAACCTAATTCTGCCGTCGGTGGACTCAATAATTCATCCGTTATTATTAGCATACCATTACTTGAAGAAAATATTTGTAAAATTTTAGCTGAATTCAACATGCCGCGTACTTTCACGGCGTTTTCTCCTTTGCGTTTCGTTACTCTCAGTTTCTTCGCGATTGGATTTCCCACGAACACGTTCCCAGGGCGTCTCAGCATTGGGTACGAGAGGTAACTATCCAATGAATCAAAATCAATTTCAGCCATCACATCGCGCGCGGCAGTTTCGAGCGCCATTGCGTCTGGTTCTAAGATTCGAAACGTGTTGTATGTGATGATCTGCTGGGTGATGAGTTTCAAAAGAGCTCGCTCGTCACCCGTAGCGTTGAAAATATTCAGAGGTGCGAGTAGATTTTGAACGTTCAAATATCTCAACGCACTGCGGAACGCCACATTCGTGGGCACCAGAACACCAATGACGGATCTCGTCTTGACGACGCCATTCGTATTTGATGAAGAAATAGTTGGAAGTTCTTGCTGAAGAAAGTCAATGATTTGACTTTCGCTATGTAACAAATTTGTATATAAAGACACTCTGGCGTTCTTTTGCAACAAAAACACCGGGTCGAAGAACTTGGACATCGGGCTCTTCTCTACGCGCATTTCTAGAAGAGGGAGGCGCGAAACAATCAGTAATAATCCATCGCACGTACGAATATCTTCTACGAGTATAAAATCATCTCCGCCGTAACTCTGTGCAAATGCTTTCATGGCTCCAGAACTCGCTCGCAACTGTTGAAAAGAGGAGACGAGAAACCTTAAAACTATGTTTTTGAGCTGATCCTGATTATTAGACTCGTCGTTTTTATTAAAAAGCATCGCTTTCGTGAGAGATGTTTCCGCAAAAAGTTTTCTCCAGGCGTCGTTGGTTGGTATCAACATAGTTCTCGCTGAACCGGCGTTCTGAAAAATCTTCACGTTTCCGAAAGCGACATACAATGCTTGAAGCGTGATAGAAATATCTTCTGCGAAGACACTATTTTCGAGAAAGTCATACAACGAAGGCAAATTATACGTTGCGAGGACATCCTCATCATTGAAAAAATCTACGAGTAAGTCATCGATTGCGTGTACGATAACGGTATCATTGGAACACGTGGAATACGTGGAATACGATGATACGACCTTCGCGTCCATTACGTAAATCTCTCTCTTTTGATTCTCCCGATTGACCACACGAACATCGCATCTCTTCCGATGTTGCGTACCTTCCCACTCCTCGAACGAGCGTCCATCGATGAAATCTTTAGAACGTATTTTTTTCACGAATCGATGTCTCTTTGCTAACTCGCACAGGAGGTACTCGTCCTCAAACACGCTTGAAATCCCAGAAGATGCATATCTCAACGCGTATTTTTCAAACGCAAGGTTAGTAGGTGCAAAAATCGTCCCGTACGATTGACCGCTCTTCTCGACGCAATTTAAACCCATCGTAGCTAACAATAACGCCCTGAAAATGCTAAAATCGTGCGCGTCGTTCGTCTCTTCGTACTGCAATGCATCAATCCAAACGTCGATATTTTTCGTCTCGCAAGAAAAAAAGACGTTTTGAGCGTTTTGAAAACGCTGTAGTTGTTGTGCAAAAGAAGCTGTGGCGCCAATCGCTACCGTAATCAGGAAATTCAGCAGGACGGGAAGGTGGGAAGGCATTGTTTCAAATCCGCGTTTGGTGCGGTTTAAGAAGAGACAGAGACAGAGACAGAGAGAGAGACGAAAAACTAAGGAAACAGCGACGAAGCGAAGCGTTTTTTTTCTTTTTCAAGGAGGGAAGAACCGAAACGTCTTTAATCCCCTACTCGTAGCACAAAAGAAAAAATGTTCGCGAGTAGCAGAGTCTCAGCGGTCCCAACTGTCGTAGCAACCAAACGGCAGCGGACATTCAACGCTAATGCGAGAGTGACGAAAGTCAGTGCGGCGTCAAACTTAGAAGGTGCAGATTCTGTTCAGCTAGGCACTGCGAAATTACCAAAAGGCATCGACGTAGCTGTTTTTTCTGCGACCATGTTTCAGTGGGCTACTACACTCACAACGAGCGGTCAAAACATGCCCTTTGTCCTCCCGCAAAAAGTTGACAAAACAGAAACTGGTTTCGAGATGGATTTCTTAAAATCTAATCCAAACGATCCTGGGTCGTTCGTCTCGGTAGGAACGATTGAAGCAAAAGTGGAAGACATTGAAGATGGAAGTAAGATTCTGTTTTTGCGAGGCTATGGGGACGTGAGAGTGCCAAAGAAACTGGTGGACGTTCCAATCGTCATGCAAACCATGCCGAATGCAATTAAACGAGCCATCACAGTTTCTATGCCGTGATAAATTGATAAGAAGGTGAAGAAAAAGAAGAACAAAGCATTTGCTCAGAGTGTATAATATAGTTTCTAAAAGTGTTGAAAAGTAGATTCTTTCATCGGGGATAGTTGCTCGTATTACAAAACAACCCTTTGATTTTCAATAGGAACGCAGTAAAACTTTTCACTTTTTGCGTTCGCGTTGTTTGCTTTGTCTTCTGATTTCCCGAAGATGCTAGGCACGTTTGAACGATGTGCGCGCATAGTTCGTAAGAGAAGTTCACCACGTGTCGTGAGCGCTTTGAGAGCTCGTTTTGCGCCAGAGGGGTCGCCACCAATGAACTCTATAACATCGGATTCGCTCGCATTTAAACGTGCGGAAACATATCGCGTAATTTCTCTTTCGATCTTTGAATCGCTTTCACTTGTATCTTTCGCGTTGTCGTCGTCATTATCATCGTTCGCGTCAATGTCGTTATCTTCCGCCATGAGTTTAAATGAACGTTGGATTTTCTCCGCGGCAGTTTTGAATCCAAACGAAGAGCACGCCTTGCTATTCTTCGCAAGCACTTTGAACCCCCATTTCGCATCGGAAGGATTACTCACTTCAATGAGTTCTGGCATGGATACCATGTCAATTTTGTTTGTGATCATGCCTGAAAGGTAAGCCAGCATGGAAGCAGCATTGATTGCGTGCACAGGCAAAATCTCTTGCGTAACACCACTGGTATGCGTAATGCTTCCATCCGAACTTTTATCTGCAAACATAGCGTTGAAAATTTCGATTGCTTTTTTGCGAATTTCGATCATGGGTTCACCAACACTATCGTTACGTGCGCGGCGTTCTTCATTGAAGCGTATTTGTGTAAACTTTTTTGTTAACTTTCGTTTGCCTCCCATTGCCAATCCCGTATTTTCACCATTCTCGCGATAAGTGGGTGGAGGTGCCGAAAGACGAGCAGGTACGCCAGCACTTCTTCTGCGCGTACCCGCGCGTTCTTTCTCCATGATTTTACTCAATTCGGCATCATCGTCGTAGTCATCATCGTCATCTGACGGTTCCAAAACGGTTTTACATTTCTGACAGAACCAATCTCCGTCCGGAATTTTCTTCAACTGCGGTTTCAAACAGAAAATGTGAAAACCGCAATCACATCCATCACACAGAAGCACTTCATCTTCACGATCACCACTCCCGCACACTTCGCATTTGACTTCGTCCACAACTAACCATTCGGATGGATCCAATTGTACTGGCGGATTCTGCGAAGCCGGTGGTTCCTCTCCATCATTCGCTTCCATAGGATCTGCTACTGCCTCCTCCTGGTCGCCCTTTTCCATCTCCCCCGCGGCATTCTCCCCCTGTTCTTGTTCTTGTTTCTTCTCGTCATCGTCATCATCGTCAAAACCAGCAGCAGCGCCGTCAAATTCATCTACTTCTTGATCGGCATCCATGTTGTCGTTGCTTTTGTTGTTATTGACGTTCATTTTTCCACTATCATTCTTCTTAGCCGCATTAACTCTGCGACCGACTCTATTCGACGGAGAAGTATTTTGCCGACTTTCAAAACTGTTGTTGAAGAGAATCTGTCTTGCCATTACCGCGACGCGTTGCTGAATGTCTAGAGTCCATTCACCGGACATTTCCCAATTCTTCCCGTCAGGGGCGCGTTCTCTGCCTTGAATTGCATCGGTGACGCGTTCGATTTGTTCCCGGATCCCGATGGGCTCATCAGATACTTCCATGGCTTTCACCGATAATAATCCATCTAGAAGACTTTCATCTCGTTTGCGTCGCGACTCTTTTCCAGACTCATATTCCAGCTTTGCATACTTGTATGCAGCTCTAATGATCCCACCCGCTTCTTCCATATGAGAAGCATGCTTGCATAGAATTCTCCATCTTTTCATGATGGCCAACTCTGTCGCGTTTCTGTATCGATCAAGCCAGATTTCTCGCGTTGCCTGGAATACCAAAGCAACGTTTCCAAAAGCAGCTGCACGTGCTCTAACATTTGAAGACGGATCAATGTCTCCTGGTCCTGATATTATCATGTGTTGAATTACAGTCGTCAGCAAGAAGGTATCAGAATCTATATCGAAAATCATCTTCGGTGCCCTGAAACGCAGTCTCGAAGAGAGGTTTGCGTTGTTGTCGTCATCTTCGTCTTCGTCATCATCATCATCATCATCATCATCATCATCATCATCATCAAGATTGTTCAGAAGAGAACCAGCATTCGCACCATTATCGGCGTTGCCATTCTCTTCGTCGCTATCGCTAACATCAGCGTTATTTTTGCTTTTGTTATTATTGCGTTGGATATTCTGATTCTTGGACGATTCACGCTTAGACTTTTGTCTCGCTATGAGCGCAATTTGTTGTAGCTCGTCCTTCGTGATAACGCCAGAGTCTGTGTTTTTTACGCCCAACATCTTCCCACCATCCACGCCAAACGTTGCGTGACCTCCAAGAAGGGTTTTTTGAACGCTTTCACCATAAATTTTCCACAAATCATCGGTTCTCTTTTCAGTCAAGCCAATGTATTCTTTTCTGTCCGATACTATTTGTTTTTGCACAAATGCGAGGATCGGCGTTTCCTTCAAGGCCGATACCGGTTTTAAACCAACCTTGCGCTGCGCTGCTGCTAAATTAGCTCTCAATGAAGTATTTTCAGGCTTCGATAACTCATCTCTTGTGGGATACCGTCGCTGCGCATGGTTCGGATGTGGCTCGTCCATTGAACTTTGTACCCAACGTTTCCATAAATCTTCAAATCGGATCGATAAGAGTAACGCTTCTTTAGGATTCTGTATGATTGTGGACAAGTCCCAGCTCTTCTTTAACGTCATTCCAATGCTGTTGCTTACATTTAACCATACGTCGGCGTCAGCTTTCGTACCTACAAACGTTTCTTCGAGAGCTTTCCAATACGCTTTACAGGACTCGACGGTTTTAAGGTTCATTTCTATTTTGTTTTTACTACCGTCAGCTTCAGGTTTGACGTACGTGCCAACAGTGGAGAGTTGTAAAGAAACACCGATACCTCCCTCCTCTTGAATGTAATCAATTTCTTCTTGAACGGGCGCTTTTCGCTTCCTTGATGGAGTCGGCGCGCTCGGAGTAGTGCCGTACGTCCACAATCCCAGGTTCTTCAACCCTTTCAACACGTCTCCGATGGCATCGGAATCATACGCTGCTTTGGCTATAGTCTTGTCCAAGTCGGAAAATTTTACGTCCTCGATAGCAGCTACGTATAACTTTGCAAGTTGCGTCGCGGTCAACCCATTTGGGGGCGGTGCGAGCTGAAAGTGCAATTTGACTGGAATATTTTTTCGAAGTTCGTGCGCGGAGATGCATCCATTCATCGCATTTTCAACTAAATGTAAATGCAAAGCGCGGCATCGTAACACATTCGAACGGAACATGCCGAAACGTAACGCACTTTCGTAACGAAGCCGTTCAAATGGCACATCTACTGGATTTTTCGGAGTACTAAGACCGGCGGATAAGATTCTTGGTGGTGGTGGTGCCGATCTTTTCGTATCCTCACTTGTAATTTGGTTTCCATTCGCCAAGAACAAAACTTCGCTGCCTTTTTTCCTCTTCTTTTCTACATTTTTTGTTGCTCTTGACGCAGTCGCAGTCGTCGTTATTTCCTTTTCGAACGCCTGTAACCGAGGAAGCTCCTTGCCAGAACTTTCCAATTTCTTTCGCTTTGCAAGTCGCAGCTGCTCGCCGTGATGCAACATGTTCGTAATGAACTCGTCCGTAAGATTTTTGTGGTCTATGGAATTGAAAAACTCTGGCGAGCACAACACGGTGTCTTCTTTGCCTGATAATCCTCTGACCACAAAATGGGAGAACTTTTCCTTGTGCAGTAAACTTTCTACGATGTGTTTGATCTGAGTCACGTCAACGCGCGCTAATCCATGCCCCTCCTTCTTGGCTAACCAAGAACCCAAGCGTGATTGAAATGCAAAGCCTTTGTCTAATATATGTGCCTTCACGTATTCCAAACGAAGATCGTTTCTATCGAGAGGTTTATCTACCATGGTATTCGCGATATTAATCTCGCCCTCTCCGTTTGCTTCCAAATTTTCACCTTGGCGAGCCATTGCGATTCCGCGCTTTCGAGCAATCGACTCTTTCAGCTTATAATACACGTTAATATTCGATCCTGCTCGAACTGTCGTGCGGTCAAGAAGCTTATCTGTTATCTCGCACTTTTCTAATTTTCTTTGCAGCGGTTTGCACGCGATATCGAGCTCGATTCCAAGAGCCTTGACGGTTACGCCGGCACTACTTTTTGCTATTCTTTCGAGCAGTTGATGCTCGAACGTTTCTTCTAACACGAGCTCTCTGCTACCGTTACCAGTCCACATAGTGTACTGAGAAGGCTCGTATTCAACATCGTCTTTAACCCACGCTGTTGGCGTGTTATCTATGATTCGACAACTCGTATCGACTTTTGCGAGAGAAAGTTCGTTCCCTTTTTCCTTTTCTGAAGACGGTGAGAGCAACCGGGCATTCTCGTCGTCACCAGCAATCACCTGAGCCATCGATGCTGTTGCTTTATAGGTGTACTCTTGCGGGCGCGCGATCAATTGAAGCGCTTCCTTTACAACGATTTTACCCGTTTTTTCGTCTTCGACATTTACTACTCCGAGAATGATGCATTTTTTCTCGACTAATTCGTTGCGAAGTTCACCGAATAATTTTTGAGACCGTCTAGGATTCATGTCGTAAATCAAATCGTTCAACGCCTTCGCCATTTCTGGTTTAATGTCGTCAATTGGCACCGCGTGAGACTTCCCAGCCTCTTCTAAAATGCTAAACAACCGATCGGCGTATTTCTTTTTCGTCGCGTGGCTCAAAGCCGTCGCTTTTCTCGGTACGAATTCTGGAAGCCACATGCCACTTTCAGTCGTCTTCGACTCCTGACGAAACACTTTCCTTCTCAATCCAATACGCAAACCTTCGAGTTGCCTCGCATGTGGGTCTAATTTTGCCGATTTCATGTTCAAATGAGCACTCATTTCCGCAGTCGTAGCGCCGTGCTGTCTTCTTTTCGCGACAAATTCTAAAATACGCCTCGCAAACGGCGAAAGGACTTGTTCCCACGACCTCGCATCCGTTAAACTCAACACTGCCTCTCGAGCGTGCAGAGAAGCTATGAGCGTGATTGGATTTGCATTTTCTGCATCCATGCATTCTTCGAAAGTGATGAGACATCCATCTACGCTACCTTTATCACGCATTTGTTGTCGCCGCTGACTTCGGTTCTCACTCGTCTTTTTACTCCTTCCACTACTCGTGTTGTTGTTTTCGTTGTTCGTGTTGTTCCTCTTTTCGCCGTCGTCGTCGCTGCCGCCTAGCCTCGACTTTCGAAACTCGAAACTCTCCCGCGTGATAAATTTCTCCGCCGCATCGATTTCCATCAACGCTTCTTGCTCAACCGTGTTCACTTTGCATTTCTCTGGAAGTTTTACCAGAAAATTCACGTCCGGTGGTCTCAATTCCATCGATTCCAAAGTGTCAAAATCACTTGTCTCGGCGAGCGAACTGCGCGTGACCAGTCGTTGGAACATCAGTCGTTTCAGTGTCTCAATTTTTCTCTTCTTCTTCTTCTCTTCGTCTTCTTCTTCTTCTTCGTCGTCGTCTAAACTATCCAACGCATCGTCGTCGCCATCGTCGTCGTCGCAGTCGATGTCTTCTTCTCGTTCGTTAAACTCTCCGTCCTCCCGTAACTTCCTTCTCCTCTCCAAAGCCGTTTCTAAAAGTTCAAAAGCTTTCGGTAAAGTGCACCCGTCTCTGCCTTCCAGGGCGATTTCGCGAAGCAAAAGAGTGAGCTTTTTTCTCAGCAGTCTCTGCAACGAAAGGGAGAGGGACGAGAAGACTGGCGTTTTCGACATCTCTTCTTTGAAACGTAAAGGTGTCGTCGTTCGTAGTCTGTTATTATTATTAGTAGTTGTAGTATTCCATGTGCGGCGTCGCGAGAGAAGTACAGGACAGAAAGAAAGAATAATAGAATCTCTCTGTTGTAACGACAATGTTTTGCGGGGAGAGGGGAGCACTTTTTTTGCAGCAGCTTTTTTGCTGGTCGAAGCTTTTGATTTTTTTTGGTGCTCCCTCGTGAAATAAGCGTGAAACGAGTGCGGTTTTCCTTTTCCTCACAGTTTTTCTTTGTTTCAGCAAAGTTACAGGGACGCAACCCCGCCCCGTTTATTCTCCCACTTACCGAATTGAACGGATAAAGTGCGGACGAATACGCGCGAGAGTAAGGATCGAGAACCAGTCCTTCGCGAGACCGAGGTTTTTGAACAACGCGCGTAAAGCGAGGAAATTTTGCACCGGAATTTAACGGCCGAAAGAAAATGTCGCACTCAAACACGCTCGACGTAGACTCGATCATCGAGCGATTATTGAGCGTGAGAGGACAACCGAATAATCGCACGGTGCAATTAGCGGAAGGGGAGATACGCGCTTTGTGCGCGTCTGCGAGAGGTACGGTCGAATTCGAATTCGTCTTTTTTTTTGTTTTCGCCCAGCGCCTTTTAAAAGGCAAGGCGCGAAAGTCGACTCACGCACCATGTTCGCGGCGAAAAATTTCGAGACAGAGCGCGCGTGAATTTAGGAAGCGTTACGACGAGTTGCGAATAGAAAACAGCACGGAAGACGCTCGAATCGAGCGTTGGGAAGCCTAGCGAACGCGTTTTGAGCGATCGAACGGACGCGCTCGAGACAGATGGACTCGAACGCGGACGAATTCGAAAACTCAATTTCGTTTCCAAATCGATCGTGTTGTGTTTTGCGCGCGATGGTCGTTGGAAAAAACAGAGAGAGAGAGGGAGCAATTCAAATTTTTTTCTCTCTCTCGAAAAAAAAAGGAGCTCTTGGACTTCCAAAACGACCAACAACAACAACAACAACAGTTTTATTTTACTCTCTCGTTTTCTTCTTCGGAAGATTTTTCTCTTCTCTGTATGGAATGCGTGCTGTATACTCCTCATCATCATCATCTCCTTTGTAAACTGACGTGATCACGTTATCTCTCTCATCATCAACAGAAATTTTCCTCGCGCAACCGTGTCTGTTGGAGTTGGAAGCGCCGCTGAAGGTGTGCGGCGACGTGCACGGGCAGTATTCAGATTTACTCCGACTCTTTGAGTACGGAGGGTTCC
>Ga0255774_10003720_pt1 | contig 11096 bp, 8 predicted proteins | sample 101ome_17_FD_179972 | JGI IMG/M metagenome (GOLD analysis project Ga0255774, IMG submission 179972) | Coastal salt marsh microbial communities from the Groves Creek Marsh, Skidaway Island, Georgia - 101407AT metaG (version 2) | ecosystem: Environmental > Aquatic > Marine > Intertidal zone > Salt...
CTTTTTTAATGGTCAAGCCGGCGGCCATTGCGTGACCTCCAAAAGTAACAATTACTTCGGGATTTTTTTTTGCCACAAGATCAATCGCATCCCTAACATGAAATCCCTCAATTGAGCGTGCAGACCCTTTGAGATATCCTGATTCATCTTGAGCAAAAATAATAACTGGACGATAGAAATTTTCCTTCAGTCGTGATGCGAGAATACCTATTACACCCTGATGCCATTTTTCATTAAACAAACAAATTGTTTTGTTGTTATTATTAAATCCCCGCATGATTGCTTGAGCATCTTCCTGCATGTCAGCTTCGGTTTTTTTTCGTTGAAAATTAAACTCAATTAACTGCCTGGCATACTCATGCGCTTCATTTTCATTTGTAGCTGTAAGGCAAGCGACGCCAAGACTCATATCATCCATTCTTCCTGCTGCATTAATTTTTGGTGCAATCACAAAACTGAGGTCACTGGTTAATGCAGTTAAATGAGATTTATTGGTCAGTTGAAACAATTTTTTTAAACCTAAATTACATTGTTGAGATCGAATCACCCTTAACCCATGATGCACAAGCAAACGATTGTTAAAATCCATTTTCACCATATCGGCAATGGTGGCCAATGCAACCAAATCAAGAAGTTGCAAAAGGTTTGGCTCGTCTAAATTTAAATTATCAAAATAGTTCTGATCACGTAGCTTTTTTCTTATAGCAATCAATAAATAAAAAACTACTCCCGCTCCACATAAATTTTTACTTGGAAAACTACATTTTTTTTGATTAGGATTAATGATAAATTTTGCATTTGGTAAATTCTCAGCTTGTAAATGATGATCTGTTACGATCACATCAATCCCAAGATCATTGGCATAGCTAATGCCCTCAAAGCTAGCAATTCCATTATCGACAGTGATTATGATATCTGTCTTTTTTGTGTTCGCCATATCTACAATCTCGTTAGATAATCCATAACCATTTTTAAAACGAGAGGGGATTAAAAAATCAACTTCAATACCTAGCAGCCTAAATCCGAGGATAGCTACTGATGAACCAGAAGCACCATCTGCATCATAATCACCGACAATGGTAATTTTTTTTTGTTTTTGAATGGCATCAGAAAGAAAATCTGCTGCTTCATTGCAGTTTAAAAGCTTATTTGGAGAAAGAAGCTGTTCAATTGGGTATTCAACATCTTTAGCAGAAGAAATATTTCTAGCAGCCAAGATTTGTGAAACTATAGGATGACGTCCAGTATTGATAAGTTGTTGTTTAATACTTTCATCAATTTTTTTATTAACTAATTTCATTCCAGACTTTTCTTGACCTTTTAAAAAAATTAATAAATCTATTTGTTTTATCTAATGTATAAGATGTGTCGTCAACAACTAAAATTACTTTTTTAATCTCATTAATATTTTCTTTGAAATAGGTTTCAACCTGCTCATTGGAATGTGCTCCAAAAATAATAAACCTTTCTGAATCTTCAAATTCTTTATCGCTTATATGACTGCAATCTATACCTGGAAAATCTTCATCATCTGAAAACACAGTCATCTTATTTTTTTTATCTGAATGAAAACCAACTTTTAAAAAAATTAAGTTATTAAAGGGTTCATTTATTTCATTATTAAGAAAAAATGCATGAGTGAGCATTGAGATATTATTAAAAAAAACCTTATGAGAAATTGAACTATGCTCATTAATGCAATAGGGATTCCTTTTTAAATCATGAATAGAGTTATAACAAAAATCTAAATTACTTTTAGATAACAAAAACATAAATTTTCCAATGTTTTGAAAATCAAAAAGATTTTCGTCCAGTTCACTTTTTATAAATTGAGAATATGTTGACAGTAAGTTTCTTGGAATACTTTTTAAACCAGTAAAAATAAATGAATCTCTCTGAAGTTCAAAGTTTGCAGGTAAGGCCAAATAAACCCAATGATTTTCAACTTCAAGATTTTTAATAATTCCGGTTGGTAACATCCCTAACTCATCATCTATGAGTAAATCACTGTAGATAGTGGGTAGGTCAGTAGAATTTTTTTTTATCTGAAATCTATTGCGCCAATGATAAAGAGAATCGATTATTTCTTGAGAGGGTTGATTTATTAAAACAAAGCTTTTCAATTATCCACTAACAAACAAGTAAATTAATAATGAAAAATATAAGAATGCAAAAAAAGCAATGAGGGCAAAAACTGTTTTTAGAGTTTTTAAAATTGCCTGTAAATTTTGATTAATTTTTTTTAATTCTTTTTCGCTCATGACATCCAAAGATTAAAAGTGGTGCCCGGGGCCGGAATCGAACCGGCACGATCGTAAGATCGAGAGATTTTAAGTCTCTTGTGTCTACCAATTTCACCACCCGGGCAACGAAACGTATTCTATCATCATCCTTTATAAAAAAGAATGGAGGCGCGTGCCGGAATCGAACCGGCGTCTAAGGCTTTGCAGGCCTCTGCATAACCACTTTGCTAACGCGCCAAAAATATAAAAGGGGAGCTTTGTCTCCCCTTTATAAAAAAAATTTGGAGCGTGAAACGAGGTTCGAACTCGCGACCTCAACCTTGGCAAGGTTGCGCTCTACCAGCTGAGCTATTCACGCAAACAGAAGCAGTATTTTAGCTTTTTTTTAAGTGATGTCAATCTCAGCGAAGAAATGATTTAGTTTAATTCCTGACAAATGCTTTTTTCAGATAATACAACATAGAAACAATGGTGAGAATTGCTGCAAGATTAATTGCTATTTCACCAAGCAGTCGAGTTGGAATAAGATAAATATCCTCAAAATACAACAACAGAGTTATCGCAATAAACTGAATAGTCGTTTTTAATTTACCGACAAAGGCAACCGCAACACTCCCAGCACTTCCAATACCGGCCATCCATTCTCTTAAAGCACTGACAGCAACCTCCCTACCTATGATGATGATAGCAATTAATGCACTGATCCGATCCAACTCAACCAATAACACTAACGATGCGATCACTATTAATTTATCTGCAACTGGATCAATAAAAGCACCGAACTTCGATTCTAGCTGTAACTTTCTTGCTAAGAATCCATCTAGCCAGTCGCTTATTCCAGCAAGGATAAATAGGCCGGTAGCGATTAAATTTTTATCAAAATTACCTATAACAGAATAAGGAAGATAAAAGATCAGAATTAAAAAAGGGATCAGAATAATTCGAAATAATGAAATGTAATTTGGGAGATTCATACTCTAATGATAAAAGTTATAAACAATCTCAGCAAGCTTTTGATCGATGCCTGTGACTTGAGACAATTCCTCAACAGAGGCATTTCTGATACCATCAAGACCACCAAAATACACAAGCAAGGCTTTCCTTTTTTTTGGTCCTATGCCCTCAATTTCCTCAAGAGATGATGAAAGATTTGTTTTAGCTCTTTTTTGTCTATGTCCAGTAATTGCAAAACGATGTGCTTCATCCCTAATGTGTTGCAACAAGTGAAAGCCGATGTTATTTTTTGGGATATCGTTGAGAATCTCCCCATCATCAAGGATTAATGACTCCAGCCCTGACTTTCTTCCTTCACCTTTTGCTATTGAAACAAGACGAATACCTACAACATTATATTTATCGAAAACTTCAAGAGCCATTTTTAGTTGTCCTTTACCGCCATCGATCAACATCATGTCAGGTTTTGTCTGCTCCTCATTTATGATTCTTTTGACTCGCCTCTCTAGCACTTGATACATCGCAGCATAATCATCACCTGGAGTAATATCATTGATATTAAATCTTCTATACTCCTTATTTTGCATCCCTAAATCGTCATAAACCACGCATGAAGCAATCGTTTGGTTACCCATGGTATGGCTGATATCAAAACATTCGATGCGATTTAAATCTGGCATGCTAAGGAGCTTTCTTAATGACTCAATCTTGTCAGCCTTGCCTGACTCAAGCAGATTTTTTTGTCTAACATTGATCATGGCGTTTCTTTTTGCCATCTTTAACCACATTCTTTTGTCACCCGTTGCTTTCGAAATAATCTTAAATTTTTTATCAGGAAATTTAAGGTTAAAGAATGAGTTCACTAAATCTTTGTCAAAAATTCCTTCCGTGACAATTACTGGGGGTGGCATCTGTTCATCATAGTGCTGACATAAAAAAATCTCAGTAAAATTACTTTCAGAATCACTCGCATTTTTTGGAAAGAAGGTTTTGTCACCCAAATGTCTTCCTCCGCGGATCATGACTAGATTAATACACACCATCCCTGACTCCTCAGCCAAGGCAATAATGTCAGCATCATTTTCACTAAAATCACTGACGAACTGTTTTAACCTAACCTGTCTCAGGCTTTGAATGCGGTCACGGAAAACGGCTGCTCTTTCGTATTCCTCATTTTCCGCTGCGATGTTCATATGTTCCGTCATTTGTTCAACCACTTCATTATCTTTTCCCAGAAGAAACAGTTCGGCTTGACGACAATCCTCAGCATAAGATTTTTCATCAATCAACTTTACACATGGTGCAGTGCATCGTTTAATTTGATGTTGTAAACATGGACGAACCCGATTATTAAAGGTTGAATCATCGCAATTTCTCAGAAGAAAAACTTTTTGTAATAATTGAATACTCTCTCTTACAGCATTTGAATTTGGAAACGGTCCAAAATATTTGTTTCCTTTTTTTTGTACTCCCCGATGAAACTTGAGCATTGGAAAAGCATGGGATGTCATCATTAAATAGGGATACGATTTATCATCCCTAAAAATAACATTGTAACGAGGCATTAATTCCTTGATTAAATTATTTTCCAAAATTAATGCTTCGGCCTCGGTGTTTGTCACCGTGTATTGAATCGATTGGATGTGTGAGACCATCAACCTAGTTCGAGGACTAGGAATGTTTTTATTAAAATAACTGGCAACTCTTTTTTTTAGATTTTTTGCCTTACCAACATATATGACCTTATCTTTTTCATCCACCATGCGATAGATGCCAGGATGTGTTGGTAATGTCTTAATAAAATTTTTTATGTCTTCCACATTGTTAGCCGAGCAAATTACCTCCAATAGCCCAATCTTCTGTGGCAACTTCGTCAAATACTACATAAGTATATGATGCCGGCTTATTCGCTATTCTAGACATTGTGTCGGTTATTTCTTTAGCAATTTCTGCTTTTTGTTCTTTATTAATTGATCCAGCTAACTTGACGTTAATATAAGGCATTTTAGTTCTCCATTTCTGTTTTAATTTTAAAAAAAACATCTTCAAACATTGTTTGTGTTAATCTTTTTGTCTGCGTGTTGTAACGACTGCAGTGATAACTATCATACAATATTTGCTGATCCGATATTATGTGTCTTGCACCATGGCTAAATTTAAAATGATTTTTTGTTAACTGTTGTGAGGTTAACACCGCCTCATGGGCAATTTTTCCAAGAGCCAAAATTATTAATTTATTTTTAATTTCCTTGATCTCAGTAGCGAGGTAATTATTACATTGTTTAATTTCGCTTGTCGTAGGCTTGTTTTCTGGGGGTAAACATTTCACAGCGTTGGTAATGCGAACACCGAAAAGTTGTAAGCCATCTTTTAAAGAAATGGATTCTGGCGAAGAAGAAAAACCGAATTTACTGAGGGTCTCATACAAAAGAATACCTGCATAATCACCCGTAAAGGGCCGGCCAGTTTTGTTAGCACCATGCATTCCTGGAGCAAGTCCAACAATTAAAAATTGAGGATTCATATCCCCAAAAGGTGCTACTGGACGACAATGGTAGTCCGGATTGGATTCACTGACCTTATTTAGAAAATTTACTAGCCTTGGACATTTTTTGCAATTAGGATCAAATTGCATAATATCAATTAACTTGCTGAAGCAATCCCAATAACTTTTTTATCGCCCACATAGTCATCCATTAAATGGAAATTTAGGTATTGATAAATGTTATCCTCAATTGGTGAAATCTTTTCTTTCACAATCTGATGATACTCTTCAACCGTTGGGATTTTTCCCAATAATGCACACACAGCTGCCAGTTCTGCTGAACCTAAATACACCTGTGCGCCCTTACCCATTCGATTATCAAAGTTTCGTGTACTCGTCGAAAAGACATGAGCATCATTTTCAACACGGGCCTGATTACCCATACACAAACTACAACCAGGTAACTCAGTTCGTGCTCCCGCTTGACCAAATACAGAGTAGTACCCTTCTTTTCTCAATTGAACCTCATCCATCCGTGTAGGTGGGGCAACCCATAATCTTGTCGATATTGCTCCTTGGTTTTCCAATACTTTCCCTGCAGCACGATAATGCCCAATATTGGTCATACAACTTCCAATGAAAACTTCATCTATCTTATTGTTTTGAATTTCAGATAAAGTTTTAATGTTATCTGGATCATTTGGACAGGCAATTAAAGGCTCTGTAATTTCATTCAAATCAATCTCAATAATAGAAGCATATTGTGCATCTTCATCAGGCTCAAGAAGTTCTGGGTTTTTCAGCCAACCTTGCATGCTCAGAATTCTTCGCTCAAGGGTTCGTTTATCTTCGTAGCCTTGTGCAATTAGGTTTTGCATCAATACAATATTCGACTCAAGATACTCAATAATAGGTTCTTTATTTAATCTGACAGTACATCCATTAGCAGAACGTTCAGCCGACGCATCAGCAAACTCAAAAGCCTGCTCTACTTTTAAATCAGGTAACCCCTCGATCTCCAAAATTCTGCCATTAAAAATATTTTTCTTACCCTGTTTAGCCACTGTCAATTCGCCATTTTTTATTGCCTGGTATGGAATGGCATTGACTAAATCTCTCAGAGTGATCCCTGGCTGCATTGTGCCTTTGAATCTCACCAAAACAGACTCAGGCATATCGAGCGGCATGACACCTAGTGCAGCTGCAAAAGCCACTAAACCTGAACCTGCTGGAAATGAAATACCGATTGGAAATCGTGTATGTGAATCCCCACCGGTACCAACTGTATCAGGAAGAATCATTCGGTTTAACCAAGAATGAATAACCCCATCACCTGCTTTTAAAGACACGCCTCCCCGACTACTTATAAAGTCTGGCAATGTATGTTGCAGATCAATATCCACTGGTTTTGGATAAGCAGCAGTATGACAAAAACTTTGCATGACAAGGTCGGCACTAAAACCTAAACAAGCCAGCTCTTTTAATTCATCTCGAGTCATCGCTCCAGTGGTATCCTGAGATCCGACCGAAGTAATTTTTGGTTCACAGTAGGTGCCTGGCAGGACTCCCTCCACACCGCATGCTCTGCCCACCATCTTTTGTGCCAGAGTGTACCCGTGTTGTGTGTCCTTATTTTCGCTGATGTTGCTGACAAAAATTGTAGGCTTATCAACACCTAAAATATCGGCTGATTTATCAGACAAGCCACGACCTATAATGAGCGGTATTCTTCCGCCAGCACGAACCTCATCAAGAATTGTGGGCGGATTATGTTCGAATGAGGCAAGCGTATTTCCTGATAGATCACAAATGATTTTGTCGTTAATTTTTAAAATGATTTCATCGCCATTATTTAGGTTCGAGACATCACATTCAATTGGCAATGCCCCTGAGTCTTCCGCAGTATTGAAGAAAATTGGAGCAATCTTACTTCCAAACACATATCCTCCTGTGTGTTTGTTGGGGATAAATGGAATTTCATTTCCCATATGCCACTGCAATGAATTAATTGCAGATTTTCTAGATGAGCCAGTACCAACCACATCTCCCACATACACCAAAGGATTGCCTAATTTTTTTAGATCTTCAATTAATTGTAAGCCCTCAGGCATTTTATTAATAAGCATAGATTGAGCATGTAACGGAATGTCTGCACGTGACCAAGCATTTTGTGCTGGTGATAAATCATCCGTGTTGGTTTCACCATCCACCTTGAATACAGTGAGTTTAATTTCATTTGGTAATACTTTTTTACTAGTAAACCAGTCTGCCTGGGCCCATGATTCAAGCAATTGTGTAGCAGATTTATTTCCCGAATTATGTTTTTCTACCACATCATGAAATGCATCAAAGACTAAAGTTATTTTTGATAATGCTTTCACTGCCTCATCAGCAAATTCACTATCCAATAGTGGGACTAAAGCCTGTACATTATATCCACCCAACATTGTCCCTAATACTTGAATTGCTTTTTCTGGCGATATGATACTTGAGGTGATTTTCTTATTTGCAATATCATTTAAAAAACCAGCTTTGATATAAGCCGCTTGATCAACCCCTGCTGGAACTTTATGCAAAAGAAGATTGAGACCTTCATCAAGGTCTTGATGGGTCTCATCTTTTAAGTATTCTATTAAATCTGCAGTTTGCTGTGGGTTAAGAGGTAATGGGGGGAGTTGTTCTTTTTTTCTTTCGTTGGTGTGGGTTTTATAGGTATCTAAAATCATAAATAAGTCTTAAGTCTATTGTGTTTGCATGTCAAAACATTATTTTAGAGCAAATATTTTAATTTCCCAAAAACTTTCTTTATCAACAATACCTCATCGCAAAGCAAGTAAGGTAAAATATGACTTTAATAACTGACACATAACTAAATTATTATGGCCACACCTCTTTTGAATATCTCACCTCTTGATGGACGATACGCTAAGCAAATTGATTCTTTACGCAATCACTTGAGTGAGTTTGGTTTAATTAAGACTCGAGTTGAAGTAGAGATACATTGGCTGATCAGTCTTGGTAATAATCCGAAAATCAAAGAGGTGAAAAAATTCAATGCGAGTGCTCAAAAAAAGCTGCTGTCCGTTATTGATAAATTTTCTGAAAAAGACGCTACTGAAATTAAACAGATTGAATCTATCACCAACCATGATGTGAAGGCGGTGGAATATTGGCTGAAAAAAACTTTAAAAAAGCAGAAAGATGTTGCCCCGTATTTAGAATTTATTCATTTTGCCTGCACCTCAGAAGATATTAATAATCTCTCATATGCGTTAATGACAAAACGGGCTGTCAATGAAAATACCCTGTCTGGACTGAGTGAAATATATGTAAATATTCAATCCTATGCAAAACAGTATGCAACCATCGCAATACTTGCTAGAACCCACGGTCAATCTGCTAGCCCAACCACCATGGGAAAAGAATTTGCAAACGTTGCAGCGAGATTGAAAAGACAAATTAATCAGCTAGCAAAACAAGAATATTTAGGAAAAATTAATGGGGCCGTCGGTAACTTCAATGCGCATGTTGTTGCTTACCCTGAAGTCAATTGGGAACAACATTCCAAAGACTTCATTAAATCTCTAGGGCTGACATACAATCCGATGACAACTCAAATTGAGCCACACGACTTTTTATCAGAAATTTTCAATATCATAGCTCGTATTAATACCATTCTGATCGATTTCAATCGTGACTTATGGGGCTATATTTCTTTGGGTTACTTTAAACAAAAGTTAAAGAAAAATGAGGTAGGTTCATCTACTATGCCGCATAAGGTCAACCCGATTGATTTTGAAAATTCTGAAGGAAATTTAGGCTTGAGTAACTCAATCCTGAATCACTTGAGTGAAAAATTACCAATCTCTAGATGGCAAAGAGATTTGAGCGACTCTACAGTTCTCAGGAACATCGGAGTGGGTTTTGGGTATCATGGCTTAGCCATCAATTCATGTCTGAAAGGTCTAAATAAATTAGAAATTAACAAACAAGTTATTGATGACGACCTAAATCATGCATGGGAAGTTCTGGCAGAACCAATACAAACAGTGATGCGTCGATATGGCATTCCTGAGCCTTACGAGAAATTAAAAGCATTAACTCGTGGCAACCAACATATCAACGAGGAGGTATTGCATTCATTTATTCAAAACTTAGATATTCCGCAAAAGGCAAAAAAGGATCTTTTAAACTTAAGACCTGAAAACTACATTGGATTAGCCAACAAGTTGGCAAAAAAATCTTAAAAAGATGGTTGATATATTAGTTCTCTATTGTTCGCAGGATGGTTCGGTTCATAAACTGGCTCAACAAATTGCTCGTGGAGTAAATTCCATCACCGGTGCAGAAGCAAAGTTAAGAACTGTCCCCAACAATAAACCTAAAAATAATATGTTTGCCCCGGAAATCAAACTCTCTGAGATAGAAGAATGTGATGGGCTTGCCCTCGGTAGCCCGACTCACTTTGGCAACATGTCAGGAGCAATGAAAAATTTCATTGATGAGCTCACTCCGCTTTGGTTTAAGGGTAGCCTTGAAACAAAAGTAGGAACCGTATTCACCTCGTCGCATTCTCTGCATGGAGGTAATGAGGCTACCTTGTTGAGTATGCAAATACCCTTACAGCATCTTGGTATGTTGATTATGGGCGTTCCATATTCAGTAAAAGAATTAAATACCACAAAAGATGGCGGCACACCCTACGGCGCTAGTCATGTGGGTGATCAGGCAGTCACGTCTGTAGAAGAAAAAATAGCTTACGCCCAGGGTAAAAGACTTGCTGAATTAACCATCAAACTTCGATCATGATCGTTTGGATCAACCTTTTATCTTATGTCGCCTTGATATTGAACACTCTGCTGTGGGAGCTTTTTTATACCCCTTCCGGCGAGTCATCGTGGATGGTCATTAAGGCCGTTATTCTAGTTTTACCACTGAGACAACTAATCAAGAAGAATTTATATACCCTCGAATGGATAAACTTTATAATCATTTTATTTTTTATTGAGGGTGTTGTCAGGGCATGGTCGGAGACTATCCCAAGCCAGTTATTTGCAATTACCGAGGTTATTCTAACTGTAGTTTTTTTCTTTACCAGTATATTGATTTTTAAAAAATGAAATTCTTACTATCCAACGATGATGGGTATCTCGCTCCCGGAATAAATGAATTAGCTCACATCCTCTCCTCTGTCGGAGAAGTTGTGATTGTTGCTCCAGAAGAAAATAAAAGTGCTTCTAGCAGCTCATTAACTCTTAAGAATCCTCTCACTATCACAGAGCATAAAAAAAATATTTACTATATTAATGGCACACCAACCGATTGTGTGCATATTGCATTGTCTGGTTTTTTAAAATTTAAACCTGACATGGTGATATCCGGAATTAATGATGGTCCTAATATGGGTGATGATA
>Ga0255774_10003726_pt1 | contig 11086 bp, 4 predicted proteins | sample 101ome_17_FD_179972 | JGI IMG/M metagenome (GOLD analysis project Ga0255774, IMG submission 179972) | Coastal salt marsh microbial communities from the Groves Creek Marsh, Skidaway Island, Georgia - 101407AT metaG (version 2) | ecosystem: Environmental > Aquatic > Marine > Intertidal zone > Salt...
CTCCTCTCCTCAACGCATCGTACTCCTGCCTTTTCCTCACGTCTCGCAAAATATCGTACGCGTGCGCGATTCTCTTAAACTCTTCCGCGCTGTTGCTTTTATTCACGTCCGGGTGCTTCTCTCGCGCCAGTTTTATGTACGCTTTCTTCACCTCTGCGCCAGTCGCGCTCGGAGAGATGCCTAAAGTCGAATACAAATCAGATTCCATTCTCTCTCTCTCTCTCTCTCTCTCTTCGAATGTTTTTTCCTTCTTCTTCTTCTTCTTCTTCTTCTCTCGAGTGCTCAAGCGCGATTATTTTCGAGGCACATATCAAGATGTAAAGAAGACTCTCTCTCTTTCTGTCTCTGTTCGCGGATGAAGTCGAAGTCTGCTCTCGTTTTCATGTGTTCTTCTTCTTCTTTCAAAACGCGCTTGTTTTTCTGGATATAAATGGAGAAAAGGTCGTCACTAAAAATGGAAAAAGAAGAAGGAAAAGAAGAAGAGAAGCGCATCGACGCGCCTCTGTTCATATTCTCACTGATATGCGCGCTCTTATTCATATCGGTGATTCTTGGATCGTTCGTGAAATTTCCAACCGCTGGAAGTCGCGTGGTGTACGACCGCACGCACAAGTTGCACTCCGCGCACGACGTGCATTTTTCGTCGCATCATCATCATCACGAGTGAGAGAAGAAGACGAAGAAGAAATGAGATAGAGAGAGAGAAATGACGCGCGAGATGATGCTTCTGAGCGTAAACGTGCAATAAATAATGCGTGTGCGTGTATATGTTTGCGATAGCGTCTCCGCAGATTTTTTACATCGACAAATAAAATGGCCGCTAGTGTAAACGCTTCTTCAGCGTTTTCCAATTTGATGTGTGTGTGTGTGTCTCTCTCTCTCTCTCTCTCTCCTGAGTTTATGAAGAAGAAGAAGAACCGGGGGCGGCGCGCAACTGACTGGCTTGCATCATGCTATACTTGAGCGCATTTTCTTCCTCCTCCGCGGTATTCGGTGGTGATTGCGTCTTTTTTGACGACGACGAGTCTTCTTTCCCGGCGGCGGTTGTGGCGGAAGAGGAGGATCCCGGTCGACGCCATCCGGAGAAGCCGGTGAATCTCGCGGCGCTCGCAGACGGACCACCGGCACCGGCGCCGGCGGTGGCGGGGACGAGCATGGGGATTTCGCGCTCTAAAGCGTACTCACTTTTGTTGTTGTTGGTACTGCTACCGCCAACGCCATCGCTCGATGCTGTTTCGAGGAGCGGTGAATCGTTCTGGTCGTCGTCGTCGTTTTTGTTGTTACGTATAGCTTGCGACGAAGATGACTGCGTCTTTAATCGAACGCGATAGTCGTACAAAATACCCGTCGAGGATGCACATACGACGCGGACGCGTTTGGTTAGATCTTTTTGAACGTCGTCCTCGATGGCATCTCTGTTGTTGTTGTCGTCGTCGTCGTCGTCGTCTTCTTCTGGGTTCAACGAAGGAGGCATGTTGAGAGCTGCTGCGGCTGCATCCTTCTTCTCACTGGCAGTTTTTGAGCCGGCGACAAAATTTGTAGCGTCGCGACTGTAATCTGCCGCCGGTCGAATAGAGACGACGTTCCATTCCACCCGCAAAGGTGATGCAGATGCCGCTGCTGCCGCTGTTGTCGTTGTTGTTGTCGTTGAAATATTATGATCATTAACGACATCGACTTGCACGTTACTCTCGCCGCTTCCTAAACCAATCGCGAATTTCTCGTTTCTCACCACAGCCATTCGTTTATGCGCGGGTAATTTTACAACAGCCGCGGCGCGTTTCGGTTCTAAGAAGCTCTTCGTGAACTTTGTAGAAACGCCCGTCGTGTGCAAAACTGTGTTTGAAACTTTCGCGAGTGCATCCACCGACGTCTTCGTAACTTTTTTTGCGCCTGTGAGCGCCAATTTGGAGACCAAGCCGCCTACGCGCAAGATTTTCTGCGCCGTGGATGCGGACTTCTCCGCGTATTTTGCCTCAATCTCTTCCACTTTTTTCTCCTCGTCGATTTCGTTCTCTTCCTTTCCTTTCCCTTCTCTACTACCGCTATCGTTTGTTTTACTCGTGCTCTCAAAGCACTGAAAGACGTGCGCCGTTCCCGAGTCCGACGATACCGCTAAAAGTTCCGGCTCGAACGCGTAATTTTCACTACTGTACGCAAACCGTAAACTCGTAATCTCCGCGGCTGTCGAACCGCGTCGAAAGATATTCCTCGGTTCCCCAGACGGCACATCCCACGTTCTCACCACCGTTCCTTTCACCGAACACGAGGCTAAAATATTCCCTTTTTGCGAGAACTCCAACATTGCCACCGGTCCTTCGTGCGCGTTTGGAATCTCCGTCGCCACGTGCACGTTGTGCAAATCGTAAATCACCACAGTCGTCTCGGACAGGTGAGACACAACCGCTAAGTAACTGTTGTTGTTGTTGTTGTTGTTGTTGTTGCCGCTCGTGGAGGTGATAAAATCAGACGCGCACACGGCGTCGCTATTTATTGCCATCACACCTCTCCCGCCTTCTCCCGCGGCGTTCCCGTTATTGTTATTGTTGTTCGTGTTGTTGTTGTTGTTGTTGTTATTAATCTCGCCGCCGCTCGACGCTTTCCTTTGCGGCACGTTCATCACTCTCGTCAATCCTTTCATCTCAAACACCGTCACCTCCTCGTCGTCGCAAACGACCAAAACGTGCCTGTTCATCTTCACCGACCTTACCGTCGTCCGAAACGCCACGTCCGCTATGAGCGTCCGCCAATCCACGTTTAAGATTTTCAGCCGTCTCGGCGATAAATCCGGCGTTTCCATCCCGCCGCCGTTCCCGACGCACACCACTAAGCGAGTGTCAAAAAGCATCTCGCATTTGCGAATCGGACCGATATCGTCGAACGCGTGCACCATCTCCCCGGTGTCTGTTTTTACGATTCGAAATCCTCTGTTCGTGGCCAACACGACGCACGAGCTGTCGTGGTTGAACGACACGCTGTTTACAACCATCATCGTTGTCGTTATCGTTAGAAGAAGAAGAAGAGAGGTGCAAGCGTGTTCTTTTGTTTGTAACGGTCTCTCTCTCTCTCGTTTTATCCAAAAAGTGAAAAATCTCTCTCTCTCTCTCGTTCCCGTGTCTTTGTAATATATTTAATACGACTCGCGCGCGCGCGCGATGATAAAACCGACGACGACGACGAGCTCTCGCAAAAGAAGAGCAAAGAGTTTTTCCTCCGCGCTCTCGTCGCACAGAAGAGGGTAAAGAAGAAGAAAACAGCAAAGAAATAAAGAAAGACTTTACTCTTTGTCTTGTGTTGCGTTTGTGAAGCGCGTTTTCCGCGTTTTCAAAACGGTCTCTCTCGTTTTACGAAAAATAGGAAAACCCTAAACATTTTTTTTTTTGTCTCGACCCCTAAACTCACTTTTGAGCTCCAGAAAAAATCACGCGATACACATTGTTAAAAGAATGATGATAACGAGAGAGGAGCGATAAGTAAACGAGAGTTAGAGAGAGAGAGAGAGAAACAAACACAATGAGCAGCGCTTTGTTCTTCCAGAGTCCCGGGAAGCCGGGGTCCCCGAAGAAGAAACGAAGGATGAACAACAACAACAACAACAACGCCGGGGTGATGCGCTTCTTGGGAAATCTCTTCTTCTTCTTCTTCTTCTCATCATCATCATCTTCTTCTTCGGCGGACGATAAAGAGTGGAAAGGAGGATCGTCGAGTGGCATCGGTGGTAACGGCGAGAAGAACAAAAACGCCGCGAGAAGGAAGAAGTGCGTGATTTTGTTTTTGCTCTTCGTGGCGATATTTCTTCCTCAGATTGTCTCCGCGTTTGAGATGATTTTCTCTGTTCAGCAATCGTCTTCTTCTTCTTCTTCTTCTTCTTTTTCTTCTTCGAGCGCTATGAGTACGACGAGTGCGAATCGTTTGAGCAATCGAGACGAAGCGATGGGAACGAGCGGTGGTAGCGGCGTTGGTGGTAGTTTTGAAGAAGAAGGAGAAGCAGATGAAGGCGGGAAAGAGGAAGAGGTAGGAAGCGCGTCGCCGCTGGTCGCGCACGAGCACGACGCGACGCTTCCGGTGGTCGCCGTCGAAGAAGGAGGAACAGAGGACGAGAATAGTAATCAACAAGAGTCAGATAGTAACGACGACATTACTGATAATAGCAACGACGAGAGCACCAACGCTGAAGAAGAAGAAAAAGAAGAGGAAGAGAGTGAAAGCACGAAGCTCGCTCGAGCGAAATTGTTGAGCGATCCGTTATTGGAAGTATTCGCGAAGATTTCGCCGGAAGTCGCCGCAAATTTAAGTTCGGTAAAAGACGACGACGACGATGAAAGCGACGCGGAGCAAAAGATTTCCTCTTCGGTAATCGATCAGATTTTTAAAGCTGCGTTCGTTGGGAGTAACAGCGGCGACGCCGTTTTGTCCGGGCAAACCTCCAGCGGGAAGAATTACCTGGAGAAGAGCGACGAAGAGGAAAAGAACAAGATTTTGAAGCGCTTGTTACCAAAATTGTTGTCCGAAGAAATCACGCTCGCTAAGAAACAACTCTCCGAAGACGAGGCGTTGGCAAATCTCGTCTTTCCGAAGAAACCGGAAGTTGTGGATGGCATTCGCGACGCCGGCGGGTTACGATCGGATGAAATCTCCGACGCCGAAGCGAGAGTGATGATTGAACGACGGTTTGCCAACGCCTACGCGAATTCTCAATCGGAAGGGTTAGCGAGCGATGTAGACGCCACCGCAGATGCCGAAGCTAAGATGCAACAACTCGACGCCGAAAATGTATTGGAAAACGAGAAAGCGCCCTGGGATGCGAGCGAAGAGTACGCGCAACAAAACATCAGGAAAGAAGGCGACAACACCGAGTACGAATTCGTCGGTGGCGAATGGATCGCGGTGGAGATTAAAGATTCCAAAATTCGTTCCGAAGAGGAAAAGAAAGTCGTGCAATACGAACGCGCAGAGAAGCAAGAGGCGAAGGAAGACAGGAAAGAGTGGTTGATTTCGAAATTAGAAAACGCCGGTTTGTCGCGAGCGACGGCGATGGCGATTGCCGACGGCAGAATGTCAGACGTCATGAAAGGTGGCAAAATGTCTGTGGATGAGCTCGTTCAGCGCGAAAAGCGTTTGCGCGCGGAAAGGTTAGCCGAAATCGCGGATATTGAAGGCGTTGCGGATCAAGACATGATTGATGACGGCGAGGAAGATCCAAACAAAGAAATGACGTGGTTCGATCGACCGTCGATTAAAGCCAAATTATCGCACAAAAGGTTCGTGCAGTGTAAGAAAGAGCAGGAAGAAGAGATGCCAAGCACGGAGGGCATACCGATGCCAACGTTGCCAGTGAAAGATTACTTGTGGAAACCGAACCCGAATCCAATTCCAGGGACGGAAGAGTTTGACGCTGGTCCAATCGCGTTGGAAGCGGCGGTTTCGTCAAACATGAGAGCGCATAAGAAGTCAGCGAGACAACGCGCGCCGGTGAAAAAAGGCGAGTGGGGAACGTGCGCGGTCGTCGGTAACAGTGGTTTGTTGCGTCTCTCTGAGTACGGAAAGTCAATCGATTCACACGACGTCGTCGTTCGATTAAACCAAGCGCCGCAGAGAGGGTACTCGCGCCGAGTTGGTTTGAAAGTCACGCACCGCGTTTTGAATCGTTTGTGGACGAGAAACTACTATTCGGGTGCGTCTAAAGTACGAAACAAAGCGGTCGAACAACATCCACTAGAGCAAGGCTTAACTTTATTAATTTCCCGAGCGACTTTAAAAGAGTACGGAAACTTAGCTTCGCAACTCTTCGAGACGAGGAAGGACATCTTAGCCGTTCGAATCTCCTCGAGGGCGACGTCGATGGCGGCACCTATTTTAGAGCACTACCGAGAACGATTGTGTCGAAGCGGTTTTGGGCCATATAAAGGCTTGAACGTCCCTTCTTCGGGATGGGTTTGCGCGAACATGCTCACATCGTTGTGTTCGAAAGTTACCGTGTACGGATTCGGCGTCGAAGGTTTAGCGAAGTTTTCTCGAGGTATCGGCATCGGCGTCAACGAAACAGCAAAGGATGAAAAGCACGCCGAATTAAATTATCATTACTTCCACGGCTTAGGTGCTCGAAAAGAAGGAAATGATGTGCACTGCTTCGATAACGAAGAGCGAACGTTTGAGGCTTTATCGAAACCGCCGGCGAGTTTATGGGAATTTTGCAAGTACAAGGACGACGGCGGAGATAGAAACTGGAATTGCGGGTGTCAACACGCGAATATAGAAAAATGCAGACTGGACAAATTAGAAGGCGAATACGCCGGGTTAGAGGATAGTACGGATTGCACACCCGGGGAAGATTGTCCCGAAGACGAAGCGAAGAAGAAAGCGGCTTTGGTTTTGAAAGAAGCAATGAGAGAGTCCGAACGAGACAGTCGACGCGCGAGTAGCGGACGTAGCAATAGTGGTTCGAGTAATAGCGGGTCGTCGACGCGAAGTCGTCGAGCCGGGCCGTTGTGGTGATACATCTACATCTTAAAAACTACTATCTATTAAAATTCGACAAGCTCGCAATTTGTTCTTGTTCTCGCACGCCGACGAATTTATCTAAATGCATGCTCAGTTTCGCCCTTCTCGTGCGCGTTTTTCCCGGAGTATCCAACGCGGTTGGTTGAAATCTCGCTTTAGCAATTTTCGAGGCAAAACCGACGTACGACGCTAACGAAACGCAGTTTGAAGATTCCAGTTTCGGATTTAACAGAGTCGCGAATTCGCGCTGGCGCAAGAGAATATCTTTTTCGTTTTTAGACGTTGCCTTTTCATCTCCTTCTTCTCGAGCACGCTTGATGAGGTCTATCGCGGCGGCATCCGTGAAGCCTTCCCGTAAAACAGTCCCAACGACCTTTTCTCTGAATCGTTGTAAACCAACATCGACACATTGCGAAGACACGCGTTTTCTTTCGTCGCCAAACTGCTTTCGCGGCTCACCACCTGTCAGAAGGAAATCTTCATCGACAAATTGCGTTTCCTTCGTGTCGCTGTCGAACGCATCGCAGTAATCGACGCATCGGGCGAGCACTCCAGGTTTTAACGACAACGGCACGCCGTTCGCACCGAACGGTTTTGGGCGCATCAGAGCGTCAAAATTACTCTGAATTGTCGAAAGATTTGACACCTCAGTCATTCTCTGGACGTGCGTTGCCCAAAATTCGGCTGATTCTACCGAAGCCTCGGCAACTTCAGGCGCGGACGTCAATGGCGAAGGCGGAATGTCGAGATTCTGCTCCGAAAAATGTGGCACTGCGCCGTCCTCTTTCACATCTTGAACGTCTTCGTCGTTGTTGTTATCCCCGTCCTCTTCAACTTCCATCGCTTCACCGTCGCCTTGTCCGTTTTTCACCGGGGTACACTTTACGCTTTGATCGTTTTGTAGGCGTTGTTCTCGTTGTCGCTTCTCATCATCTTCTTCTTCTTCCTCCTCTTTTTCCTCGACTGGAGAATTATCTTTGTTCTTCTCTTTTTCTTCTCCTTCCAAATCTTTCCACGCGGAGATGTCCGGATCCACTTGCGATTCTTTCAAACCGAGCGCTTCGAGTTTTTTCTTCCTTCTCTCTGCTTTCGCCTTTTCGCGCTTTTCATTCTCTTTCAGCGAGTATTCCAAGAATCGAGCATCGCTCGTCTCCGCGTATTTCGCGACGAGTGCGTTTTCATTCGCCTCGTATTCTTTCGAAATCTTCTCCGTGAACGCAACAGCTTTTACGGGTAAAATACCGTTTGAGTACGCGTCGCTTAAGAGAGGCAAAGCGTTATCAAAGAGAAAATCGTTCGTCGTTTCGTCATCCGCGACCGCGAGCGAATATTTTTCGTCTTTGCTTGCAGAAATCCTACCACCTCCAGGACCGGCGGCACTAAAAACTTCGCAATCATTCAACGCACCGCGAATGTCACCGTTCCTGAATTTTGCTATCTCTAAACATCGCGAAGTAGTGAGTGCTCTCTTCGATGTCATCGACGAAGACTGTTCACCTTCCGATGGAGAAAAACGAGAAGCTTTCTCTTGTGCTAAACAACACAAGCGCAGATATTTCGCCAACTCTTCCACGGAAGGTTTCTCGAATCCAACTCTCGTCGTTGACGTGCCTAAGGATGTCAACTGGCGAAGCTGTCCATCGTCACCGTCCAGCGCTTCTTCGCTTCTACAAACGACAATAATCGGACGCTTCGCAGCTTCGAGCAAAGTGGCGATTGCCGGTATCAATCCGCGATCGACGTCTTTCGCCTCCTCGTCCTCGTTGCTGAAGAGACAATCGATATCTTCGAACACGACTACGGTGTTGTTGTTGTTGTTGTTGTTGCTGCTAGTGACTGTGCTATTTTGTTGTTGTTGCTTTTTTTCTTCTCCTCCTTTTCCTTCTTCATTTTCCTTCTTTTCCTTTTCGCGAACGTTCTCCGCGCCATTCGTCGTTTCTTTCTTCTTTACGAAGCCAAGAAGCGTTTTATTACCGAGTGCTTTTTGCGCCTTCGTGCCGCCGTTCGATGTTTTCTTCTTTTTCTTTGGTTCCTCGGACGTCGTCGTCGCGTTTGCATCGATGGTACCAGTCGGTGGCACCATCGTTTCTTCCGCCTCTTTCTTGCTCTTCGCGGAAGTCTCGGTCGCGCCAGAGGAGGACTTCTTCCTCTTGTTCAACAAATTTTTCGATTGTAACGATTCTCCGAATCGTTCTAAAATATCTCTCCCCGTTCTATTTTGCCCGGCGTTGACTTCTAAAATACTAAATCCTAATTCGCTCGCTACGGCTCGTATCGTCGCTGTTTTCCCACTTCCCGAGTCGCCGAAAACGATTAACCCGTTCGCGATGTTTTCACCAGAACCGTCGCCGAAACCATCGTTCTTTTCTACTCCTACTCGTCCTTCGTAGGAGTCTTCGTCGCTGAGTTCCATGCCCATTTCGCGTTCCCACATGGCATCGGAATCTTCCGAGTCCGAGTGTTGGTTGTTGCTCTTGTGTTGTCTTCGCGCGTTTCGAAACGTGTGTTTGCTCGCGTTCTTTTTGCTTTCAATCCTCGCTTTCCAGTTAGTCAGCCAGTTGCGACAAAGGTCAGCGGGTTGCGAGTTTTGCGATCCGAGCGTTTCCGAGGCGCGCGTTGGTTTGCAAATTTCTACCCAAGGAGTGCCTTTACTCGCCGCGCGGAATTGCGACTCGAGCCGATTCAGGATTGCGCGCGAATACTCGTCGTTCGGTTCTTCTTCTTCTTCTTCTTCTTCTTCTTCGTCTTCTATTTTTTCTCCTTCCTTCTTCTCATCATCGCTTTTGATTTCGTATTGCCACCGAAAAGGTGGCGACTTCGACAGAGAACGTCCTCTCTCCGCCGCAAACGCCACCGCAGTTTCCAAAGCAATCGTCTCTGTTTCTGCTCCATCAAACCTTCTCACCGGACAGTTCACGTGAATCGGCGGTAAATTCTTCACCGCTTCCTCGTACGGCGTTTTGCGAGACACTCCCGGAACGTTCATCGCCGCGGCGTTGTCGGAACTCTTCATCGTTGGTTTCCTCTTCTGGAAGAAACTGTGCACTTTTTTAGGAGCAGGAGGAGGAGGAGGAGGAGCAGCAGCAGAAGAAGGCTTTGAAATCGTCGTCGTCTTTTCCTCCTCTTCTTCTTGCGTCAAATCGACAATCATCATCGCTTCTCCTCCTCCTCGTTGTTCTTCTTCTTCTTCCTCCTCGCGGGCGTCGTCGTCGCCTCGATTTTTTTGAACATCTTTGTTCTTCGTCAAGTCAATCGTCGCCTCGGCGACTCTCCTCGCGTCTTTTTTTTCTTCCTCTTTCTTCTTGGCAAAAGCGGCGGCAAACATCGGGTGATACGAAGAAGAACCGTTCTTACGCGGGTTCTCCGTTTGTTGCGGTTTTTCTTCTTCATCCGTCGTCGTTATCGTCGTCGTCAACAAACGCGCCGCTTCTGCATCATCGTCGCCTTCGTTCTTCTTCGGTTGTTTTGTCGTCGCTTCCGTTTCCTCCATTTTTGTCGTCGTCTTCTTCGTTATTCAAAATCCCATCCTACTACTACTACTACCACTACTTCTTCTTCTTCTTCTGTTACTGTTACTGTTCTGTATATATATTCACTAACCGTCGCAGAATATGTGTACGTATAAACGCGCGCGCGCGTAATAGAGTGTATCTCTGTTGCAAAAGCAGCAGAGAGAGAGAGAGAGAGAGAAACTTTTTTTTTTGAAAATTTGCACTGCTCGCAGACTTTGCTCGAAAAAAAAGAGGAGCAAAAATCCGTAAAATGCCATCATCAAGAGAACAAACAACATGTTGTGATGGGTCGTTTTTCCTTTTTCGACGTAAATTAACCAGCTGATGGCTTTGAAAAAGTCAGTCTTGGCGGCGGTTCTCTCTTCGTTGCGAAAACAGACGACACACACACACAAAAAAGCGCGCGCATTTGTTTCTATATTATATTAATATTTGACCCCACCATCAAAGCGCACGCACAACACGCGCGCGCATTCAAACGATAACAGAGTCGAGAGAGAAGGACGCGCATTTCAGTGTTTATATATACTCGTCGATTATTGAGTTTTCTTCTTCTTTCTCGAGGAAACCAAAAACAGAATATACACATATAACTAATAACATCAAATTCGTCCCCGGCGGCGAAGAAAGAGCACAAGTTTAGAAGAAGATATATAGTATAACAAAACGCACAAAAAGATGGCAGCAGAAGGAGACGGACAGAAATACGGCAAAGACATATTCAACAAATCCAACGAGACGTGGTACCACGAGCTCATCGAGGACGGCTTAGCGCTTTCCTACCGAGTGGACCAAGTGTACCACCGAGGGAAATCGGAGTTTCAAGAAATCGAAGTCGTGCAAACGAAACCGTTCGGACGGTTGTTAATCACGGACGGTTTGATGCAATCCTCGGAGTGCGACGAGGTGGTGTATCACGAAGCGTTGGTACACCCGGCGTTGACTTTGCACGAAAATCCAAAGAGAGTGTTCATCGCCGGCGGCGGCGAAGGCGCGACGCTGAGAGAAGTTTTGAGACACCCGTCCGTGGAGGAGTGCGTGATGGTGGACATCGACGGCGTTTTGGTCGAGCA
>Ga0255774_10003738_pt1 | contig 11064 bp, 9 predicted proteins | sample 101ome_17_FD_179972 | JGI IMG/M metagenome (GOLD analysis project Ga0255774, IMG submission 179972) | Coastal salt marsh microbial communities from the Groves Creek Marsh, Skidaway Island, Georgia - 101407AT metaG (version 2) | ecosystem: Environmental > Aquatic > Marine > Intertidal zone > Salt...
AAATCCAGTCTGCAGATGGTCAACATGGGATGCAGTTAGAATTGGTGAAAAGCCTAGATCAGATTTACCTGCCACAATTCAAGAGAGAGCTTGGTCTTCACCTATTTGGTTAAAGTCAAGTTAAAATAAGTACTCAATGAGTACTTCTGCAAACAAGGTCGCTTTAGTTACCGGTGCTTCCGATGGAATAGGGGCTGAATTTGTTCAGATTCTTGCAGGTCGAGGCTATGATTTGATTCTTGTTGCGCGTCGCAAAGAAAAGCTTGATGAGTTGGCAGTTAAATTGAGTGATGAGTTTGGAGTTAATTGCACTGTTATGGCAGCTGATTTATCAGAACCCAAAGCAGCTCAAAATTTATTTCAACGCGTTGAAGATAGTGGATTGAAAGTAAATTTTTTAATCAATAATGCTGGGCTTCTTCACAATGGATTTTTTACCAAACTCAGCCTTGAAGCCCAAGAAAAAATGATTCAAGTTAATGTAATGGCCCTTACAGCTTTGACTCACTTATATGCAGATAATATGTCAGCTAATGGAGGCGGGCATATCTTGAATGTGGCCTCACTGGCTGGTTGGATGGCTATTCCAAATCAGAATGTTTACGCTGCATCAAAAGCTTATGTTGTGTCTTTCTCTCAAGCGTTATCTAATGAAATGATTGCTACAAATAGCGGGGTTAAGGTAACTGCATTATGCCCTGGTTATACTGCTACAAAAATGATGGATAACCCTGATCAAGGTGCAACTCTTCGCATTCCATCTGGCATGATGATGTCAGCTAAAGATGTAGCTGAAATCGGTATAAAAGCATGTTTTGCTGGTAAGGATATTGTAGTTCCTGGCCTTGCTAATAAGTTCACTACAATCATTACGCGTCTCTTTTCAAAGTCATTAATAACAAAGATTTTCGGTTCTTTTTATAGAAAGAATATGGACTGAAAAGTTAGCATTATTTTGTTAAGGTTTTCATATGAGCGAACAAGCTATTAAAAAGATACTTATAACTGGTGCGAATGGATTCATTGGCGGGTCATTAATGCGTTATTACCAAAATCAGGATCAAGATGTTGTAGGGGTTGATCTTGTTGGTAATGGTGATGATATTGTTGAAGGTGATATATCTCAACCAGATACAATCAGTCAGCAACTACAAGAATGCGATGTGATTATTCACACAGCTGCACTGGTCTCTAATGCGATGCAAGATTCTGATATGTGGCGTGTTAACGTCTTAGCAACTCGCAATTTAATTCAAGCAGCAAAAGAGCACAAAGTTCGACGTTTCGTGCAAATTTCATCAATCGTGGCATATGGAAATACAGCAGAGGGTGAGATAAATGAAACTCACCCTGTGCATGCCGATGGAGGTAGCTATGTGCTGACAAAACTAGCCTCAGAGCATGTTGTCTTAAGCGAGCAGACCAATGACGAAATAGAAGTGGTGATCATTCGTCCAGGAGATGCATATGGTCCGGGTAGCCGCCCCTGGATTATTGCTCCATTAGAAGCAATTGCTAAAAACCAGTTTATGCTTCCAGAAAAAGGAGAGGGATTTTTTAGACCCATTTATATTGATGATTTAGTTCGAGGTATAGCTATGGCCTCAAGGCATCCAGATGCAGCTGGTGAAATTTTTAATTTATCTTGCGAGGGCTATATGTCTACCAAAGACTATTTCACCCCTCATTATCAATGGTTTGGTAAAAAAGGACCCATGCTCGTTTCCACAAAACTAGCTCTGAGGATATCTGCAATTGCATCAAAAGTGGCTGATCTTATGGGTAACCTAAATGAAGCCTCGCCATCAACTGTAAAACAGCTTTCAACTAAGAGTTGGTTTTCAATTAAAAAAGCTGAAAGGATTCTTGGGTGGAAGCCTGAGGTTTCGTTTGAAGAAGGGATGAAAGTAACTCATGAGTGGGCCAAGAGGCAAGGGTTACTTGAAAAGTGATTAAGTTAATCTAATCAGGAGAAATCAATGCGTTTATGGAATGGTTGGGGGAATGAAGATAGTGATCTGACTATGGAGCTCAGTGATGGTCTTCGCGCTTTATTGGAGGCCCTTGTTGGATCAGGCACAGCGCTTAGTCAGGCAACCCTTAATGAGGTGATTGCTAAAGTTCCCAATACTCGTCTTGATGACCATCCGTTAATAAAAACCGATCCAGAAACAAGAGTTCGTCATGCGCGCGGCCAAAGTTTGCCTGATTGGTTAGAAATGCATAGTGGTAATGTTGATACCTTTCCAGATGGCGTTGCATTCCCAGAATCATCAGAGCAAGTTCGAGAGCTGCTAGCTCATGCTAAAGAAAATAATTTGATAGTTATCCCTTATGGTGGTGGAACATCGGTGGTGGGCCATATTAATCCCGAGACAAGTGATAAGCCGATATTGACCATAGATATGGCAAAAATGAATTCTATGTTAAGCATTGACACCGAAAGTCAGTTAGCCACCTTTGGGGCTGGTGCTCCTGGCCCTGTTGTAGAGAAGGAGCTAAAAAAACATGGCTACACACTTGGCCACTTTCCCCAGTCTTGGGAGCTATCTACCTTGGGCGGATGGGTGGCTAGTCGATCTAGCGGTCAACAATCTCTGCATTATGGGCGCATAGAAAATATGTTTGCTGGGGGCACTATCGAAACCCTCAATGGCACCATGACAATTCCAACCATTCCAGCATCCTCAGCCGGTCCCGATGTTCGTGAGATGATTCTTGGTTCAGAGGGTCGCATTGGAATCATTACTGAAGTTACTGTTCGTATCACACCCTTGCCAGAGAAAGAAAAATTTCAAGTGGTCTTTTTTCCTTCTTGGGAAATTGGGATTAGTGCTGCGAGGGAACTGATTCAGCAGCGAGTAGCTTTGTCTATGGTGCGATTAAGCAATCCACTGGAGACAACCAGTCTTCTATACATGGGCGCGGGCAGCGACAGCATCGGGGTAGTTGCCTTAGAGGAATCACTATCTAAAAAAGGCATTGGAGAAGGAAAAGTCATGATGACATTTGGAGTCACTGGCTCCGCTCGTCATTGTGATGCTGCCTATCAATTAGCGCTTGATCACTGCAATGGTCTTGGTGGTGTTGCAGATGAATCTGGTCTTGGTGAGAATTGGGCTCATGGTCGATTCCGCGCTCCATATCTTCGAGATCCGCTAGGAGCAGAAGGCTATGTTGTAGATACCATGGAGACAGCCGTTGATTGGTCAAAAGTTTCTGAAGCTGCAGAAAATATTGAGCAAGCAATTCGAACAGCTTTGGATGATGAGGGTGAGCAAGTGCATGCTTATACTCATTTATCACACGTCTATGGTCAGGGATCGAGCATTTACACCACTTATTTGTTTCGTATAGGTAAAAGTTATGAGCAGGGAATGAATCGATGGATGAAGTTAAAAAAAGCTGGAGCCGATCAGATTGTTGCTCATGGCGGCACTATCAGTCATCAGCATGGTGTAGGCAGTGACCATAAGAATTATTTAACAGCTGAGAAAGGCGAGCTTGGCATCGCAGCAATTAATTGTTTATGTGAACAATTTGATCCCAAAGGTCAAATGAATCCAGGAAAGTTACTTCCTGATGATAAGCACTAATCAACCATGACTGGATTTACTAATCGCGAACAACTTTTATCTAAAATGCGTAATGGTGAGCATTTGGATTGGGATATTATCGTTATTGGTGGAGGTATTACTGGCGCCGGCGTTCTTCGTGAAGCGCGACGTCAAGGTTACAGAGCATTATTGCTTGAGCAACAAGATTTTTCATGGGGTACCTCAAGCCGATCATCGAAAATGGTTCATGGAGGCTTGCGCTATCTTGCTGCTGGCGATATAAAACTTACCAAAGAATCAGTTCAAGAAAGACAGCGGCTTTTAAAAGAAGCTCCAGGATTGGTTGACCCAATTTCTTTTTACTTCACTTTTAGAAAAGGTAAATTTCCTGGCCGCATAGCTATGAAGATCATTTTAACCATCTATGACTTTTTTGCTGGTGCTCAAGATAATAGATACTGCAATAACAAGGAATTATTGGAGCGTTTTAAGGGTCTAGATGAGAATAAACTTCAGGGGGCAAGTTGTTATACAGATGCGATGGTGGATGATTCACGATTAGTGCTTCGCGTCTTACAAGACAGTATTGATGATGGCGGCTATGCCTTAAATTACACAAAAGTTGAGGATCTCTTATTAACAGACGGCCAGGTTTCTGGCGTGAGCATTCAAGACAGTGATCATTCTGGATTGATTCACTTAAATGCCCCGGTCGTTATTAATGCTACAGGTGCCTGGGCAGATAGACTTAGAAATGTTGTTAATAGTGAGACTCGCATTAGGCCATTGCGTGGCAGTCACATTATTATTGCTAAATCCTTATTTCCCATTTCTGATGTCATGACTTTTCTGCATGTGGATGATAAGCGAGGTGTTTTTGTATACCCGTGGGAGGGAACAACAGTGATTGGAACTACTGACATAGATCATAATGAAGATATAGATATTGAGGCTGGTATTTCTGACCAAGAGGTTGATTACTTATTAAAAGCTTTTAATAGTCAATTTCCAAGCAATACACTAAATCGTAGTGATGTTTTATCTACTTGGGCTGGAGTTCGTCCTGTGATTGGAGCAGAAAAAAGTAAAGATCCTTCAAAAGAACGTCGAGATCATGCTGTTTGGTCTGACAATGGATTGATTACCGTTAGTGGTGGCAAGCTTACTACCTTCCGATTGATTGCGTTGGATACTCTGGCAGCAGCCAAAGATAATCTTCCTGCAGCTAAAGATATTTCCGATGATAGGGTGTTCTTGACTCCAGCAATTACTGCTAAGGCTCTGTCACCAGAAAATACTAGTTGGGCTCAACGTTTACTTGGTCGATACGGTGATAAGGCGATTGATCTTGTAAATGAAAGCTCACCAGATGAACGCCATAATTTAAATGAAACAGAGTTCTCTCTAGCTGAATGCCGCTGGGCGATAAAATATGAAGCCGTGGAGCATCTTGATGATCTTTTACTAAGAAGAACTCGTTTAGGTATGTGTCTACCCTATGGCGGCAGAAATCTTTATCCAGCTCTAAAAGAACTATTTTTATCTAATCAAAATTGGGATGATGAAAGATGGCAACAAGAAGTTACACGCTATGAAACAATTTGGAATAAGTATTACAGCCTTCCTAGCAATGTTTAAGAAGAGGCTTGCATGACAAACGGAAAGTATTTTTTGAGTATTGATAACGGCACTCAGAGCGTGCGAGCCATGGTTTTTGATGGAGAAGGCCAGCTTATTGCAAAAAGCAAATTTGAAATTGAGCCTTATTTTTCTACTCAGAAAGGATGGGCAGAGCAGCATGCAAATTATTTTTGGGATTCCTTATGCCAGGCTTGCCAAGATCTATGGCCGCAGTTATCTATACCCAAGGAAGCTATTGCAGCTGTTTCGGTTACCACCCAGCGTGCAACAGTGGTGCCCATGGGAAAGGATAACCAGCCCTTGCGACCTGCAATTAGTTGGCTAGATCAGCGACAAGTAAACACTAAACCCAAATTAGGGAAACTAGAATCAGCCCTAATGAGCCTTATTAGAGCTAAGCCATTGGTAGATTTAATGCATGCAGAGGCAGAAGCTAATTGGATTGAACAAAATGAGCCTGAGATTTGGAAGCAGATTCATAAATTCTTACTTCTATCTGGCTATCATAATTACAAACTCACTGGCCAATATAATGATGCCATTGCTAGCACTGTTGGGTTCGTGCCATTTGAATATAAGACTCAAAAATGGGCAGAGCAAAAAGACTGGAAGTGGCGGGCTATGCCCATTCGTCCAGAAATGTTGCCAGATGTTTTGCCAGCAGGATCAGTGCTGGGAGAAATTACTGAAGCTGCGGCTGAAGAAACCGGTATTCCTCAAGGACTTCCATTGATTGCTAGCGGCTCAGATAAAGCCTGTGAGGTTTTGGGAACTGGCTGCATCGATAATGAAACGGGAAGCTTAAGCTATGGAAGCTTAGCTACCCTTAATGTTACTTCTGATAAATACCTTGAAGCTATTCCTTTTTATCCTGCATACCCTGGTGTCATTCCCAATACATTTAATATTGAAATGATGGTTCAACGCGGATACTGGATGGTCAGCTGGTTTAAAAAAGAGTTTGGGCTGCATGAAGAGCAACTAGCAGCCAATCAAAACCTTCAGCCAGAGATGTTATTTGATGAATTACTCGCTAAAGTTCCTGCGGGCTCTGATGGATTAATGCTACAGCCTTATTGGTCACCCTCGAATGGCGATGGACCAGAAACTCGTGGCGCGATTATTGGCTTTAACGAAGATCATACAAGAGCGCATCTTTATCGTGCGATGATTGAAGGGCTGACCTATGCCTTAAGGGAAAGCAAAGAACTTTTAGAAAAGCGAAGTAAGAAAACCATTTCGCGGTTGGTTGTTTCTGGTGGCGGATCTCAAAGTGATGAGGTAATGCAAATCACTGCAGATATTTTTGGCATGACCGTCTTTCGTCCACATACCTTTGAAACCTCTTCGCTGGGAGCTGCTATTGCAAGTGCTGTTGGGACTGGGTTGTATCCAGATTTCTCTTCTGCGGTTAATAAGATGACACATCAAGGTGATAGATTTGATCCCATAGATGCCAATAAAGAAATTTATAATGATCTTTATCATAAAGTCTATAAAAAGATGTATGGCAATCTCAAATCCAGCTATGAGGCAATAAGGCTGATTACAAGCAGACCTTAAATTTAATCTAAAATTATATTTTCTTGACTTAGAGTTAACTTTAACTGTTAGACTTAGCTCTTAATTTTTTTGTGGGAGAGAAAAAATGCCAGAGATGTCACTTTATGGTTGGTTTCATACTTTTATGGGAATTTTTGCATTGTTGAGCGGATTTTATTCTTTAGTTAAATATAAAATAATAGATTCTGAAAATACATCTGCAAAAATCTTTTTAGTTTGCACTTTAGTTGCTGCTGTTACTGCGCTCACATTGTATAAGCAGGGTGGATTTGGGGTAGGTCATATGTTAGCTGTTTTAACATTGCTTGCATTAATTGTTGGCAGGGTTAATGAAAAGGGATTATTTTTTGGATGGTTAGCGCCATATTTTCAAACTTTATGTTATACCTCGCTCTTTTTGTTTCACTCTATTCCAGCCATCACGGATGGATTGAGGCGTCTACCTGTTGGCGATCCTGTAATAACAACATTAACCGATCCTCTTTTATTGGGCTTTTATGCAGCCTTCTTCTTAATTTACATAGTGGTGCTGGTGATGCAAATGTTATGGATCAAGAGGAGTACTTAAGATGAGTTTATATACTATTGCCCAAGCTTCAGAGGAAGTTGAATTAACTCCTTACACTCTTCGTTATTATGAAAAAGAAGGTTTGCTGCCAAATGTGATAAAAGATTCTGCTGGTCGAAGAAAATATCATGATGATGACTTGCAAAGAATTGGCTTTATTAAATGCTTAAAGGGAACTGGTATGTCCTTAAAGCAAATCAAAGAATATGGAGATCTTTATGAGCAGGGCAAAGCTAAATTTAAAGAAAGAAATGCGATGCTCGAAGAGCATCGTGAAAAGATTCTACAAGAGATAAAAACTCAAAAGAAATATCTAAAAATGGTTGAAGCTAAGATTCAAATGAAAATCTAGCTATGAACTATAGGGATTTCAAACCTTATGCAAAGGTTAGCTCTTTAACACTTGGCGGAGGTGGTATTGGTCAAGTATGGGGCGAAACAACATCCGAAGAAGCAATTAAAACAGTCCATGCTGCACTAGATCATGGTATTAATCATTTTGATGTTGCACCCATGTATGGAAAAGGTGAGGCTGAGAGAATAATTGGTCAATCTTTAAATGGACTAGATTCAGATAATTTATTTTTTACCACTAAATGCCAATTAGGAACTGTGCCTGATTCTGAGGTATACGATAAATTAAATCATTCTCTGACTAAAAGCTTAGAAAATATGAAATTAGAGAAGGTCAATTTATTTTTACTCCACTCTCAACTAATTGAAGATAACTACAAGCTATTTAAGTTTGATGAGATGCGGGCAAAAAGCGCAACCACTTTAAGTTGCTTTTTTAATGCAGCCATTCCAGCGTTTGAGCGATTAAAGCAAGAAGGAAAGATTGATCATTGGGGCATTGGTGGGCTCGGCCAAGAAAAAGCCATTATTCAAGCTTTAAACCATTCTCAAGCTCCTAGCGCAGTCCAATGTGTAATTAATCCTCTAAATTCTGCCGGAGCTATTGGATATGTATCAGAGGCCTTTAATCCGCAAGCTATTTTATCTGAGTGCAATCAACTTGATATTCCAATTTTAGCAATCAGGGCTGTTCAGGCCGGGGCTCTAACTTCCGCAATGGATAGGTCTCCTCATGAGTCTGGCTTTGATAAGAATGATTTTGATGATTTTAAGAAAGCTCAACCTTTTAGGGAGCTTGCGAATAATTGGGGTGAATCTCCGGCCCGCTTAGCTCACCGGTATGCTTTAAGCGTTGAAGGAGTGTCGTCTGTAATTTTAGGTGTTAAAAATAGAATTGAACTAAAAGAATGTGTTGAAGCTGAAGGAGATATTCTGCTATCGCAGAGTGAGATTCAGCAGATTGAAAATTGTTTTATAGATTAATATTTTAAGGAGTGATGGATGGATACATATACAAATAAAATAGCACTGGTAACTGGCGCATCTACTGGAATTGGCAGGGCCATGGCCATTGATCTTGCTGCGCAAGGAGCTGAGTTGATTTTAACTGCTCGATCTAAGGAACAGCTAGATGCTTTAGCGCAGGAGATCCAAGGAAAAGCAGGAAAGGCTCACGTTTTTGTTGAAGATTTAGCTCAACCAGGTTCAGGAGAAAGATTGCATCAGCAAATCCTTGCTGCAGGTCTTGATGTAGATTTATTAATTAATAATGCTGGCTATGGCAGATGGGGTCAATTTGGAGAGTTTCAAAGAGATGATTATGCGGCAATGATTCAATTAAACATTACTTCTCTGACAGATCTGTGTCACTTATTTATGCCAGCCATGGTAGATAAAGGTGAAGGTGGGGTTATAAATATAGGATCGTCTGCCTCATTTTTACCAGTTCCCTATGCAAGTGTTTATTCTTCTACGAAAGCATATGTTTTGATGTTATCTGAAGCATTGAGATATGAGTATGCTGCCAGTAATGTTCGAGTTATGGCTTCATGTCCTGGAGCAACAGATTCAAATTTTAGAAATACAGCTTCGGAAAAATCATCTGAAAGACTCAAACAAAGAATCAGTAAATTGAAAGATGATGGTCAGGTTGGAGATACATGCGAAAGAGTATCGCAAGAAACCCTGGATGCTTTTTTGCAAAATAAGCACTACATAGTTCCTGGTAAAGGTAATACTAAGTTTGCATTTTTACCTAGGATTTTATCTAGAGCTAAGGTATTAAAATTTACTGGCGATGCATTTAAAAAACATACTGCAAGTTAGTTTTACCCGAAAGGATATTTTTTTAGTAGCATAGGAGACCATGGCTATTAAAAATCGACCAGAATTTGAAAAATTCATTCGCCGAGTTGAAAAAAGCTCTGATGAATTTCGTGCCTCATCAACTGAAAAGAGGCATTCAAAGCAATATAGAACTGCTCGAGAAAACCTTGCTCATTTAGTGGATGATGATAGTTTTTTAGAGTTTGGTCAATTTGCAGTTGCCGCACAACGCAGCCGTAGAGATTATGAAGAGCTTCAAGATAAGACCAATGCCGATGGTATTATTACTGGTTTTTGCTCTGTCAATTCAGAATTAGTTGGGGCAGAAAACTCTCAAGCTGTTGCAATTGTTTATGATTATTCTGTTTTGGCTGGAACACAAGGTGCTTTTCATCACTTAAAGCTGGATCGTATCTGCGATCAAGCCAAAAAGTTTCACCTCCCAATTATAATTTTTACTGAAGGGGGTGGGGGCAGACCAGGAGATACAGATGTATTGATTCAGATGGCTGGATTACACATACCATCTTTTTCTACTTGGGCTCAATTAACTGGTAGCTCTCTAAAAATTGCAGTAAATAATGGCTATTGCTTTGCAGGTAATGCTGCATTATTTGGCTGTTCAGATTTCAGGATTGCAACTAAAAGTTCATGGATTGGTATGGCTGGTCCAGCCATGATAGAAGGAGGTGGGCTGGGTGTTTTTGAGCCAACTGACATTGGGCCTGTATCAGTACATGAGAAGAATGGAGTTGTGGATTATGTAGCTGACAATGAAGAACAGGCCACCTTAATTGCAAAAAAGCTTCTTTCTTATTTTCAAGGTCCTATCAGCGAATTCACTGTTAATGATCAAGAAGCCCTTCGCAATGTAATGCCTGAGGACAGACGCTATACCTATGAGGTTCGCGATATTATTCAAACATTGGCCGATGATGATAGTTTTTTGGAGCTCAGAAAAAACTTCGGTCAAAGTATTGTGACCGGCTTTATTAGAATAGAAGGGAAGCCTTTCGCTCTTCTTGCAAGTGATTGTCAGAAACTTGGGGGTGCAATAGATTCTGAGTCTGCTGAAAAAGCAGCGGAGTTTATTTCTATTTGCAATGATCATAATCTTTCAATTCTTGTTCTTGCCGATACTCCTGGGTTTATGGTTGGTCCTGCAAGTGAAGAGGGGGGAGCTGTTAGAAGAATGGCATCTCTATTTAAACAAGGAGCTAATATTCAGGTTCCACTTGTAGCAATCTTTCTTCGTAAAGGATACGGTTTAGGAGCACAGGCTTTAGTTGGAGGTAGTCTTCATAATCCTGTTTATACTGCAGCATGGCCTACAGGAGAATTTGGCGGCATGGGAATAGAGGGAGCTGTTAAACTGGGTTATAAAAAAGAATTAGAGAGCATCGAAGACCTTGATGAGCGTAAAAAACTTTTTGATAAGTTGGTTGCTAAAATGTATGAAGTTGGCCAAGCCATTGAGGCAGCATCTTTTTTAGAAATTGATGCGGTTATTGACCCTGCAGATACAAGACAGACTGTGCTCAAAGCTTTTCAATC
>Ga0255774_10003753_pt1 | contig 11037 bp, 14 predicted proteins | sample 101ome_17_FD_179972 | JGI IMG/M metagenome (GOLD analysis project Ga0255774, IMG submission 179972) | Coastal salt marsh microbial communities from the Groves Creek Marsh, Skidaway Island, Georgia - 101407AT metaG (version 2) | ecosystem: Environmental > Aquatic > Marine > Intertidal zone >...
TCCTGTATCATGGAAGGAACTACGCAATGACAGCAGTGAGTAATCCAAAGTTTGCTTTGATGATAGACGTTGACGGTGATTGGATGTACGTACCAGAGAACGCTAGTATGTTTCGCAATCATCCTGAGCCAAGACTGTTTGACTCTATTGAAGAAGCAGAGGAAGAACAGAAGAGATGGAACACAGCTATCGTGTGCGAGTATCCCCAGCGCGTGATCCGTTCTATGTCTAAGGAAGAACGCAAACGCGCGTTAGAGCGAAAGGCTAAGAATGGTTAACTTTTTGAGCGGTATACTTTTCATGTATATGTTGGCTATACCGCTATTCATGTACATCTCAGAGTCACACGATCCTGAGAATGACCCCTATGCACCGTGGCGGTTCGCTATCATGTGGCCTCTCGCTGCACTGGAAGTACTATTTAGAATGATGTTAGGAAACAAAGATGGAAATTAGTTTGTTAAAAACTTTGCTGGATCGTGAGTTTTACGAAAAGCACAAAGGCATTCGCTGTCCCGATAAGATATTCACCAAGGACATGCGCAAGATTAAACAGACGTTAGACACAGCTATGGAAACCTATGACGGTGACCTGTCAGTGCCTGACCTTGAGGCTTTGTTCTACGCTCAAAACCAGAGCATGACCACAGCTACCAAGACAGCCTACGCTGATCTGTTTCGGAAGATTGAGAACACACAAGCTATTAAGACAGAGATAGCTGAAGATGTAATGGGTAAGATGTTCCAGCAATACGTGGGTGACCAGGTTGCTAACATCGGCTTTGAGTTCGTGAACGGAACCAAGACAAGCTTAGAGCCATTGCGTCGTTTACTAGAGGATTACAAAGATGATTTTACTCCTAACCTTCGTGTTGATTGGGATGACATTAGCATTGACACGCTACTTGATGCCAACGATCTGCAAACCCAATGGAAGTTTAACATTCCAAGTCTCCGTCGGAAGGTGGAAGGTGTTAGCGGTGGTCATCTTTTGCTGGTTGGCGCTCGTCCCAATACTGGTAAAACTTCTTTCCATGCCTCTCTTATAGCTGGACCTGATGGTTGGGCATCACAGGGTGCTAAGTGCATCGTGTTGTGTAATGAGGAAAGCTATGAGCGTGTAGGTGCACGGTACTTATCTGCTGCTACCAACATGTCCTTAGATGAAGTTAAGACTAACATAGCGTTAGCACGTTCACGGTATCAGCCTATCAAGCAGAACATTCGTATCAAGGACTGCACAAACAAAGACATGTCTTGGGTGGAATCCGTAGTCAAACAAGAGAAGCCTGACATCGTAGTGCTAGACATGGGTGATAAGTTTGCCACCAAGAACAGCGACAAGTCAGATGTGTACCTCAAGGATGCAGCTATCTACGCACGTAACATCGCTAAGCAATACAAGTGCTGCGTGATCTGGATGTCACAGCTATCCGCTGTAGCAGAGGGTAAGGTATTCGTGGATCAGTCTATGATGGAAGGGTCTAAGACAGGTAAAGCTGCAGAGGCCGATCTAATGGTTTTGATCTCTAAAAACCCAATGGTAGAGGGCGCAGATGAAGAAGACACCCAGCGCCACTTGAACATAGCAAAGAATAAGCTTAAAGGTGGCTGGCACGGAGTAGTGCATTGTGAGCTAGACGGGGAGCGCTCCATCTATACGGCATAGAAAGGCAGGAACACATGCGATTAGTATTAGACGTAGAAAACAGTGTGACATGGAAGGACAAGGAAATCTTTAACGATCCCTTCGAGCCTAACAACACGCTAACACAAGTAGGTATGGTCAACGTTGACAACACTAATGAACTTCACATTGTTAACCTAGATCATAACGAACAAAAGGATATCTCTGGCGCTGGGCGTAAGCTTATCCAAGACGTGTTGGACATGACAACGCTGTTGATTATGCACAACGCTAAACACGATCTCATGTGGCTGTGGGAGAGTGGCTTCAAGTATGACGGGGCTATCTATGACACGATGCTGGCAGAGTACATCTTATTGCGTGGTCAGAAGCTACGCATCAGTCTAGCTGCATGTGCTGAACGCAGAGGTCTTGCTGAGCAAAAGGAAGACTACCTTAGCGCATGCCTAAAGAAAGGAATAAATACAAATGAAACCGATCTTGCTAAGCTTAGCCTTTATCTTAGGGCTGATTTGCTCACAACTAGTGAGCTGTTCCACAGCATCGAGGCAGACTTTGCCGCCCCCGAAGGACAGTCCTTGGATAAAGTCAAACAAGTTACCTTCGACACCTGCAAAACCCTCACCAGAATGTACATGTCAGGATTCAAAGTTGATCTTCAAGAGTTGGAGCGAGTAGAGGATGAGTTTAAGAAAGAAAAAGCAGAGATCGAAGCGCGTCTACAAAAGAAAGTCAGGGAACTTATGGGGGACACCCCTGTCAACCTTAATTCGCCTGAGCAGATGTCACAGGTCATCTTCTCTAAACGCATTAAGAATAAGGGGGAGTGGGCGCAGCTATTTGACTATACATCAACTGTTCAAGAATTCAAAGAAGCAGTCGAAGCGAATAGTGAAACGATCTACCGCACTAAAGCGCACACCTGTCCTACGTGTGAAGGGCAAGGGAAAACGTATAAAGTAAGGAAAGATGGCACAAAGTATGCCAAACCTAACAAATGTAAGGAGTGTGACGCACGTGGCTATCAACTATCTAAGACTAAACAAGTGGCAGGGCTACGCTTTACTGCACCAAGCAAGGCATGGGTTAGTGCCAATGGTTTTAGCACTGGCAAAGACAATCTTGAAAAGCTTATGGGTACTGCCCGTGCTAATGGTATGGACGATGCTGTTAGTTTTCTGGGCGATCTTAAACGTCTTTCTGCAGTTAGTGTCTATCTTAATAGTTTTGTGGGTGGTATCCGCACCTACACTAAACAATCAGGATTCCTACACGTCACACTTACCCAACACATTACTTCTACAGGTAGGTTCTCAGGTAAAAATCCTAACATGCAGAACATGCCACGTGGTGGAACATTCCCTGTAAAGAAAGTATTTGTTTCGCGCTGGGATGGCGGTCACGTTCTTGAGGCAGACTTTGCCCAGCTTGAGTTTCGCACGGCTGCGTTCTTAGCTCAGGATGAAGTTGCAATGAAAGAGATTGAGACAGGTTTTGATGTCCATAGTTATACAGCTAAAGTTATCTCTGATGCAGGTGAGCCTACGTCACGCCAAGATGCCAAGGCCCACACCTTTGCTCCGCTCTTCGGCGCTACTGGATACGGACGTACCAAAGCTGTTGCAGCGTATTACGAACACTTTAATGATAAGTATCCAGGGATTGCAGCTTGGCATAAGAAGCTAGCCAATGAAGCTATGCGGTTCCAAAAGATAACCAATAAGTCTGGGCGACAGTATGCTTTCCCAGATGTAACTAGAAGGAAGAACGGTGGAGTAACACACTTTACCATGATCAAAAACTATCCTGTGCAGGGCTTTGCAACCGGGGATGTGGTTCCAGTTGTCCTCAATAGACTTCACGAATTGTTACAACCGTTACAATCTTGTGTAGTTAACTCTGTGCACGACAGTATGGTAGTGGACGTACACCCAGACGAGAAGGAGAAGGTATTATTTATAATTGAAACACTTAACCGTGACATCGTTCAACTGGTAGAAGATACCTACGATGTCCATATGAATGTGCCTCTATTATTAGAAGCAAAAATAGGTCCAAATTGGCTTGACACAGTTGATGTGTAAGCTATAACTAAGTTCTCTTTGACTCTATTAAAAGGATATAGAAATGAGTACAGAATTAACAGTAGCGAATGAGCGTGGTCAATCAATGGCTGAGCTTATGGGTTTGTCATCTTCAGCATCTGCAGAGGCAACACCCTCGATCGCTCGTATCGGAATGATCCACCAACCTAAGATGGGTGAGATTGAGTTCCAAGGTAAGATGATCAAGACTGAGGTACTACCTATCGGTTGCTTTACTCTTACCCAAGGTGAAGATGTTACGTATGCTAAAGAAGTTCACGTGCGTATCTTCGCCCAGCGCCAACAGTGGACACGCTGGAACAGTGAAACTGAGGAGATGGAAAAGACTGTTATGTCTAACTCTCTCAACGGTGATCTAAAGGACAGCATCGGTGGGTTTAACCTAGGCCGACCATCAGGTTACATCGAAGATTGGAATGCACTACCAGAAGAGACAAAGCGTATTATCCGTAGTGTTAAGCGCACTAAGGTCTTGTATGGTACAGTGACACTTATGGAGCCAATGGACGAGTCTGGTAATCCAAAGTCTGGTGAGTATGTGGATATACCGTTTGTTTATGACATCAAGAACAACACAAGCATCAAGAACCTAGATAAAGTCATGAAAGCTTTGCAGAATAAGAACCTGCTACCTATCATGTCTTCTATCAAACTGACAGGTGGTATTGGTTCTATCCCTACAGGCGCACAGTTTGGTTTCGTAGAGGCTGCACTAGGTGACAAAATCGACATCACAGATCACGATAACGACACCCTGCGTAACTTCATCGAACTTGTTGAGTATAGCAACGGTAAAATTCTAGACTTACACAATGAGCGTAACTCAGAGGCACTCTCGTCAGAGGATGCAGCTATGGTTGATGACATCATTAACAACGACTTTGTAGAGGTGGACGAATAATGAACCACCCTGCTGAATTAGCTGTCTATACCTTCTTACAGTTGGCTATGGATGGCAAAGCTAAAATGACTGACGAGGTGACCGACATGGTTGCCTCTGATGTCAAGGCAGCGCTTAACAAGCAGTTCAACTCAGGTCCACGTGACGAGTTCCGCTTGCGTATGTCTAACATCGGTAAGCCAAAGTGTCAGCTATGGTTTGAGAAGAATGACCCAGAGGACAAGACACCTCTGCCACCACACTTTCTGATGAACATGATCCTAGGTGATATCGTTGAGGCTGTGTTCAAAGGGTTGCTACGTGCTGCAGGTCAAGACTTCAACGACAATGAAAACGTGACACTTAAACTACCTAACGGTCAGGAGATCAAAGGCGAGTATGACATGGAGATGAACGGACGCATAGATGACGTTAAGAGCGCTTCTAAGTGGTCCTACGAGAACAAGTTCTCTGATCTGCAGTCCCTACAGTCTAAGGATAGTTTCGGTTACGTAGCACAGCTTGTAGGCTACGCCACAGCAGCAGGTAAAGATGTTGGTGGTTGGTGGGTAGTCAACAAAGCAGATGGTCAGTTCAAGTATGTGGATGCATCTGAGGTTAACCGTGAGGAAGTCTTAGGTGAGATACAAGAGCTGGTGGATTACATCGACAATGATGAACCCTTTGAGCGTTGCTTTGAGCCTGTGCCAGAGACATACTACAAGAAGCCTAGCGGTAACATAGTTCTGTCAGGTGATTGTAAGTTCTGCTCGTTCAAGCATAAGTGTCACCCGACTCTGCAGACGTTGCCTAGCCGTGTCTCTAAGTCAGCTAACCCGCCTCTCGTAGACTACGTGTTTGTAGGGGATGGTGGTGCGTAGACATCTTAAAGGAAGATACCGTAGTGGCCTTGAGAAAGAGGCTGCTGCATTCCTCAAAGACAGGCAAAAGAAAGTCGAATATGAAAAGCTAAAGATCGAGTGGGAAGACCTTCGATACAGGACTTATACGCCAGACTTTGAACTAGATAACGGTATCATAGTCGAGACAAAAGGAATCTTCGATTCAGAAGATAGACGCAAACACCTTGCAATTCAGGAGCAGCATCCTACCTTAGACATTCGCTTCGTTTTTAGTAATGCAAAAGCAAAGCTGTATAAGGGATCAAAGACCACATATGCGGATTGGTGCACTAAGAATAATTTCTTGTACGCACATAGGATTATTCCAGAAGAGTGGTTGAAAGAAAAAGGTAAACGCTGTAAGACTAAACGCATTGCAGTAGAAAGGAAAGTCTAATGACTTATACACTTAAAGAGGGTGAGGTAGCCGTAGTCTTACGTGCTAATTATGACGACAATGACGAGTGGGACGGTAGTTCTACTACAGGTGTTGTATTTAACACAGAGCGTGAAGACGAGGGTATGCGTCATGGTCTAGAGATTGCTGTACTTATGGCAGCATTCGTAGACTTTGTATCAGATTACCCTGACTATGCTAATCCTATTGAGGGTAGACGGTTAAAGCTACTAGAGGAGATGTTCCCAGAAGCTTTTGCTGCTGCAGTCAGTGAGATCGAAGAAGAAGACGGAAGTAATGTCATACAGCTAAACGCTTGGACTAAGACAGAGGGCAACGCATGACGGACGTAGTAAACAATCCAGTGCATTACAATCACAGTGGGATTGAATGTATTGACGCTATAGAAGCTATGACTGAGAACATGTCTGGCGCAATAGCACCACACGCAGCTAACGTACTAAAGTATATGTGGCGATGTGAATACAAGAACGGCTTAGAAGATATAGATAAGGCAGTATGGTACCTCAACAGACTACGAAAGCGATGGGTGGAAACTCACAAATGAAAAAGTTCTATGTTTCTTTTTTGGTTGAAGTAGATGATGACAATAATATTCTGTCGTCTTATGAACAAGATCACATTGAAGACGTGTATGATCTGATGAAAAACATTCTACATGACATAGACGATGTGCAAGTAGAAAACTTAAATGTAAAGGAAAGACAATGATTAGTGATAAGGATTTAGAGAGCATGGGATACTACGATATGTTTCCTAATGCTGACCCTGTAAATTGGGCAGACTTCTACTCTGGTTGGGTAGAGAAGAAAATCCTGACAGAAGGGCAAGAGCGTTTGTACGAGAATACACTTGGTCTTGTAGGTGAAGCAGGTGAGGTAGCGGAGAAGATGAAAAAGCTTGTTCGTGATAGCAGCCGCTTTAGCAATGAAGAAATTATGAAAGAGCTTGGTGATGTAGTATTCTACGCTACTGCACTGGCAAACATTTATGGGCGTGGGCTACAAGAAGTGTTAGAACTTAATATTAAAAAACTAGACGATAGACAGAAACGAAACAAACTACGTGGGAGCGGGGATAACCGATGAGCAACTTACTACCAACAGATTACCAATCATTCATTCACAAGTCTCGCTACGCGAAATACTTTGATGGTAAAGGACGTGAAAATTGGGATGAAACAGTATCACGCTACATGGATAATATTGTACGTCCTGTAGCTGGTGACGACTCCTACATTAATCAGATTGAAGAAGCGATACTGAATCTGGATATCATGCCATCCATGCGCTCCATGATGACAGCAGGGCCAGCAGCAGCACGTGATAACACCTGTATGTACAACTGCTCTTACGTAGCTGTAGACAAGCCTACACGCTTTGACGAGGCTATGTTCATCCTGCTGTGTGGTACAGGCGTAGGGTTCTCTGTAGAGCGCCAATACATCCAGAAACTACCAGAGGTACCAGAGCAGCTCTTCGACAGCGAGACAACCATCGTAGTCAAAGACAGCAAAGAAGGTTGGGCTAAGGCATTCCGTCAATTACTAGCATTGCTATGGTCAGGTGAGATTCCAAAGTGGGACGTGTCAAAGGTACGCCCTGCAGGTGCACGACTAAAAACATTTGGTGGACGTGCGTCAGGCCCAGCGCCTTTGGTAGAACTGTTTAACTTCGCTGTATCTACATTCAAGAATGCACAAGGCCGTAAACTATCTAGCATGGAATGTCATGACCTGATGTGCTTCATTGGTCAGATCGTTGTCGTTGGTGGTGTACGCCGCTCTGCTATGATCTCTCTGTCTAACTTGTCAGATGACCGTATGCGTCATGCTAAGTCAGGGCAGTGGTGGGAAACAGCAGCACACCGTGCCTTGGCTAACAACTCTGTAGCGTACACAGAGAAGCCTGACATAGAGACATTCATGCGTGAGTGGACTGCCCTTGTAGAGTCTAAGTCTGGTGAGCGTGGTGTGTTCAACCGTCAAGCATCACAGAAGCAAGCTGCAAAGAACGGTAGACGCAACCCAGATAAAGACTTCGGGACGAACCCCTGCAGTGAGATAATTTTGTTAAATGCGCAGTTTTGCAACCTTTCGGAGTGCATCATTCGTGCTACGGACAATATTGAAGACATCGAGCGTAAGGTTAAACTTGCTACGATCTTGGGTACAATTCAGTCTACTTATACTAAGTTTCCATACTTGTCTAAGGATTGGCAGCGCAACACAGAGGAAGAACGTCTGCTTGGTGTGAGCTTAACCGGGATCATGGATAACCCTTTAATGACTACACAGAATGCAGGATTGGAGAAGACACTTGAGCATCTTAGAGATATTGCTGTCACCACTAACGCTGAGTGGGCTGATCGTCTTGGTGTCCCTGTCTCTGCTGCTATTACCTGCGTCAAGCCTAGCGGTACTGTCTCGCAGTTGGTGGACAGCGCCAGCGGTATACACGCTCGTCACAGCCCCTTTTATATCCGCACTGTACGTGGCGATAACAAAGACCCACTGACTAAGTTTATGATTGATAATGGTATCCCTAATGAGCCTTGTGTGTTCAAGCCAGATACTACTACAGTCTTTAGCTTCCCTCAGAAGTCACCTGCAGGAGCTGTAACACGTAATGACATGACAGCTATCGAACAGCTAGAAATGTGGTTGATCTATCAGCGACACTGGTGTGAGCACAAACCATCGGTGACTATCTCAGTACGGGATTCTGAATGGCTAGATGTGGGTGCATTCGTGTACAAACACTTTGACGAGATGTCAGGTGTATCGTTCTTGCCTCACTCTGATCATACTTATCAGCAAGCGCCTTATCAGGATTGCACTAAGGAGCAGTATGAAGAACTTCTAGAGTTTATGCCTGAGCGTATTGATTGGTCAAAGCTATCAGAGTATGAGCAGGAAGATAACACTGTGTCTATGCAGACTATGGCTTGCTCTGGCGATTCATGCGAAATCGTAGACCTAGTGTAGGTAATGTCAAATCGCCCTGCGTACTCGTATGCCGCATAGAAAACGGTGAGTGCGCTGGGTGCAAAAGGACTCTTGACGAGATACGTGATTGGGTGATAATGTCCGAATACGAACAGAGGAAACTATTGCATGAATTAAAATGGAGAAGAGATGTACGTGATAATAACACGTGATCAATGTAACTTCTGCGATGATGCCAAAGCTCTAATGAAAGGTAAAGGTATCCCATACGTAGAGTATAACATTCAAACTAAGTCTAGCGCATGGTTGCTATACTTATTAAAGCGTTCAAGCATAACCACTGTACCGCAAATCTTCAACGACAAAGGAACGCACGTTGGAGGGTACACAGAACTCAAGGAATATCTAACATGTTAGAAACTATTGTAGTCGCTTTCACAGCAGTCGGTCTATTCGTAGGTGTAATGACCGAAGTAGTTGAACCAGCAGCACAGTATGGCTGGGATAAAGCTAAAGCTGGATATGAATACGTAGAAGAGAAAATCAATCCAGACGCATAACAAAAAGAGAGGGGCCAAACGGCCCCTTTACTTTATTCCATGTATGTCTGCTGCTTCTGCTGCCCACAACGTACTGCTCTGTAGCTGAGTCCTAGCTTGATCTAGTTCATGACTGCTATGTAAATTATCATCATAAAACTTTTCTAAATAAGCTGAATACTCTTTAAGAGCTTTTAAGAAATGTTGTTTCTTTTTATACATGTGAGCTTGAGCTTCTTGCTCTAACTTCATAGACCTTCTTCCATAAACACTTTAACCCAATCAGCACAGATGTCACTACGTATGATGTCATCTACGCCAAACTCAATAACAGGGATAGGCAGCATATGCTTTTTGGCTAGATGTATAACCTTAGACAAACCATCGGATTCTTTAAGGTCAGACTGCTGCACATCACCGTTAAGTACAATTTTACTATTTTCACCTACACGGGTCAATAGCATCTTGAGTTCATGTATGGTTATGTTTTGTGTTTCATCTACAATTATGAAAGCGTTATCGAAACTACGCCCACGCATAAGTGCGAGAGGTGCCATCTCTATGTTACCATTCTTGATAGCAGTCTCTACAGCGCCTTTACCTAAGTGTTTCTGTAGTACGTCAAGTACAGGTAACGCCCACGGATAAGTCTTCTCTTCAAGGGTACCAGGGAGGAAGCCTAAGTCTTTACCTACAGCTACGTGAGGACGTGTGATAACGATCTTGTCTATCTCTTTTAAGGTGTACCTGTCTGCAGCGTAGGTAGCAGTGACGTAAGTCTTACCTGTACCAGCAGGACCAAGAATAAATATCTGTGTACTAGATTTGAGATGGTCAAGTAACTCTCTCTGGCTTTCTGTCTTAGGTGTAATACCAGAAAGAGTTTTCTTATCAGCGTTTTTATAGTTTGTTTTTCTTTTACTACGCACAGGTTTTTTAGGAAAATCCGTTATGTTATCATCATACATAGATTTTATTTTATAGCCTCGATATATTCAAGATACATTTTCAAGTGATAGCCATTCATTTCGTTAAAGTCTGTAGGCCATCCGTTCTTCTTCATCCACTTTTTAGCTTCATCTTTAACTTCTTTACGTCCACCTGCTACAGAAGCTTTACGACGCATAGCTAGTAGCATACCCTCACCATCAGTTCCTTGACCTTCTACCAAGTCTTTCACCTTAGCGCGTATCTCTGTCAGCTTATTCTTAACCATCTTACGCTTCATGTTTAAGTTAGCATTCTGGAACTTTTCATCAGCTAACATAATATCAGCTTCTTCTTCCAAGATAGGTGCTAGGATTTTATTAAACACTTTGTCGTAAGCAGGTATCTCTGTACGCTCTGAGGCTTTCCAAGGGGCCATCTCAGCAACAGAGTAAAGCTCTTCAGCAGATGTCTTGTCTTGCTTGATAGTCAAACCTAAGATACGTGCAAACGGGTTCATGTCGTACACGTCACCCTCACGTATACCTACAGCAAGCTCTTCCCCGGTTACAGAGTCAATCTTACCTATAAACGCTTCCATGATGTTATCGACATACTTAGTAGAATACTGAACAAACTGATCTAGGCCACGTGCTTGGCGTGGGTCTTTA
>Ga0255774_10003759_pt1 | contig 11029 bp, 7 predicted proteins | sample 101ome_17_FD_179972 | JGI IMG/M metagenome (GOLD analysis project Ga0255774, IMG submission 179972) | Coastal salt marsh microbial communities from the Groves Creek Marsh, Skidaway Island, Georgia - 101407AT metaG (version 2) | ecosystem: Environmental > Aquatic > Marine > Intertidal zone > Salt...
TGTAATTGCTAGTCTTTTTGTTGCGTAGGTAATTGCATGTGGCACGCTTCGCGCTGATGTAAACCAAGTGTTGGAAAAACAGCCTGCGCACCCATTTTTGCTTCGGGGAGGCGTATCTTGTCCGCAAGGGACTCAGTCTTATCTTTGAGGGGGAAGTTAGGAACGCACGCCGATGTCTTTCAAGCTCCTCCTTCTGCAAATTGGTGTCTCCACTGCGCCGCTTTTCGATTTCGACTATAGCGCGACATCGAAAGACGGGGTCGACCAGCGCTATTCCGGCACGGAATTTTACCTAATGGAGCAACCACGCATCCAGCTTGAGGCAGGGTATTGCAGCACGCGCTTCGGCTGCGGAACGATCGGCGTAGACACGGGCTACAACACCAGCAAGCAGGACCGCTCGCCCGAGCTACGCTGGACGCCGACCTTCTCAACGCCACTGGATGATAGCACTTTTCTTGAGATAAAACCCTCAGTCGCATTCGGTGGGATGACTTCGCTTGAAGGTTGTGTTGACGAAATCGACCGTGCGTTTCACTGCTATTTCGGCACCCAACCGAATTCTCCGCTCTATCTTTACAGCTTCGATCAGATCGACGCCCTCTACGATCAGGACTTCATCCGCCTGACCGATATCCAAATCAATCTCAAATGGGTTTTCTAGATGTTCTCGGCCAGGCTCTCCAAAACACTCTTTTCCGCTACCCTTTTGCCGTTGGTCGCCGCCTGCGCGCCGGAAAACTCGTCCACCACTCAGATCGACCCGATATCCAACATCGAGGTCGGGCAGGTTTTCAACATCAACGGGCAGTCGTTCTATGTCAGCTCAATCAATGAAACCGCGACATCCATCACCTTGAGCGCCTATATTTCCGGCTTCCTACAATCGACCGAAGTGGTGCAAATCGTCTTGTCAAAGGCCGCAGGAGGCGATTGGTTCGAGTTCCGTTCGCCGTCGCTCTATATCAAATATAACCCGACGACCGGCGCGCTGGCGTGGGAGATACTCGCCGCAGTCAGTTTCGATGACCTGCGCAGTGAACTCATCGGCTCCGGTGCTACCATCGCCAGCGGCAATACCTTGCTGCCGGTGCGCGGCGAATTTTCTGATCTCGATAACGACGGCGTGGTGGACGCACTCGACGATGATCTCGACGGCGACCTTGTCGCCGATGGCGATGACGCCTTCCCCTTCGACCCCGAAGAAACGCGCGATACAGACGGTGACGGGATCGGCGATGCCGCCGACGCCGATGACGATAACGATGGCGTCATGGATGCTGACGATGCCTTCCCGCTCGATCCGGCGGAATCTGTGGATACAGATCTGGATGGTATCGGGAACATCGCCGATAGTGACGACGACAATGATGGTGCTCTGGATACCTACGACAGCGACCCTCTCAATAGCGCTCTTGCGGATGTTGGCTACGCCAAAGGCGTTGCCGATGGTCTTGGGATTACCTTCCTACCGAGCGTTGGGAATGCCGAGGATTGGGAAGCAGGTATCGCCAGCACCGCCGATGCCCGCACATTTCTCAATGCGGCGTCTCAAACAGCCTTGGATGAAAAAGACAGCCTCAATCTGGGTGGCTTCACCACGAATATAACACCTGATTTCAGCTATGACTCGATCAATGTCTCCGGCTTGGAAGAGGTGCATCAGGCAGGGTGGACAGGGCTTGGTTCCAAAATCTACGTCGTTGATGAATTCTACGACTACGACACCTTTCTTACCGACGATTCCGCCAGCTGGATTGCATTTTCGCACGGCGCGAACACGTTCAGCCTCGCCTTCGCTGTTGCGCCAGAGGCCAGCTTCTCGCTCATCGAAGCATTCACCGTGGCAACGTCAGGTTCGGATTTGGAAAGGTTGTCCTACGGTAAGGCAAATGCAACGACCTACAAAGATGATTTCCTATCGGGTCCGGCGGAACCTACAGCTGATGCGGTGAATCTGTCTCTTGGCGTGCATATTACAGACTTTCCGAATGTGGATGACGGCCTGTTCAATGCTGAAGGCTTTGTCGTATCATGGCTCCAGCCGATTGCTTCGCAGTTGCCCAATTCAGTCTTGGTCGCAGCGGCAGGCAACAACGGCGCCATTACAACCACGTCCCAAGAATATGGTTGCGTCGTTGCTGGTGATCGCAACACCGCAGCAAGCTGTACCGATGTCCGTTTCGCCCTCGATGATACGCTCTATGACGCCCTAAACCGGACGATCTATGTCGGCTCATACGACGAAGTCGCGGGCGGGCTAACCTATTACTCGGTTTCCGCAGGCGACGTGGCAGATCATTTCATGGTCGCTGACGGCACAAGCATCTTGGACAACACAATCGGCACATCTTACGCCGCCCCAAGGGTGACAGGTGCAATTGCGCTACTGGGGCAGAAATTCCCTAATCTCACCCCGCAAGGCAGCAAAGGCGTACTGCTCGATACCGCCATAGATCTTGGCGCGGCTGGGGTTGATCTGGTCTATGGCCATGGCTTGCTTGATGTGCAGCGCGCGCTCAACCCGATTGGTATCTTGAAGTAGGCTTGAGTGGAGCGCCCGCTTCGCACCGCAGCCCAAAATCACATGGACCCCGAAACGATGTTTCGGGGTCCATGTCGTTTGTTAGAATGTGATGCCGATCGACTGCGTAACGCTCACGGCACCGTCTTGGTTGATACCGGCGTCACCCGATGCCACCCAATCGCCCACCGGCTTCTCGTATCCCAGACCCAGCGAAACCGCAGTGCGCGTCGCGCTTCTTTCCGCATCGAAGGATACCGTCATCGTGCTCAGATCGGTGACGCTGTTGAACTGGTAGTCGATGCCGATACCATAGCCACATGCCATGCTGCCGCCGCCCAAGGGCCGGTCACAGAACGCACGCGGGCGCAGGCTCAGCGCTGCATCTTCCGATGCCAGCAGATCGTCAAAGCCCAATTCGGCAAAGGCACGTCCACCTGCGAGCGACGCAATGCGCAGATCGCTGCGGTCTTCGATGCCGCTGCGTGCGGCCGTGACATCCACATCGCCACCCGGCGACCACGCAAAATCAAGTCCTGCGCGTGGGGTAATGTCGTAGCCACCCAGCGTCGTCGAGCCAGAGATTGCAACCCCGCCAAAAGCCGCCACATAAGTGTAGTTGCCCGTTGCGTTGACGTCGCCACCTGCGCGTACGAAATCAAGGTCGAAGCGGTGTTGGCCGAGTGCTGCCCCCAGATAGTAATCGAGGTACAGCGCTTCCTGAAGCTTGTTCGCTCCATAGACACCCGCATTCAAACCTGCACCGCGAATGGTGCCGGTTGCGAGTGTCGACGGCGTGCTGACCGACAGATATCCGCCAACAAACTGACCAAAGACAGCGCTGTCACCCGTCATCCGCTCGCGGCGGAATGATGCGCTCAGCATACCTTGCTGAAGCCCATCAGCACTGCGCGAGTAGCTCAAGCCGCCTTCCACAATCTCCCAGCTTCTTTGTGCACAATCGGCACTTTCGCTGCGGAAGCTGCCGGTCAGGTCAGCACCGTTCGATGATGCAGCGCCGTTCAGTGCCGAGCCGGACTGGGTTTCATCGAAACAGGCATCGGCGCCTTCCGCCGCAGCACCTTGTGCGACGAAATCAACCCGACGGTTCTCCTGGCGTCCGGCAGCAGTCTCGTTCGTCGCCACCGGCAGGGTCTCCCCGTAGCCGACGCTTGTCAGCCGCTCCGCATCAACGCCTAGTGCCACAAGCGCGAGGCGCACCGCGTCGACACGCCGCTGGCTCAGGTCGTCGTTATAGGCATTGCTGCCAACCGAGTCCGTATGACCGGCAATTTCGAAAGCGATAGTCGGGCACGCATTAAGTATCGTTGCTGTTTGTTCAAGCAACGCGCTTTGGGAGCCCGCAATTACAGCGCTATCCGTTTCGAACAGGACTTGCGGCAGCTCCGCCAAAGCCTGCTCACAAACATTCGCGATGTCCGATCCAGCGCCGTTCTTCAACCGTGCCAATGCGCCGCGTGCATAGCCGCGCATCTGATCGGCCTGAAGCTGCATGGTCGAGATGAGGTCGTCTTCCAGTACCGCCAGCAGATCATCGTCCACCTTCGGCACGGACGGATCCACGACATCCAACGGAATGTGGTTGTTGATCACCCCGTTCGACAGCTGCGCAGCATCTGTCCAATCAGCGAAAGTGAAATTGAATGTGAGGTAGTAGGTCGTATCCTCACCCAGTTGCGGCGCCTTGGCGGAAGCAGCGATAGTCTCGACGCCGCCACCCAGACCAGGCGTGTATGTGCCCGATGCCGGAATATCGGTCGATTCCTCATAGCCTGTCGGATAGGTGACAGCGAGTTCATAGATGCCCGATGGTGCGGGATCTTTGAGGAAGAAACTGTACACACCGTCGCTTCCGGTCGTCTGGGTCGCCGAACCAACGACCCAAGCATCGTCAACAGCGACACCGTCTTTCATCAGCGTCACTGTAACGCCCGCAAGCGGCTTGCGCGTCGAGCTGTTGTAGATCACGCCGCTCGGGTCGATCGCCACTGCGTCCAGTTGCTCGAAGTTGCGCGCGTCGCCAGCGTCATAGCCAACAACGATTCCGGTGAAGCTGTTTACGCCTTCAGTAACACCCTGACCGCCCTTGTTGTCGCTGGTCGAGAAAGGTCGCCCCGCGCCGTCGAGGAACCGTACCGAATAAGTGCCGGCAGGAATGTTGGTCAGGATGTAATCACCATTGCTATCAGTCGTGGTGGATTCGATCACTTTGCCAAATTGGTCCACCAATTCGACCGTCACACCAGCGGCCCCTCCGGTACCGTTTTCAACGGTGCCCGAGATCGAGCCGAGGAAGGTGGTCGTCGCACCAGCGCTGTCCTCTGCGGTAGAGTCGGCAGAAATCGTCGCCGTCGAACCGACAACCCGCGCCGTCGCGGTCGCGAGGTTCTCGATGATCCCCGTCCCCGTGATATCGGCTTCGAGCAGGATGTAGTCGGCAGTGAATACCCAAGTCTCCGTCAGGTCCAGCTCGCTGTCCCCGTCGGTATCGCCGCGCACATAAACTGGAGTTGGCGCTGTCCCCGCACCCGAGAAATCCGTCTCGGCGATGCTAATATCTGTAACAGCGGTGTTACCGGCGTTTTGCAGGGTAAAGCTGTAGGTGACAGTATCGCCAGCATCGGTGATCAGATTGCCGTTCGTATCTGCAATGGCAGATGTCTTGAGCAACGCAATCTTCGGCTCTGCTGCACGGGTGAACGCGGTCACAACACCGCCACCGGTGCTCGGCGCCGTCGCGCTCGTCGAGGCCGTCGCATTCGCGCCCGAATAGGCGGTGAGCCTCGTACCATTTGGGTCCAGACCCGAAATCTGCGCGACGTTCTCCACCGAGCCGTTCACAATATCAGCTGGTGTCAGGGTGTAGCTCGCGGAGTAAGTCCAAACCTCACCGATATCGAGCTTGCTGTCAGAGTTGCTGTCGCCAGAAACATAGGCTTCATCGTCTGTCAGTGCGTCCACGATTGTCACGTCGGAAAACGCAACCTCGCCGGTGTTTTCAGCCGTGATCGTGTAGGTGATGATTTCACCTGCAGATGGCGACTCCAGCGAAACAGCCGAGGCGGTCTTTGTCACTGTGATCTCGGAAACAAGCGTCGGTTCCGCCTGCGGGGCGAACTCCTCCTGCAATGCTGCGATCAGATCGGCAATCGTTCCCGCATTAAAATTCGCGCTACCGTCGGTATTGGCTTCGGTGACTTTGGTCTGAAGCACCGTCTCCTCACCCGGAAGCGGCAAAATATATGTCCGCTCAAAACCGGTTGTTGGCGTGTAGCCATCGCTTGGCTCTGTGGTGGCGAAAATAACCCCAAAATAGTGAATGCCGCCTCCGCTCTTGTTGAGCACCCAGTTGAGAGCACCATCGACCGTTTCAGATGTGGTGTCAGTGTAGTTCACCGTCACTTTCACGTCGATGTCATTGCCCTGCGTACCGCCCCATGTGTCGCCTTCTTGCGATATGATCACCGATGTGATGCCGACGCTCGATGCAAGCGCCGGATTCTGGTTTTGGTTGGCGTTGTTCTCATACTCGGCGACCGCCGCAATGTTGAACGTAGCTGAAACGTCTGCGGTAACGCTGGTCGCGATGAACAAGGCCGAGACAAGGGTGATGGATGCGCTCAACACGCGGGAGATTGGAGGACGGATCACGGGAAAACCTGTACGTATGATGCTAGTCTGCCAGCGGGATAATCATGTCTCATCATGAGGCTCTTCGGAAAAGTATGCGCTCACACAATATCTTGGACTCTGTGACTGCCTTGCTTCACCTAAAAGTATGATTTTTATGTAAAATTATCACATTTGCACCATTGGGATAGGGCGCCTTATATCCTAAATCATCCAGCCAGTGCGATGGGTTATATTCCATTTTGCGAATGGAACGCGCGTTCAGACCATTCCATGTCCGCACGCCGCAGATCAATCGGCGGTCCCCCACAGTCAAACCACGGGAAACCGCCTCTCGGGAAAGCACCGGTAGCACAGCGCCGCCAGTGCGGGATCAGGGGTTTATTCCCCTAACAGCAGCTCAAGCGCTTCATCGCCGCAGCTGTATTGTACTGCTGGATCAATGGACGGGCTCTCGATCATGTATTGCACCGCCTCGTCGAACCGTGGCGTCGATGCCAGTTCACGGAACAGGATCTCCGAACTGCGGCACACCTCTGCGTTATCCACCAACCGTTTGAACACAGGGAAGGTCGCAGGGTTCGACATAAGCCCATGCGTCCCCCGATCCGTTCCAACTCGGCTCCAGCCGGTTTCCTCATCGAATGGGCTCACATACCAAACGGGGATGTTCTTCCGGTGCCCTGCGTCCTCTAGGAAGTAAGACTCGACCAGATCATCGAGGTTCGGCTGAAGCAGATCGAGATAGGCGTCGATCAGCTCTTCGCGGGTCATCGCCCGATTCTCGATCATCCGTTTGAACGTATCCGCCTCGGCCTTGCCTTTCATGACAAGCAATCTGCCATGAATACGGGACATCAGCGTCAGGTCAAAATAGTCCCCGTCAGCACAGGCTTCATAGACCTCGCGCGTCCGCGCGGAAATCAAATCCATCAGGCTCGACGTTTGCCCTATATTCACGCCGCGCCGCGCGTCATCAAGCTCCACCAGCAACACCTGATATTCAGTCAACTCGTTAAACAGGAACGTCGCGTATTGCACATCGCACTGATCTTCGGGGCCAAAGTTGCGATACTTCTGGACCGCGTCATAGGCATACGAATATTCGATCGGCACAGCTGAATTGCGGATCGCGAACTTGCGCAGCGCCATTGTCGCGAGGAAGGCATCCACAGGTTCTCTATTCGAACCGGCGCCGGTTGCGATATTTTCATCAATGAAACGGTCAAGCCGGTCCAGATACTGTTGATCGACCAGACCGCCCTTGGCTTCCTGAAGCGCGAGCACCCCTTTGAACCGGAAGAACGGCGTCTCGATGTTTTCAATTGTCGCCCGCGCAACAGTTTCCTGCCCGCCAGTCAGCAGCATTTCGATCAGTTGGAAGGCAAAGCGGTCACGGTTCCACGCATCCATCTTGCGCGACGCACATTGCCGCGCGGTCGAGATGGTGACAGCCCCGAATGCTTCGTTTGCAGACTGCGATGTAAAGATTTGCAGCGCGTTGGCGAGGTTCTCATAGGCCACGTCAATTTCACTGATCGAGCCCGCATAGTTACAAATCTCCGCCCCGCTCCGCAGCGACGAAAAGCCAAGGCAAGTGTAGCTGGGGGAGACTTCGCAAACCGTGTCATAATAGGCGGTCAGGTCGTCGATGTAAGCGCTGCGCAGCATATTTGGCGAGAACGAACCAACGGTCTGGTCCGACAGCAGAATGCGCGCCTCGTTAGAGGATGGAAACTCCGCAATGATCTGGTCGAGCGACGACAACGCCGTTTCATAGGCGGCCAGTCGCTCCTTTGTCGGCAGGCCCGCGTTGATGCGGTTCGACTCCGCGATGGCCTGATTGAGCAGCGATGCAGGGTCTGCAAATGCGGGTGATTTCAGAAACAGCGTTGATGCTAGTAGCCCCAGCACCAGTGTTTTGATCTTCATAAGCTTCAGTCCACTTTTTTTGTGCGCCCGTCTGCTCTTGCGTTTCGGATACGCGCCCTTTCGCCAAAGCCGTGCGGGGCCGGAGGCATCTCTGCGCGTCCGGCACCGCATGGCCCTGTTCCGGTTAAAAGTTTTCGTTCTGGTAATTGCTGACGAAGTTCTGGAAGTAGGTGAAATTGTCCTCAACCATTTGCCGATCCTCGAGCCTCACACAGGAAAACGTCGTCGGCCCACCAGAGCCGTTGATCGTCAACTCACCTGCGATCTGCACGAAGGACACATCCGAAATCAGCAGGTTTTCGTCCGTCACACCAACAACCGTCGCATAGCTGCGGCTTTCCTCGATATGCTCCAGATCCGTCGCGACGAACTGCCCCCACCAAGACGGCTGGTTCGTTGTGAAATCATAGAATGACATAATCGCCTGATACTCGACAGGGCGTGGCCCGTTGAACTCGATATAGCGGATCGTGCCGTAATACGGCTCGTCAAACACCGAGAAGAACAGCGTCCCCATTGTCGAGAAATGCCCGTTATTCGTCGGCTGGCAGTCAAACATCTGCGTCGGGAAATCGCTCCGGAACCCCGCTTGCGCGGCCTCCCATTCGGCCATATCGCCTTCGGCTTCCAATTCGTTGTCGGCATGGATGGCGCGCATCATATCCGCCATCATCCGCGGCAAGGCATTCGCCACACCTATCGTCACGCGCTGTGGCTCTACGTTGATGTAGGGCAGGTCACTGCGGCAGAACTGCTCCATCGCGGCTTGCGTGCCACGGCCCCAAACGCCGTCGATGGCCATTTCGTAGGGATAATGCCCGTAGGTCTGTAGCAGCTCCTGCGCCAGCATCCGCTCCACCACCGGCAGGCCGTTGAAGGTATTTCTGATCGCCGCCATGTACGGTGCGCAGACGGTCGGGAAGGTGCCGCCGCAGCCCCGCGCACCGTCAAGATTGGTACAGGTCATGCCCTTGCCAACCTGCCGCCCGTTCAGGGTAGTGGCACACACCGAGGCACCGTTTTGCGCCTCGCAATTGATGGATAGCCCGTTCGAATAGCCGATCTGCGCACCGAAGGCATTGCCGCATTCAAAGCTCAGCGTTGCCTCCACGCAGCTGCCACTTTCGCAGAACAGCACCGCTGGTGCATCATCTTGCCCCTCGTAATTCGCGCATGCGGCCAGTGCCGGCATCACCCAAGCGAGGCTCAGAAAGAGGCTCGTAAAAATAATCTTCTTCATCGCGTCGCTCCCGTGGTGCGTCAACTTTCCCGCACCCCTGCGATAGAGCCCGCGCGGCCCCCCTTTTCAAGTATCCATATGAGACAAAACCCGCTCTCTTTTGCGCCCTCGCGCTAGTGGCATTCGCCCGTGCTGATACAAAAAAGGCCGCAGCGGTTTCCCGCCACGGCCCAAATTTCAGGGATGTTCCTGCTTATTGCAGGTCGACAAAAATCGCAGAGTCGACGCCCGCTTCCGCCAGTGCTTTCTTGATCTGGTCAATCGCCGCCACGTCGGGCGAGCTTACCACGACCACGTCATTCACCATCAGCGAATAGAGCGTCATGCTGGTATCTTCTTCGGCGTCTGGCGTGGCAGGAGTTTCCGCCTCGTTTCCGGCCAGATATTCCGCCGCAGCGGCGCGGGATTTTGGCCCCCACTGCCCGTCATATGAAACGCCGATCGTGTACTGGGTATCCATCGTCGTTTCGCGGCTCACGGTCCGGCCCGCGTTCAGGTCGCGGATCACGGCTTGTAGCCTTGCAGGATCGGTGATCCGCTCCGGCACGAAGACATTCGCACAGGTTTCCACGTCGCGGTATTGCGTTACCGTCTGCGAGCCACGATCGTTCGCGACCGCACCGCCAATGACTGCGCCAATGGCGGCCGCGCCATCATCGCCCGTCACCGCTTTGCCCAACAGCCCGCCAATCAGCGCACCCCCGAGGATGTTCCCTGCCGGAGCGCCATTGATCACCTCGTCATAGGGCACGCTCTCAACGCTACAACGTGTCTCGTAATAACCGGCCGCGGCCTGTGAGGCCACGAGTGCCGAAGCTGCTGCAAGTGTCAGAATTTTCATATCGGTGCTCCGTTATCCCGCCCTCGGGCGGTTGTTTGTTTAGCGAAGTTAGCTCCGAGTCGGGCAGAAGGCCCGCTCACAACTTTTACGCTAACTGTCTAGCGCTCTGGAATTGTGATATTCAATAACGCCCTCCTAAACAGAGGTTTATTTGGGCGATAAACCGCGCGTCTTCTACAAGAAATTGAGGCGCGAACGGTCCCCCACCATTCGCGCCTCTGGCTTTCCTATGACTGTTTTCAGCAGCGTTACCCGCGTCCCTTCCCGTTGCCGCGCGGTGCGGCCCCCCGATCATGCCCTCTGCCGTGATCTCCGGCTGCACCGGCCGCTGCATTCCGGTTCGCTCCGGGTGTTTCCGGCCGCCCGCGCTCTGCCGCCGCCTCCCTGTTGCCGCGCGCCGGACGCGCCTGCGTCTCGGATGCGGGCGTGCTGGTTGGCTCCGCGGCGGCAGGTGCTGACGGTTCTGCAACCGTCGGTGCGACGACTGGCGCAGGTGCCGGTGCTGGCGTGCTGGGGCTGCCCTCGGCGCTGCCGCTTGATCCGCCACTATAATTGCGGCTGGATGTGGTGGTTTCGGTCATGACCTTATCGTTTGTCGTTTGGTCATCGCTTCGTTCGGCGCTCCGTGCCGCGCGCTGGTGGCTCGAAGGCGACGATTGCACACAGGTTCCACCGTTTTCACACAGCTCGCTTGTCGAGACACAGCCCGAAATCCCCAGCGCCGCCACCAGCAAGATCATCCCCCGATAAAAATTCTGCGCCATACCACTTCCCCAACTCTGCTTGCGTTGTCGCGTGCCCACTCACGCGCTGCACAAAAGGGGTAACAAATTCTCGAAAA
>Ga0255774_10003760_pt1 | contig 11026 bp, 10 predicted proteins | sample 101ome_17_FD_179972 | JGI IMG/M metagenome (GOLD analysis project Ga0255774, IMG submission 179972) | Coastal salt marsh microbial communities from the Groves Creek Marsh, Skidaway Island, Georgia - 101407AT metaG (version 2) | ecosystem: Environmental > Aquatic > Marine > Intertidal zone >...
TCTGGTCAGACCGAGCCCTACGATTATGTGTCTAACTACCGGGTTGGATTTCGTTATCGACGTCAAACCTACCGCGAGTATTTATTTTTTGAATTTGAACCCAGCTACAACTGGCGAGTGGACGAACCTTACGACCAGCGTGCGGGCGCCTGGAAGGTCGAGCTACGCTTTGAATTCTTGCTCTTTGACGATCTGCGGCGAGACAAGGATTAGAGTCTTGCAGCCCACTCAGCGGCTCACCTGTTCCGTTATAAGCCGATAGCTGGCGAGCCGTGCTTCGCTAATGGCTCCCGTGGCCACCGCTTCCAAAACCGCACAGTTGGTTTCATGGTCATGTTGGCAATCGCGGAAATGGCATCGCCCAAGAAATGGCCGGAATTCAATAAAGGCTTCTGCCACCTCCGCCGCTGGGAGATGGGATAACTGAAACTCTCGAATCCCAGGGCTGTCGATCAGGTCGCCGCTACCGGGCAGGTGATACAGCTCAGCGGCGGTAGTGGTGTGGCGGCCCTTATCCACACCCTCGGAGAGGGCGCCAATACGAATGTCATTGCCACGTTGATCGGTGTCGGGTAGCAGACGCTTTATCAAAGAGGATTTCCCGACCCCCGACTGGCCCACCAATACCGCTGTATGCTCAGACATCAGCGCCCGTACCTGCTGCGCCTCGGGATCACTCTCGCGGTCTGTGTGAATCACCGTGTAATCGAGTGGGGTGTAGCGCGCCGCCAATGCTAATACCGGGTCGGCTGCTTGAAGGAGATCTGTCTTGTTAACGATCAGCGCAGGCTGAATGCCGGCGTGTTCGGCGGCGACCAAATAGCGGTCAATCAGATTGGCATGGGGTTCCGGGGCGGGGGCAATTACAATGAGCATCAGGTCGACATTGGCAGCAATGGGCCTGAGCTCGCCGCGCGCATTGGGCCGTGTCAGCACGGTAGCGCGTTCCTCTACCGCTTCGATCACGCCACCATCTTCGCTCTCTTGCCAGGCTACCCGGTCTCCCGCAACGATGTTTTCGATGTGCGGCCGCATAAAACACTGCCGCTGCTGACCCATGGCATATTCAACGAGGACTCGCTGCCCGAAGCGGGCGATCACGAGCCCTGAGTTGACCTGCCCAGTGGTTCCTTGTGCGTTCGCCAGCTGCTTCGCTTGCGCAGCGGAGATTCGACGAGACTGCTGTTGGTTGATGCGCCGCTTGGCCATGGTGCCAGTGTAATGCCTGAGGACCGATATCGGTGAATCTTGTTGCCTTAGCTTTGATAGACTGGATATCCGTCAAAGGAGAAAGCGATGCTGAGTGAGCGCAATCTGATCTGGGTCGATATGGAGATGACCGGCTTGATTCCGGAGCAACATCGCGTGATCGAAATCGCGACGATTGTCACCGACAGCGACTTGAATGAACTGGCGCAGGGGCCAGTTTTGGCCATTCATCAGTCGGAGGATGCGCTGGGCATTATGGATGAGTGGAATACAACACATCACACGCAGTCGGGCTTGGTGTCGCGAGTGCGTGCCAGCACTGTAAGCGAAGCGGAGGCAGCCGAGGCGACGCTTGAATTTTTGGCGGCGTGGGTTCCCGCCGGTGCCTCCCCTATGTGCGGCAACTCTATTTGCCAGGACCGGCGCTTTATGGCCCGGCATTTGCCCACACTCGAGGCGTATTTTCATTACCGGAATCTTGACGTCTCGACACTCAAAATACTCGCCCAGCGTTGGCGGCCAGACTTGAGCGGTCTCACAAAGAAAACCGCGCATCTGGCGTTGGACGATATTCGGGAGTCCATCGAGGAGCTGCGGTACTACCGAGAAAATTTTATTCGCTTTGACTCATAGACGTGCTTGCTGTTGCTCAATCGCCCACAGCACGTGCTCCTGAACCAGCGGTGATGGGTCTTTTCGACGGGTCTCAAGGGCATTTAGTGCCTGCTGCGAGTGTTCCGAATTGCCCAGCGCGATAGCGATATTTCGGAGCCAGCGCTCATAGCCGATCCGCCGAATCGGCGATCCTTGGGTGCGCTGTTCAAATTCCTCCTCGCTCCAGGCGAACAGACTGGGCAGACTGCTGTCATCCAGCGAGTGGCGCGGGGCAAAATCAGCTTCCCGGGTCTGTTGAGCAAATTTATTCCACGGACAAACCAGCTGACAGTCATCACAGCCATAGATACGGTTGCCCATCAGCGGCCTGAGACTGGGATCGATGCTCCCCTTGTGCTCGATGGTCAGGTAGGAGATGCACCGACGGGCGTCCAGCACAAAGGGCGCCACAAAGGCTTGGGTGGGGCAAACCTCGAGACAGGCCGTGCAGCTGCCACAGTGCTTCTCCTGCTTGGGTTGATCGGTCGGAAAGGGAATATCGGTGTAGATCTCCCCGAGGAAAAACCAGGAGCCGGCTTTGTCATTAATGAGCATGGTGTTTTTAGCGATCCAGCCAAGTCCTGCGTTTTGTGCGAGGGCGCGCTCGAGGACTGGTGCGCTGTCGACGAAGGCGCGAAATTGACCGCCAGCCAGCTCCTGTTGAATCCGTTTGGCCAGGGTCGCCAGCCGTTGACGCATCAGCTTGTGGTAATCCCTGCCCAGGGCGTAGCGCGAGACGTAGGCCCGCTCGGAGTCAGCTAAAATCGTCTCGGCGTCCGCGCAGTCGGGAAGGTAATCCATGCGCACACTCAGCACGGTACAGGTGTCAGGGATGAGCTCGGCGGGACGTGAGCGGGCGGTGCCGTGGCGCTGCATGTAGTCCATGTCACCGTGGTAGCCAGCATCAAGCCATTTTTCGAGATAACCCTCGTGTTCGCTCAAGTCGATTCCGGTTATGCCGATTTGCTGAAAGCCAAGTTCACGAGCCCAGACCTCCACCGTGCGCTTTAGAGCATGGAGGTCGAACTCGCTGTGCTGGGGGTCGGTTGGCATGGCGCTATTGTGACAGACTCGGGGTAAACTGGGCGCCATGGCCGCTGATTCCACTACCCGTACCTGGTTTTTGCCCGATGAGGAGGCAACTATGCGCTTTGGTGCCGAAATGGCGGCCGTGCTGGAGTCACCCGCGCTGGTGTTTTTGGAGGGGGATTTGGGTGCGGGTAAAACCACGCTGAGTCGGGGCCTGCTTCGGGGTCTCGGTCATCAGGGAAGCGTAAAAAGCCCCACCTACACCCTGGTAGAACCCTATGAGTTGGGCGCAACCCGTGTGTTCCATTTCGATCTGTACCGCGTGACAGACGGGGGGGAGTTGGCCTACTTGGGGCTCGACGATTACTTTTCCACCGAGGCTCTGGTGTTGATCGAATGGCCCGACCGAGGGCAGGGGTGGCTTGCCACCCCCGATTGGCACCTTGTCTTGTCACCCTTGGAAGAGGGGCGCGAAATAAGCCTGACAGCCCATACCGACAGAGGGCGCGACTGGCTTGCCGCGATGCCCGGGACCGGTGCTGATAATGGGGCATAGTGCTTCACTGAGGGTCGATACGTTGCGCGAAACAAGCGGCGCGGTCGACTTGCTTGATCGCCCGGGGCAACGCACCATAGCAATAGAAGAAAATTGGCAATCCGAGGCAAGCTCGTGCAGAGGAACCTGAGCGTTAGAGGCACAGCACCGCTAGGCACGTTACTGCTTGTCCTATTGGCGACAGCCTTTTCTGCGCGAGTCTTGGCCACGGAGGTGATTGACGTTCGCCTGTGGCGGGCGCCCGATCATACCCGGGTGGTCTTCGATCTCTCCGACAAGGTGGAGCATCGCATCTTAGAGCTGGACAACCCGGCGCGTGTCGTTGTGGATATTGATGACGCCCGCCTACAGGGAGTCCTTACGGATTTACCACTCGACAACACCCCGGTCGCTCGGGTCCGGTCTGGCATTCGTAAAGGGACTGATCTGCGGATTGTGTTTGATATGAATGCCAAGGTATCACCCAAGAGTTTCGCTCTGGCGCCCAACGAGCGAACCGGGCACCGCTTGGTGTTGGATTTGTTTGACGCTGAGGCGCCAGTCAAGCGAGAGCCGACAGAAGAGCAAGGCGCCATCACCACCAAAAGTGTCGAGGAACTGGGAGGGCGGCGCGATATCATTGTCGCTATTGACGCGGGACATGGGGGAGAGGACCCCGGAGCCTCTGGGCCCAAGAAGCTCCGTGAAAAAGAGGTGGTACTGAAAATAGCGCGTAAGCTTGAGTCTCGCTTGGCGCAAACCACGGGTTTCAAACCTGTGATGATTCGCGATGGCGATTACTACGTAAGCCTTCGGGGACGACGCGAACTGGCCAGAAAGGCGCAAGCAGACCTGTTCGTATCGATTCACGCCGACGCCTTCGATCAAGCCTCCGCGAATGGCGCATCGGTGTATGTCTTGTCCACACGGGGAGCGACGTCAACGGCGGCGCAGTATCTAGCTGATCGGGAGAATGCGGCGGATCTCGTGGGCGGTGTCCGGCTCTCAGATAAAGATGATGTGCTGGCGGGGGTGCTGACGGATTTATCGATGACGGCGACACTCGACACTAGCTTGAGTTTGGGTCGAGAGGTACTTGAGGAGGTCGATAAAATTGCGAAGCTCCACAAGCGCAAGGTCGAACAGGCGGGTTTTGCGGTATTGAAGAGCCCCGATATTCCCTCGATTCTGGTGGAGACGGGCTTTATCTCCAATCCGGGTGAAGCGCAAAAGTTGGCGACGGCCAGCTATCAGGACAAGATGGCGCGCGCTATTCAGGTGGGCATTGAGGCGTGGTTCCTCACCCATCCACCCGCGGGCACGCTCCTGGCTTGGCGGCGGACCCAACAGACCCGCGAGTATGTGATCGTCAGTGGCGACACCTTGAGTGAGATTGCCGATCGCAATGGCGTCAGTTTGCGCGCGCTGAAGGCGACAAATGGGCTCACCAGTAACACCATCCGTGTCGGGCAGACACTCATTATTCCGGACGCCTGATGCCTTCGGACAAAATAAAAATACTCGATGCCAGACTGGCCAATCAGATCGCCGCCGGTGAAGTGGTGGAGCGGCCGGCTTCCGTGGTGAAAGAGGCCCTCGAAAACAGCCTCGATGCCGGTGCTACTCGCATTGATATCGACATCGATGCGGGGGGCTCGAAGCTGATTCGGATCAGAGACAACGGCACGGGTATTCAGGCTGAGGATCTTTCACTCGCGCTTGCGCGTCACGCGACGTCAAAGATTACCTCTATTGATGATTTGGAAGCGGTCTCCACCCTGGGCTTTCGGGGGGAGGCGCTGGCCTCCATCGCTTCTGTGGCCCGCCTGTCGCTGACGTCGAACAGCGTCGAGAGCCCCAGTGAAGGACTCTGTGCAACCAGCGAAGGTCGGGACATGGCGGTGAGCATCAAGCCAGCACCCCATCCGCGGGGAACGTCACTTGAGGTCAGGGACTTGTTTTACAACACGCCGGCGCGGCGCAAGTTCTTGCGGACCGAAAAAACTGAATTCGGTCATATCGAGGAGGTCATCAAGCGGCAAGCGCTGTCGAGACCGGAGGTCAGTTTTCAACTGCGCCACAACGGGCGTTCCGTTCATCACTGGGTAGCGGCAACCGACGAGCGCGGTGTCGCGCAGCGCGTAATGGGCGTTTGCGGCCAACCGTTTATGGAGCAAGCGGTACCCATCGAGCGGGTCGCGGGGGATCTCAGCCTCCGCGGCTGGGTGGGGTTACCCACGTTTTCAAGAAGCCAGGCAGATCTGCAGTACTTCTTTGTGAACGGCCGCGTAATTCGCGATAAGTTAATTTCTCATGCGATAAAACAGGCGTATCGCGATGTGTTATTCCATGGTCGACACCCGGCGTTTGTCCTGTTTCTTGAGCTCGATCCGGCGCGGGTCGACGTCAATGTCCATCCGACGAAGCATGAAGTGCGCTTCCGGGATGGGCGGGAGATACATGGATTTATTTTCAGCACTCTCAACAGGGCGTTGGCGGCGGTGCGGCCAGAAATCCGGACCGAAGATTCGAGTTGCGTCCCCGATTCGGGTCCCGCAGATACAGGCGGCAGTAGCCCATGGCAGGGTTCGCTGGGTATAGCGACGCCGGGGATTCAAGAAGGCGCCTATAGCGCGGCACAGGCATCGGCGCTCGAGCGCCTCTATGCAAGTCCTGTGAATGCAAGCCCTGTGAATGCAAATGCGCTGGCTGGAGACGGTACGGGCTTCGATTACGGAGCGGGTGCGGCGGCCAACGGACTCAGTGATGGCCAACGTAATACCCCTACCATCGAGGAGGCGGGACCCGAGGATATCCCGCCTCTGGGCTTTGCGCTGGCACAGGTGCACGGGGTTTTTATTCTTGCGCAAAATGCTGTGGGGATGGTGCTTGTCGATATGCATGCGGCCCATGAGCGTATTACTTATGAGCGCCTCAAGCAGATGCGTGACGACACCGGGATTCGCCGTCAGCCGCTGCTGGTGCCGCAGTCGATCGCCGTATCCAGTCGGGAAGTGGCGGTAGCTTCAGAGCTCCAACAGGTGCTTCAAGAGTTGGGTCTTGTGGTGGACGCCGCGGGAGAGGAGCAGCTGGTGATTCGGGAAATCCCGATCGCACTTTCCGGGGGTGATGTCGAAACGATGGTGCGAGATGTGCTGTCAGATCTGGTGGCCTACGGGAGTTCGGATCGATTGGCGGCGCATATGGATGAGCTGCTATCCACCATGGCATGTCACGGATCGGTCCGGGCAAATCGTCGTTTGACGGTGCCAGAAATGAATGCCCTGCTTCGGGCCATGGAAGTGACCGAGCGTTCGGGGCAATGCAACCACGGTCGCCCAACCTGGGTACAGCTGACAATGGCGGAGCTGGACAAACTGTTCCTTCGAGGTCAGTAGGTGATCAACTTACCGCTACTGTGTGTCATGGGACCGACCGCCGCTGGTAAAACCGCACTCGCTATCGAGTTGGCGGAGAGCCTGGGGGGTGAACTTATCTCTGTCGACTCGGCGCTCGTTTATCGCGGCTTGGATATTGGCGCCGCAAAGCCTGATTACCCCCACCACTTGATCGATATTCGTGACCCGGCGGAGCCTTACAGCGCAGCAGATTTTGTGAAGGACGCCGTCGAGGCTATCGAAGCGGTCAGAGCGAGGGGGCAGGTGCCCATCTTGGTGGGCGGAACGCTCCTGTATTTCCGCGCCTTATTGCAAGGTCTGGACCGGATCCCGGGTACGCCGCCCGCGCTGCGCGCTGCCATCGAGCAGGAGGCCGCGGAAAAGGGTTGGCCCGCCCTGCATGCTGAGCTTGGCCGGGTTGATCCGGTGCTCGCCGGACGCTTACATCCGAATCATAGTCAGCGAATTGGTCGCGGGCTGGAGGTCTGGCGTATGACCGGCAGACCACTCAGCAGTTGGCAGGCTGGGAAAGGGGCACCTGCCGTGTCGGGCGACGTGATCCCGCTGGTCGTGACGCCTGCAGACCGCGCCGTGCTGCACGAGCGTATAGCTCAGCGGTTTGATGCCATGCTGTCCGAGGGATTTCTCGACGAGGTCGCGGCACTGCATCGACGCGGCGATCTGGGCACCGATCTGCCCTCGGTTCGGGCCGTGGGCTATCGGCAGCTCTGGGCTCACCTCGATGGCGAGATGGATCTGGAGCAGGCGAAACAGGCGGCCGTCGCTGCCACCCGTCAGTTGGCGAAGCGACAATTCACTGGACTGAGGCGCTGGCCAGACGCGGTCTGGCTGAGTACCGGTTTGGGCTCTGAGATTGTTGATGTGCAAACACCCCTGGGAGACCGGTGGGGCGAGCTCGCCGCGGCAATCGCGGAAACCGTCACAGAGCACGAACAGATGATTAGCCGCGCCAAAGCCACCATTTCGCGACAAATTAGCGAAATTTTACGGAACTTCCTCGCCAAACAAGAGCACTAACCAGTAGACTACGCGGCCGCTGGGCACAGCGGCTATTTTTGTCGCCTCGATTTTGTAGCGACGTTTTTGTATTAAGTAACAAGGAGTTGTCATGTCAAAAGGGCATACATTACAAGACCCTTACCTTAACGCGCTGCGCAAGGAGCGGGTCCCAGTGTCGATTTATCTCGTCAACGGCATCAAGCTACAGGGTCAGATCGAATCCTTCGATCAATTCGTGGTTTTGTTGAAGAACACGGTGTCGCAAATGGTCTACAAGCACGCCATTTCCACTGTCGTCCCATCACGCAACGTGCGCATACCGATGGCATCGGAAGAAGAGGGCGTCGCTGAAAGCGAATAATTCCTCTCCCACACAGCTATTTGAGCGTCACGAGGGGGGTGAACGAGCCCTCCTTGTGCAGCTCAGGCTGGATGATGGACAGCAACCGCTAGATACCCGGGAGTTCGAGGAGCTGGTCATTTCTGCCGGCGGTGATCCCGTGGGCTTTATTACCGGTCACCGGCGGTCACCGACCGCAAAGTTTTTTGTCGGCGAAGGCAAGCTCGAGGAAATAAAAGCGGCTAAAGAGGCCACTGAGGCTGATCTCGTGGTGTTTAACCACCCGCTGTCGCCGAGCCAGGAGCGTAACCTGGAAAAGGCCCTGTCCTGCCGCGTGATTGCTCGCACCGGGTTGATACTGGATATCTTCGCCCAGCGCGCACGGACTCACGAGGGCAAGTTACAGGTCGAGCTCGCACAGCTTCAGCACATGAGCACGCGGCTTATTCGAGGCTGGACCCACCTGGAGCGGCAGAAGGGCGGTATCGGTCTTCGCGGTCCCGGTGAGACCCAGTTGGAGACCGACCGGCGCTTGCTGCGGGCGAGGATCCGATCGATCGAATCCCGCCTCGACAAGGTGCGGGCCCAGCGGGCACAAAGTCGGCGGGCGCGCGAGCGTGCCGAGGTCCCGTTGGTTTCTGTGGTCGGCTACACTAACGCAGGCAAATCGACGCTGTTTAACCAAATCACCGCGTCGGAGGTGTACGCCGCCGATCAGTTGTTTGCGACGTTGGATCCCACGCTGCGACGACTGGATATCGATCACCTCGGCCCCCTGGTGTTGGCCGATACCGTGGGCTTTATCTCCCACTTGCCCCACGCTCTCGTCGATGCCTTCAAGGCAACCCTCGAGGAAACCTTGAATGCCGACTTGCTGCTGCACGTGATCGACGTAGCGGCGGAGCATCGGGACACGCTGATTGCAGAAGTCGAGTCGGTGCTTGCCGAGATCGGGGCAAGCGATGTCCCGCAACTCCGGATCTACAACAAAATTGATCTGCTTGAGCAGGCGCCTCGACTCATGCGGGACGAGCGAGGGAAGCCCCAGGCTGTTTACCTTTCTGCCCGCGAGAATAAGGGCCTCGATTTACTCGAGCAGGCCCTCCGGGAGCTTCTTCAAAGCGGTATTTTCGAGGGGGATGTCGAGCTGGCGCCAGCGCAGGGCAAGCTCCGCGCGGCTCTTTTTGATATGGGGGCTGTCACGGCGGAGGCTTTTACCGATACAGGGTGCAGCGTTTTATCGATTCGATTACCCGAAAAAGAGTGGCAGCGGTTGCAACATCAGCACTGAGGCCCCATGTCGTTAGGAGCAACGGCGCAATTTTGCTAGACTCTGTCCATTAACCAACAAGGAAACTCTCATGTCGTGGAATGAACCCGGGGGCGGCAATAATCGGCCGCGCGACCCATGGGGTGGCAATGACCAAGGTCCTCCCGACCTTGACGAAGCCCTCAAAAAACTTCAGCAGCGCATAAGCGGCCTATTCGGTGGTCGCGGGAGTGGCGGCTCGTCGGGTGGCGGCTCGTCGGGTGGCGGCCTTTCGGGGGCACTTTTGGGAGTGCTGATAGCGGGGGTCGTTACCGTGTGGGCGCTCATGGGTTTTTATCAGCTTGACGAGCAGGAGCGCGCAATCGTTCTGCGATTTGGTGAATACAACGGCACCATGCAGCCCGGCCTGCAGTGGAATCCGCCGCTGATCGATGAAGTTATCACGGTCAACACGACCAAAATTCGTGCGGCGCAGGTGCGCGAAGTCATGCTGACCCAGGATGAAAACATCGTCGAAGTGACCATGTCGCTGCAGTACTTCATCGAAGACCCGGAGAAGTTCATTCTCGAGGTTCGAGATCCCGAGGTGTCGCTTCAGCACGCGGCGCAAAGCGCGTTGCGGCACGTGGTGGGTGACAGCACCATGGACTTGGTGCTGACAGAGGGTCGAGCAGCGTTGGCAATCGATGTGAGAGAACGGCTACAGGGCTACTTGGATATGTATGACACGGGTATTCGTGTTAACAAAATCAATATTGATGAGTCCAAACCACCCGCCCAGGTGCAGGGTGCTTTTGATGACGTGATTAAGGCCCGGGAAGACGAGGAGCGAGTGAAGAATGAGGCTCAGTCTTATGCCAACGGGATAGTGCCCGAGGCCCGCGGCCGCGCTCAGCGCGCGCTCGAAGAAGCGAATGCGTATCGGCAACAGGTCACTGCACAGGCCGAGGGTGAGGCTTCGCGATTCAGTCAACTGCTTGTTGAGTACGCCAAGTCGCCAAAGGTGACGCGTGAGCGCCTATACCTTGATGCCATGCAGGGCGTCATGGCGAACACCAACAAGGTGCTAGTGGACGTCGAGGGCGGTAACAACATGATGTATCTACCGCTTGATAAATTAACGCCACCAACGGGCGGGCGCTCGGCATCAGGCAGTTCCCGTTCGGGGCTAAGCGAGCGCGACTTGCGGGATATCACTGAGCGGCTGCGACAGGAATTCCAGCGTGACATTGAGATTAATGATACCCGTCGAGGAGGTCGCTAATGAGTCCTAAACAGGTTTGGGCGGGTTTGTTGGTGGCGCTGGTAATCATCGTGGCGTCTAACTCACTTTTTGTCGTCAAAGAAACTGAGCGCGGGGTGCTGCTGAAATTTGGTGAGGTCGTGAATCCCGATCTTAAGCCAGGTTTGCATGTCAAAATTCCTTTCGTGAACAATCATCGAATTTTTGACGGACGTATTCTCACGGTTGATTCAGCGGCAGAGCGATTTTTCACCCAAGAGAAAAAAGCGTTGATTGTCGATTCCTACGCAAAATTTCGAGTGTTAGACACCGCAACCTATTACACCTC
>Ga0255774_10003769_pt1 | contig 11008 bp, 8 predicted proteins | sample 101ome_17_FD_179972 | JGI IMG/M metagenome (GOLD analysis project Ga0255774, IMG submission 179972) | Coastal salt marsh microbial communities from the Groves Creek Marsh, Skidaway Island, Georgia - 101407AT metaG (version 2) | ecosystem: Environmental > Aquatic > Marine > Intertidal zone > Salt...
CCCAAACGCACTTCCCGTTCGTCCACGACGTCGCCGCTCTCCAAAACATCTCTCTCAAACGCGCTCGCAATCTCGTCGCACTTCCCAATCGCTCGTTTCGCCTCGTTCACCAGCACTTCCTGCATCACCTCCTCCGTCGCTCGCGCCAACTGCTTCAAGCACTTCTCCCGCGAGTCGCTCCCGCGCCGCGTCAGCGAGACGATCCTCGTCGCCAAAGAAGCAGAAGAAGCAGAAGAAGCGTATTCGCTCCCACTCCCACCGGCTAACCTCGTCAAAACCGCTAAAACTCTCTCGCTCAAAGCGTACGTCACGTCTTCTTTCTCTTCTTCTTCTTCTCCTCCTCCCGATGTGTCCTCGTCTCTGCGGCGTCGACGACGACTCACCGCGCAAAACATCAACCCGACTCTCTTCTCTTTACATCTCGCTTTCAATCGCTCAATCTTCTGCGCCTCTCGCGCGTACGCGTTCGGCGACGGCGCGTCGATCACGTCGTTTACGTTCAAAAAATATATCGCCACGGACGGTCGCGCGTTTGCGCGCGCGAAAATCCACTCGTGCGCTTTCGTTATTCGCAAGAACAAGTTGTGCGCGTCGTCGTTGTCTTTCGGCGACGACGAAGAGAACAAAAACCGTTCGTCGGCGTCTAAAACGTGCAACGGATTAGAAGAAGAAGAAAGACTTCTCGCGACGTCCTCGAAATCCTCCTCCCGGTCGTCTTCGGTGACGAGCGCGACGAGAGAGCGCGGGTGCGGGAGGACGTCTTCGTCCATTATATTTCTTTTGTGGTTTCGTTCTATATCGCGCAACGAGATGCGCGGTTGCGCGCTTTTCTGAAGCACAATTGGAAACTTTTTGGAAAATCCCCTAGAACTCTTTTGCGCATTTGCGGGTTTAACAGCAATAATACTACTACTATTATTAATGCGCGAAGGAAAATAACGCATGACGAGTACTGCTGCGAGAGGGACTACTTCTTTCGCGCTTCTTTCGACGTCGTCGCGCTCGTTCGCAACGACGACATCGAGAAGAAGAAGAAGAAGAGGGAGATTTTTCAAGACGATGCGGATGCGTTTTCGTTGCGCTTTGTCGTCGTCTTCAAAAGAAGAAGAAGAAGAGCGCTCGCTCTTCGCGCAAACGGTCAAACGATTTGGATTTTGGTCGGTAAAAGACCACGGCGCGCCGCCAGATTCTGTTCTTTTCGGAGAAGAAGAGCTGTGCGCGATCGTGGACGAGGACGATGTCGTCGTTGATTTTGTGCCTCGAACGAAGACGGTGAGAGAGCGGTTGAGAGGACGAGGAAGCTACGTGCTCGTGACGTCGAGGAGAAGCGAATGTGAACGTAAAGACTATTATTACGAAAAGGATGATCAAAAGCAATTGGACGAAGCGACGATGAAGGCGTATCTCGATTTCGAGAGACGCTTTGTTCCGAAGAAGAAAACGTTCGATCGGGAAGGCTTCGATTATTACGACGACGACGACGCGTCGTTGGTATTGGAGACGGAGGAAGCGCGAGCGAGACTGGAGGAACGCGCGCGGGAAATGGAGGAGGAAATGAAGAGCGCGACGAGTTTAGGGAATTTAGCGTTGTTTTCGACGAGACGGAGCGTGAGGAAAGACGTGTGGCCGGGGATGTACGACGTGTGCACGTCGGGCGTGCAAACGGCGAGAGATTTTGTCAAGTGGGAAAATCACGGACAGACTTACTTCGATCCGTACGCGCAGTGCGCGATTCGAGAAATTGAAGAGGAACTTGGGATTTCTGGCGTGAAGTTGTCCATTTGCGCGCGCGCTCCCGCGGAGAAGAGTAAGCGATTACAACCGATACGGAAATTCGCGTACAGCGATAAATACATGAACATATTCGGTCACTGTTACAAGTTGGAACTCGACGCGGCGACTGAGAAGAAAATGGCGTTCCTCGACGGCGAAGTGCAAGAAGGCAGCGGCGAGTGGTTGCCTCTGCGATTGAACGACGACAAAGAAGAGTTGGCAAAGTTTATGGAAAGTGTCGTTCCAGTAGGTGCTTTGTGTTGCGCGAGCTTTTTAGAACTGATGGCAAAGCTCAACAGCGGCGATTGTACGGATTTTACTAACGCCGATTGGATCGAGTCGTGGACGTCGCCGAAATGGGAAGATAGGACTGTAATTTAGCGTTTATCAATTTAGATTTAGATATAGCGCGCGTTTACATACCGTAGTATTTTATTGTATTTCTATCGTTGTTTGCGCCGCTTCTTCTTCGGCGCTTCTTCTTCCTCCTCTTCCTCTTCTTCTTCCTCTTCGTCGTCTTCCTCTTCTTCTTCGTCTTCGTCTTCCTCTTCTTCCTCTTCTTCCTCTTCTTCCTCCGTGTTCTCGCCTTCTTCTTGCATGGCCATTTTCCGCATGATTTGTCTCTGTTCCCACTCCTCCATTCTCATCTGCTTCAACTTCTCCGCGATCTTTTTATTCTCTTCTTTCCTCCTCGCCTTCTCCGCTTCGCCTTCGCTCGGATCTCGCTCCTCCAACAGCGCTTGTTTCTTCCCGACCACTTTCGCCTGTCCGACCGTAAACCTCTTCCCAGAGCAATGTTCGACGACTAACTTTTCAATCTTCGGCACGTACCTCCCGGTCACTCGACAGAAAAACTTCTCCGGAATATATTTAGACGTCGCGAGCGCCGGCGCGTACTCCGCGAGCAAAGCCACCTCCTCTCGCTTTTTTTCGAGCAACCGCTTTCGTTTTTTCCCATCGAGAAACGCGCGAACGATCGCCAGGTTCGACGACGGCATCGCGTGCGAGGTTAATTCGCACTTCACCTTATTCTCGAAGAGTGTCAAGTAGCCGTCGTTCTGTGTGTGTTTGTGCGTTTTCAATTTAAGCGTCAGTCAGCGCGAAGTTCGAGAAGAAGAAGAAAGCGGCGGCCAGAGAGAGTTCGTTACAAATTGGAAAAGAAAGAAAGAAGCGCGCGGATACCTTCACGAGCGCTTCCAGAGTGACGGCATCGGCGCTGTTGTCGTCGTCGTCGTCATCGTTCGCACCGCCCATGACGACGAGCGAAGAAAAAGGAAGCTTTACGCGAACCAAGACCAGAGACCAGCTGACTAGCGCGCTTGCGCGTGTCTCTCTTTTGTTGGTGGGTTGCGCGCTTTTTTCTTTTGCTCGAAATGGTGGGGGGTGAAACCCTAAATAACAAAATCCGGAGAGAAAGAGACACGTTTTTGTTTTTCAAAACGATACCCCCGCACTCCTTCTGTTCTCGCGCTCGCGGAGACAGACAGACGACGACGAGGGAAACAGAGAGAGTGAGAGAGAGAGGAATAAAGAGCGTTTGTTTTATTTTCTTCTTCTTTTCAAGCGGGGCGTGGTCTCTTGAGATCCGGCGGAAGAGAAAAGAGAGAGAGTTACACACACATCCTCTTCTTCTTCTTACGCGTTGTTTGCTCTCGGGAAAGAGATAACGACTTTGAAGAAGAAGAAGAAGAAGAAGAAGAGAGAGAGAGAGAGAGAGAGACCACACGCGTATAAATAAAAACAAGAATGTGTCGCTGGGTGTTTTACTACGGCGACGAGGTGTGCATCTCGAAAATCATCTACGGCGCGTACCACGGTTTAGCGAACATGGCGGACGGCGCGGGTTTCACCCCCGGGGTGGAGAGGGACATTCGAAGGAACCACGAGGTGAACGTGCACGGGTGCGGGATCGGATGGTACGGATCGTGCCCTTTGCAAGGACTGAAAGATAACAAAGGTTTGTGCTCGTATTCGAGGCCGTGCTGTTACACGACGATCGCGGCGCCGTCGCACGACCGAAACTTGAGGAGTTTGAGTAAAGCGATTAGCACGAGTTTGTTGTTTGGACACGTGAGAGCGGCGGGGCCGGGGGCGAGCGTGCACGAGTATAACTGCCATCCGTTTTATAACGGGAGGTACATGTTTATGCACAACGGGGAGATTCATGGGTTTAAAAAGATACGGAGGAGTTTGTTGGCGACGCTGAGGGATGATTTGTTTGAACACATCAGCGGGACGACAGATAGCGAGGTGTTGTTCGCTTTGGTGCTGAATCAGTTGCCGGATACGAGCTCGAGTCAGTCGCACGAGATGATGGAGAATGCGGTGAGAGAGGCGATGTGTTTGATTATGCGAGCGAGCGGAGGGAAGTCGAGCTCGATGAATTTGGCGTTTACGGACGGGGAGACGGTGGTCGCGGCGCGGTATCGGAATTCCAGTCACGAAGATCCGCCGTCGTTGTATTTTCATTTAGGGCCGTTGCCGGGAGAGAAAGCGTGGGATTTGGGAGGCGATGGCGGAAAAGATGGTTCCGGGAAAAAGGCAAAGAAGCAGGCGAGAGGATTAGGCGGTTTCGATAAGATGATGCTCCACGGCGAAGAAGGATCGGAAAACCGCGGCGTGCCGAAATACAAAAGTCGAAGGTCGCCAGAGTTTATGCAGATTTTTAAGAAGCGAATGTTTGCGACGCAGAGCATGCTGGTCTCGTCGGAACCGTTGTCCATGAATGGTTTGGAACGTTGGCAGCTGATGCCGCCGAATAGTCTCGTGGTGACGCACCCGATGATTCCGACAAAAGGGAGATGCTCGCGGAAGGAGTTTTTGGACGCGCAGAATACGGCGCACGCGTCAGTGGACGGCATAAACGCCGCAACGGTGGCGGGGAGAATGTCGCCAAAGTTAGGCGCGGCGAGCCCCGTGTTGTATTGCGAATTCAAATGTCTAGAGAATTTGGAACGCATCGCTTTGAATGGAGAAGACCCAAGTGCAGCGACGACGTCTCAACAATCGAATTCGCCGCAACATGTTAATCCACACGGCGTCGTCGCTAGCTTTGGTGAGGTTTCTTTGCCTCCGTTGAAATCTGCTTTATCTTCGGAACTTCTTCATCAGAACACCGTTTCTTCTGAGCCGGTTTCGCCGGCTAAAGTGTATAAAGTCAACGAACGCGATTCCGTCTCCGGTATCGCGCACGCGCTCGAGAAGCAAGGATTACAATATTCCGATTCCGAATCGGATTCCTTATATTCCCGAGACGACGCGACGGATGATGTGAACCGATCGCCAACACCTAAATCGAAGCTGCACAAAGTGAGGAGCAACGAAAGGAACGTCGTCAACATCAACAGTCCGAACAACAAAAACAATCGCGTCTCCATCGACAGCGCGGATTGTATTCCTCGACCGCAACGAGAGCGACATCACCGCGTCCCTCAATACGGTTTAGTATCTCTCGACGAAGAAGGGCGAGATTTAAACAGAAGAAACACGGATACGCCGAGTCCGCCGATTCATTACGGCGGCGACGGTGTCATCATAACGAACGACTCGCAGACGACGACGGCGAGTAAAAATCTGGGCGATTTTTACTCCCCGACCAAGAAAAATACGACGAACAACCTTCCCGTCGGCGAATGCGGCGGCGCCGGGATCACGATGAGCGCGCAGCCGAAGCAAAGCGCGACGGCAAAAACTGGGTTTGATTTACTCAAACAAACGAAGCGAGGCGAAAGCAGCTCGTATTCGCCCGAAGTTGGAAGTTATTTTGGCATGTTGAAATAAAACGAGCCGGCGAGAAAAATTGTATAAAAGAAGAGACAAAAAACAAAAGACACGCATTCTTTTTTGTAAAATACGGTGTTGTAATTAATGAGTACCAGTTTACCCCCCCCAAAAAAACGATTAAGTAAGTTCACGCGATATATATATAGTACATATATGACGAATCTCTCTCTCTCTTTACGAATGATATATATAAATTACAAGCACATTTTCTTTTTTTCATTTAAAAAATATGATGAGTTTAGGACATCGGCGTCGCCGCGGTGGCGACGTTTTCGAAATCGCCGCTTTCCGTGTCGAACAAATGCCCCATCTTTGTCCTCTTCGCTTCCAAATACGTCTTATTTTCCAACGTAATCGGCGCAAAAAGAGGCATTCTCCCAGTCACGGTGATCCCGTACCCTCGCAACCCGTGATACTTGGCCGGATTGTTCGTCATCAACCGCACGCTTCTCACGCCCAAATCGTTCAAGATTTGCGCGCCGACGCCGTATTCTCTGTTATCCACGGGCAATCCCAAATCCTCGTTCGCTTGTACCGTATCTCGTCCTTTATCCTGTAAATTATACGCTCTCAGTTTATGACCTAACCCAATTCCTCGACCTTCTTGGCCTCGTAAATACACAATCGCTCCTCTCCCTTCGTCTGCTATTTTTTTCATCGCCATCTCTAACTGGTTGCCGCAGTCGCATCGAGCGCTTTTAAAAATGTCTCCGGTCAAGCACTCCGAGTGCACTCGAACCAACGCGTTTTCTTTTAAACTCTCCGCGATTTCCTCCGCAGTCGCGTGATCGCCGTACACAAAAGCCACGTGTTCAATGCCATCGACTTTCGAAACGTACGAAACCGCGGTGAACGACCCGTGTTCGGTGGGCACCCTGGCGATGGCAGTGCGTTCAATCAACGAATTCTTCTCCGTCGCTCGGCGATACCGAATCATATCCGAAATCAAAACCATTTTCAAATCGTGCTTTTTCGAAAACTCTTTCAGTTCGGGTAATCTGCTCATGCTCCCAGTCCCGTCGTCGTTGACAATCTCGCACAAAACTCCCACCGGCGCTCGTCCAGCCATCCTCGACAAATCCACCGCCGCCTCGGTGTGCCCGGCTCTTTTCAAAACCCCGCCTTCGCGATATCGCAGCGGAAACACGTGCCCTGGTCTCACCAAATCCGTCGGCTTCGTGTTCTCGTTCGCCAACGCGTTGATCGTCTCCGCTCTCTCCCCGGCTGAAATCCCAGTCGTGCTCGTCGCCATGTCGCAACTCACCGTAAACGCCGTCTTCATGTAATCCTTATTCTGCTTCGAATCCACCATCAGCGGCAACTGCAACGCGTCCGCGCGTTCATCCTCCAACGAAACGCACACCAACCCACTCGTGTGTCGAATCATAAACGCCATGGACTCTTGCGTCATCATATCCGCCGCCCCGATTAAATCCCCTTCGTTCTCTCGGTCTTCGTCGTCTAAAACAACCACAAACTTTCCTTTTTTTATCTCCTCTAAAGCGTCGGGAATGGAGCTAAAACCTGGAGTGGGTTCGTCGAACGGGACGTCGTCGCGTTTCGCGTCCGGGTGCCACGCCGGCGTCGACGCTTCAATTGTTAAGGACGTCGACGACGAAGACATCTTTTTCTTTCTGTTGTTGCTTCTCAGATCTCTTCTTCTCGTCGCGAATCCCCCCTTCGCTTTCGAAGAAGAAGAAGAAGAGGAAGAGATAAACTTCGACCGACGATTCATCGCGGCGGCACCATTACTACTCGAAGAAGAACACGCGCAACTCATTTTTTATTATATTCTCTACTAAAATACTATATTATACGCGTGTGACTCTTTCTCTCGATCTGGGAAAAAAGAAGAGCTCTTTACTCTATGTGCGCGTGTGGTCGTGTGGTTGTGTTTGTTGCTCTCTGCTGCCGATGATATGTGTCTATAAAGAGAGAGAGAGAGAAAATGTTTGCTCTCTCTCTGTAATTTTTTGGGGAAAAAGTGCGAGTGCGCACTCTATCCTCTTTCAGAGCAGTAGAGACGAGACGCGACGGAGCGAGAGAGAGAAGAGGAAGAACCGGCCCGAAAAACTGAGCTGACGGAGCCAAAAATGGCCCAAAGGCAACTTTTTTCAAAAAGAAGAAGTCGAGAAGAAGAGCGCTCTGTGTTATGAACACACACCAAACAGAACAAAGTAACAAACGCGCGGTCGCGTGCCATATCACAGAACACGCAAACTACACGCGTAGTAATAATAATTTAACACACACACACACACACACACATATATATATATTTAAAAGGATGTTGCCGGAACTACTACCACCACTATCAGCGAAAGAGTCGGGAGAAGACGACGAAGAAGAAGAAGAAGAACCGCGAAGAAGAGCATCGAGGTTGAACGAAGCGCCGCTGCTGATGGAAATCGAATTCGACGAATCGCCGTTTTTGTCGCCTCGGGAAACGGTGAAGAATATCATCGACATCGAGACGAAGATGAAGAAGATGAAGAGCAGAGAAAGAGGAAGAAGAGGAGAGAGCGCGAGTGGTGGTGGTGGTGGTGATAGTGCTCCTCGCGGTGGGAGAAGAGACGAAGACGGAACAACAACAACAACAACAACAAAAACGATGAGAGAAAAATACAACCGCTTGCTCCTGAAGCACCAAGCGCTCAAGAGAGACTTTCGAAAGCTCTCGGAAGATTACGATTACAACTTTGCCTTATTCAAAGAGCGAGACGAGGAGTTAGATTCGTTGGAGGAGCAACTGAGCGTGGAGAAGAAAAAGAATCGCGCTTATAGAGACCGGATAAAGGAGTTGGAGCGAGAAGTCGCGCTCAGGACTCTTTGACGTTTGTAGTTGTAGTACAGTAGTAGTAGTACCATAGTAGTAGTAGAGTAAAAGGAGCAGCAGAGTGTAGCACACGTAAAGTTTTTATTTGTCGTAACACACTGCGTGCGCGCGTTGTTTCTTAAGTCTCTCCCTCTCCTATTCTCTTCTTTTCCTGGTCCGATATCGAATCGAATCGATCCATCAATCGATCGAAGCGCGCGCGCTCGCGGCGTGTGCTCGAGGCGTGTGTTCGAGGAAGCGCGTGTCGACAAAAATTCAGAAAATTTTCTTCATTATATTCACACGCGCTTTTACACGACGCGCTAGAAATCAAAAGTAACTCTCTCTATCTCTCTCTCGTCGTCGCAGATCACATTCTTTGATACCACCACTGCTACTATCATGAGTCGATCGCGCGCGACCACCACCACCACCACCACCCGCTCTTTGGCCTTCTTGCTTTTCATCGCGACGATGTCGGTTGGCTTTCCCGGGAAAATCGAGAACATCTTTTGCTCCGCCGCCGAGACTTCTGGAGAGGAAGAAACCGCGATGGATCACATCATGGAAACGTTCTCGGGCGCGAACGCCGCGCTCGAAGAGAGCGAATTGAACCGCTTTTTGAAGGCGATGGCGACCGGGGGCGCGTCCGAGGAAGAATCCGAGGAGGACGAGCACGAGGCACACGCCGGCCACGAGGAAGAGGCACACGCCGACCACGACGATGGACACGTGGCGACGCACGTCACGGCTGCGGAGCTGTTGAGAGAATACGGCGCGGCTGGGGAAGCGGCGACGAGTTTGACCGAGGCGGAGTTTACCGAAGCGTGTCCAGAATTACTAAAATGCGCGGTAGACGCGGAGTGCGCGTTCGAGTACGGCGAGGAAGACGCGGCGAGTGGTGGTACGGCGAACCCGTCCAAGTCGCACACAAAGCTCAAGGCGGGATTGGCGGCGGCGGTGTTCGGCGAGAGCGTGTTCGGGTGGATGATTCCGACAATTTTTCAAGCTGTTGCTGGAAGGAAGGCGAGATGGGTGTTGAGTTTGTTGAACGCGTTCAGTGGCGGGGTTTTCTTATCCGCCGGGTTGACGCACTTGTTTCCGCACTTGATGGAGTACCAGGAGCAGGTGAAGATTATGCCGGCTGGGTATCCGGCTGGATTCGCGCTCGCGCTGACGGGGTATTTGTTGGTATTTTTCATCGAACGTGTTTTGTTTCACATTCACGGGCACGCCATACATCTGAACGGACACGACAATCACTGCTGCGAAACGAATTCGGGACCGGACGCAGAAGAAGGGAAGAAGAAAGGAGGAGAGGATCATCATCACCTGCATGGCGGAAATGCTCATGAAAGTTGCGACGACTTGCGCGCGCGCAGAAGACCATACATTCTCTTGGCGGCTATTTCTGTGCATGCTACCTTGGCCGGCTTGACGCTCGGCGTGCAAAAATCGAGACAAAATATTTTGACAATTTTCACGGCCATCGCAGCGCACAAAGCCCCGGCGGCGTTATCGATCGGCTCGTCTTTTTTGAAGGGCAAAGCGAGTAAAACGGTGACTACTACGTCTATGATTATCTTCTCATTGACAACAACGTGTGGGATATTCATCGGTATTGGTTTGGGTTCAGTCAGTATTAAAACCGTGTTCGTTCTCGAGGCGTTAGCTTCGGGAACGTTCTTGTACGGCGGTACCTCTGAAATCGTCGCCGATGAGTTTGAGATGAGCGATAAAGACTGTGACGAGCACGGAGGCAACCACGTGAAGAAAGTACACGCGGGGAGATCGTTGTCGGAACGTTTGGCGTTGTTTGCCTGCTATGCCGGTGGCGCTGGCGTCATTCTTTTGTCCAACTTGGCGCTCGACGGAGAGCATTCGCATTAGAGCGAGTTTGAATGAAGGGCAAAACGCGAATATTATTTCGCGTTCACTTGTGTGTGCTGCTTTTTGGTACCGCTACCGCAGCTGCCCGCTATTTTTGCAACGTCATAATAAAAAGAACGATTGCGCGTATTATCAGGTGAAAATAATGTCTACGTTGCGTTATTACTCACAAGAACTACGAATACATTACAAGATTCAAAATCATCTAATCTACTTGTTAAGCTACTTTTCGCGCTGCCTCGTTCATTTCCCGCCGGATCTTTTCAAACTGTCCGTACAGCTGTTCCTTATACCTTTCGTCCGACCCAACGATCACTCTCAGCACCCCGTGCAAAATTGCTGCATCGCTCCCCCAAATCAAACAGTTCTTCATTCCAAACGGTTCGCTCGTCTCGCCCCATCCGACTACGTTCGCGCGAGGCACCGTAAACGCCGGCATCGGTCCCATGCCCCTTTCTTCCTCTCCGTCGTCTTCTCCACCATTATTTCTAGCGCTACCCTCCTCTTCTTCCAACTTCACCACGTTCACGTTATCTGGCTCTAAACAGTCCTCGATCTTAATCGCCGCGACGCCCAACACGCAATTCGCGCTCCTGTTCCTCTCCTGCACTTGCCGCTTTGTCAACCTCCCGAAATACGCCACGCCCGGCGTAATCGCCAAAGTCCTCTTACTATTCACCGCGTCGTGATGCGTTCCTAAATATTCAATCCTATCCGGATTCGCCCACGGTTCTCTCCCTCCAATCT